>PVMK01123690.1_pt1 | contig 11568 bp, 14 predicted proteins | sample 1853481 | NCBI WGS metagenome assembly PVMK01 (sample SAMN08533507, study PRJNA380276) | Marine sediment metagenome, whole genome shotgun sequencing project. | reverse complement strand
CCCTGACGTCATCCTGGGGCTGCCACGGTGCAAGCGACGCTCCCAGCGCCTCTGCCACAGCAACTGCCTCATCAAGGTCCGAGACCGAAATGTCAAGATGCATCATCATCTGTTGCTCATCGTCAGTCGTCGGCCACACAGGCGGGACATGATTCTCCTCTGTCTGGAAAGACAGTCCTGCCCCACCGTCCGGTGCGGGAAGTTCAACCCAATCTGGCTTGTCATCAGTGATCTCCCAACCAAGGAGATCTCGATAGAAGACGGCCAGGGCGCGAGCATCCCTGGCTCCAAGTACGGTCGCGCCGAGGTGCATTGCTGGGCGAGTCATCGTCACGACGGTAACCCAACCATCGACCGACCGCAATCAAGATTTCGAACGCTTCCAGACCAATCCGTTCGGCGCATATGTGCCGATATGCGTGATTATCTCTGACGACTGGCTTGTCGATGTCCTGTTACCCACCCCAGACTAAGAGCCACACGGTAAGTGACAATTCCGAGATGATCGCGGGTATCGCAACCACCAATGAGTGGGCTTCGTTACGCCCATAACTCGAGGAGAGAAAGCAAGCGAAACTATCGACCAGATAAGCGACTGACGCGACAATTAATAGGACGCCCAGGACTGTGGGGATGTAGTCCGACCTCACGATCAGGTATCCGAGACCAAGGATGTGAAGCCCGAAGAACACGAACCCAACGTTGAACCCGAAGTCATACGACCTCAGAAACAGCATTGCTTGAGCATTGCGCTGATCGGCTCGAAACCCTTCGGTTTCGTCTGCATCAGTGAGGAGGCCCACGGCGGAGAGGAGATTGACCACGGCGACGGCAGCGATCGCGACGTATACCAGTCGAACCCATGCCGTGAGCAGGGAAAGGCTCTCGCCTACTGGCTTGAGAAAGACATAGAGCGCCCATGCCACGACCACGTCAGCCACAAGGACGACTATCCAGGAGGCGGTGCCGGCACGAAACCGCGATTCGGAAGCCACGATGTTGCTCGCGGTCGTAGCGGCATCTCCCCGTACTGTCAGCTTCTCACGACGGATGTTGGCGAAACCGAAGATGAAGACGATCAAGTAACCGAGCCCAGCGAACACGGCTGCTTGCCGGAGTGACACATCCGCGATGTCGATCATTTCAGGTGCTGCCGTTCCGATGGGTCTTGCTGTTGTGCTCCATCGTTATGACGACTTTCCCTCGAACGCGTCGCTCGCTAACTCCGCGACGTCTCTGGTTGTTCGCTCCGCTGCCTCTTCCGCTCTCAAGATGATGCTGACATCCTCCATGGGGAGAATATAGGCTGGGTCAGGCTGCCCTGCATGAGGGAGTTCACCCGCACATAACCGGCAATATGGGCGGCTGACTCTCACCATCTGCCCGCCCATATGTGCCGTTTGGGCAACAGCACTGCACTTCCGAGATGTGTACGTTGGCCGCCTGAAACGAGTGGGCTGCGTCCAATTGACAAGCACCTGCTTGACGCATAGTGTTGCTTGGTATAGTGTCGCTAGGTATGAGTGGTGAAGCGCTGAAAGGACATCTCGACCTACTGCTGCTAACCGTCGTTTCTGGCGGTGCCATGCATGGATATGCGGTCATCGAGGAGCTGAAGGGACGCTCCGATGAGGTTTTCGACCTTCCCGATGGGACCGTATATCCAGCATTGCACCGTTTAGAGAAGGCGGGTTACCTAGCGAGCGAGTGGTCGGTGGTGTCAGGACGAAGGAGGCGCACGTATCGGCTTACCGACAACGGTCGAGGTGCCCTTGTTGAGCAACGTCATGCTTGGAGCGAGTTCTCCGATGCCGTGTCAAGGGTGTTGGGGGGGTCTCCGTGGCCGACTACGCCCTGATCGACGGGTATCTGGAGTCAATGCGTTCCTCGATTCGGTGGCGTCGCGACCTCGATGACGTGATCGCTGAGATAGAAGACCATCTGATCTCGGCGACGGAGAGATTCGAGGCCCGCGGTTCCGACTGTGTGAATGCTCAACAGCGAACCCTCGACGAGTTCGGGGACCCGAAGGTCCTCGCCGTTGCGTTCGCCTCCACCCCAACAGGAGGAATCGCAGTGCCAACCACATTCACCAAATCAGCAGGCGCATTCGCCATCGTGAGCGCCGTTGCCTGGATCATTGGACTCGTCGCTGTAGCGATTTCCGCTGGTCTTCCAGACTCCACAGGTGTCGACCCGGAACAGTTCGTAGCCAATGGCCAGACAATCTTCTTCATCATCGGAGCGACGTCGCTGCTGGCTGCCGGTGTGTTGATGTTCGTCGCGATGATCGGTCTGTATCAACGTCACGGCAGCCTCGGACTCCTCGGCATCGCAGGTCTCGGCATCACCGGCCTCGGTGTCGTCACACTCTTGATCGCATGGGCATTCGCACTGTGGATGACCCTCATCGGGGTCGGCGTCCTGCTCTTTGCCATCTCACTCCTGCGCCGCGACCTATCACCCCGACTGTGGACAGTCATATGGGGCGCTGGTATGGCTGTTGGCGCAATCACCTGGTACGTCCTGCGTTCGTTGGAGGTTGGGGATCGAGATCAGTGGGGCGACTATCCACTCGCCGTGGCGTTTGCTCTCCCAGTCGGAGTCGTCATCATGGCCGTCGGACTCGCCGGGATTGGACGGTGGCTCCGCAGCGAGGAACCCATCGACCTTACACCGAGCGAACCCCTCGCCACCGCCTAGACCTGCGCCGCCACTCAGCGCTAACAACCGGTGGACAGCCACCGGTTGCGGCGCGTCTGACACAACAAAGACCCGCCCATAACCGGCAATATGGGCGGGTTGAGTGCCAGAGAAGCACTGCGAGGGGGACGACGTTTCGTCATCGCAAGCGACCAGTACCAGACCGCCAGCCCAGACGTCGCTGTTCGAAGGAAGATGGAGCGACGAAGGGACGGCTAGGTACAGGCAAGCTGAGGCGACCCCAGGGTGGTATCAGCGTCCTTCCATAATATGGGAGGGACACCCCTGACAGAATTGATGCGGTTCATGTCGTTGTTTTCGGTGGCTTGGACGTAGACAGGGGCTCTCGCAACCATGTGTTTCCGGTGGTATTCCAACCGTATGGCGTATTGCCTGTAGCCATTGGTGCGTCTGGGATTCAGGCCCGTCTCTGGTGCGCAGCATGTACCCCTCAAGGTTTGTGTTGAACCCATGGTTACCGATACCGTGACGCGTGGCTACCGACTGCACACTGAACGCACGAAGATTGTGCGCATATCGCCGAATATGGGCGGGGGAACTGGCTGGGTTCCTTCCAACACCCAGGTTCGAGATAGCTGGTTTGCGGGGCACCTGTACATAGTGCCCCGCAAACCTTCGCCCTCGGCATTGGTCAAGATCTCCGTGTCAGTTCGCGGTTGCCGTCCAGGAGAACGGACCCCACGGGCAGGTGGCTTGTGGAAAACTGATCTGACCGGAAATGGTTCCCGACGCCGACGTAGCTGAATCGAAGGTCCCTTGCCACGCGGGAGACCCGGTCACCGTGAACGACGACCCGGCGACCGGAACCGTCGTATTCAAGCCAAGGGTGTAATCGAAACTGGGCCCGATGGCGGCACCACCACATTTGAAGTTGATCAGGACCAGATGCAGCATCGGGTTGCTCACCTTGGTCCCGGCGGCCGAAACCTCGAAGGACACGTCGCCCCCCGACAACCCCGGCTGCACTTTCACTGGACCGGTGAAGGTCCCGTCGATCGGAGGCGTCCCCGGAGGCGTCCCCGGTGGTGGTGGTGGTTCGATTCCGCCTCCTCCAGGCAACTCACCGAAGGTGCCCGCAACCGGCATGAAGCCGCTCCGACCCCACACGAACGAACTGTCGGCGTTGCCTTGGGTGTTGGTGTAACGGAAGTACATGGTGGTGCTCGACGGCCGGAACAGGGCAGGGCTGAACGTGCCGTTGGCGTTCCAGTCACCGGCGACGAGCCGGTCATCCGGGTCGCCGAAGATGAACTGCGCATCCGCATTGCCCTGCGTGTGGGAGTTGCGGAAATACACGAGTCCCGTCGACTCGCGATGCAGCCCGGTCGTCTCTACACCGTCGCCGTCGAAGTCGCCGACGAACGGCTTGTCACCCGGATTGCCGAACACATACGAAGACTCCGCGGCACCCAGTCCCTGGTCACCGGACCCCAACTTGTTGATGATGTAGAACGTCTGACTCGACGGCCGATAGATACTGACGGTGTCGAACCCGTCGTTGTTGAAGTCACCCGCTATCGGGACATCACCCGGGTTCCCGAAGAAGAACTTGACATCCGCAACGCCCTGCGTGTTGCTGTTCCTCAGATACACGTATCCGTCGGACTGGCGATACAAGCCTGGGGTCTCAACCCCATTACCATCCCAATCACCCACAAACGGAACATCTCCAGGATTCCCATAAAAGAACGTGGTCACCGCTCCGGAAGCGTCGCGGAGATGCCACTGACCGGTCGTCGGATCTTGAAGCCCAACCGTGGGAGCCACCGCTGGCTTCACCGTGGGAGCCACCGCCGGCTTCGCCGCGATCGCGATCGACACCGTGGCTGGGGCCGATTCCAGGACGGTATCGGCCAGCTTATAGGTGAAGGAGTCGGAGGTGGTGTTGGAACCATCGTGAGTGTAGATGAATCGCCCTTCGGCAACGCTCCAGATCGCCGCACCGTGGACGGGTCCCGACGTCTTGATGATCTCCAGGGCCTCCCCCTCGGGGTTGGCATCGTTGGACAACACGTCGATCTTGACCGTGCCGCCGTTGGCAACCGAAGCGGTGTCGTTCACCGCCACCGGGGGCTGACGGTCCTCACTGGTTTCGATCGAAACGTCGTCCAAGAAGAAATTGACATTGCCGCCGGCGACCTTGGCACCCGCGAAGCCCAGACCATGCAATCCCCCATCGGCATACGCCGAGATATCGACGGTGACTTCGGTATAGGTGGAGTATGTCGCTTGGTCGACCGAGGTGACCTCGAACACGACATCCCCGTCGATCGATGCCTGGAACAGCGAACTCACCAGAGCGACAGGAATCTCGAGGTAGAAACTCAACAACGCCGAGCCGCTCGGTATGACGAACTCCTGATAGACAGCACCGGCCTCCTCCTCAACCACCCCACCGAACCACACCCACCAATCGCCGCTATGTGGTCCTGTGCCGCCCCCCATCCCACATGCAGCGACCGTGCAAAGCGGGGTGCCAAAAGCGCCGGACGCTTCGCCCCAATAAGGGTTGGGTGTTCCCGCTTCGAATCCGCCGTCCTCGATCTCACCCACCGCCATCGGGACTAGAGCATTGCCAGGCCCCGGCGGCGCTGTGCCCTGCCGTTCGGTGTCGGAAGCAGCGGCGCTCGGGATCGCTGCCAGCATGGCCGCGATAAGGAAGCCCACCGCCCATAGGACCGTGTATTGTCGCCAGTGTCTCGGAGGAGCTCTCATGGCCACCTCTCCTTTCGTACAAGGAACCCCGACACCGGAGTATCGAGGTTCACTTCAGATTGCAGTGGAGAGAGCGCAAATCCGCGATCGACGAAACTCCCCCCTTTGCCGTTCGTATCGTCCAACACACCCGTCTTGACCAAATCGATCAACGGATCATCCGCCCGTGGGACACAGTCGTCAAATCGGCTTCTCGTCGATGGGAGATCGCGCACGGCAACACCTCTTCAATGTCCCGCCCTCACCACCGAGAAGCTGACTGCTTCTCAACCTCACAGTACGCCCCTCACATCCTCCTGTATAGGTGTAAGAACGGCACATCTTGCCCGCCCATAACCGGCAATATGGGCGGCTCACAGGGAGCGCATATGTGCCGATATGGGCGGCGCAGGTGACCGCTTGTGGACGTGGTAGGGATTGCCGATGTTGTAGGGGTGATTTCTGATTCCCGTGATCGGCTGGCTGAGATATCATGTAGGTACAGTGAAGGATCGCAGCATGGTTCGAGTCACAGCGGTGGCCGCAGTCGGAATCGTCGTCTTGCTGGGTTGTTCCTCGGCGAGCGACGAGGAGACCGCTACTTCGGAAACATCGGAACCTACTTCGACCACGGCTTCTGCAGTTGAGGCGGACACAACCTCCGGCGGGTACCCACTGGGTTTGGACGCCATGAACATGCCCAGCGAGGCGTCAGAGTTGACGTCGGCATTCGAGAACATGCCGGGTGAGTTCGGAGGGGTGCCTTGGGAACCAACGGAATTTGGCCACGGCGTCGTCTACAGAGAGGTCGGCTATGTGTACGCGACCCGTTTCCGTCCCGAGGACCTTGCAGGGGTTGGTGGCTCGTTCGCTGAGATGTTCGCCGAGATGATGTCCTCGTTCGAAGCGAGTAATGAGGCAGCGACTGTGGCGAGTCAGTTGGACCCTGGAGTTGGCCTGTTGTGGTGGTTCGGTACCTACAACGACGAGGAGGCAGGGTTCGGCTTCGCTGACAGTGCGCTGTGGGCGGAACCGGACGGTGAGTACTTCTTCGTAGCGGGTGCGGAGACACCAGCGAGGCGAGACGACCTCGTGACCGCGTTCGTCAAAGCGGCTGCGGTCGAACCGATCACGACCACCGAGCGAGCAGCGTCGATGAGTTGCGAGGACCTGTATCGGTTCTGGTGGTGGCCGGAGGACGCGCTCGACGAGTTCGGCAGGGGAATCGAAGAGTTCTTTCCCAGCCCGGGAACGCAGGCGATCATCGATGAGGCCCAGAATGCTGCGTTGGCGATTGAAGATACGGAAGAAGCCTGGCACGAAGCCACGATCGTCACCTGGCGGGATAACGAACCCGAGACGTTCTACGCCACGTGTGACCTCTTCACCGATGGCCAAAGGACGTTTCCTACCGAACTCGGGGCTGGCTCAGCACAGCGTTGCATCGGGTCGTTCTACACCGCTGGCGACGGAGTAGACCAGGCAGTTCGTGATCTCGGCATTGCAGACCCACCCCGCGATGAGCATGGCACCATCAATGAACTTGCATGGGTGCGCCTCTCGCCCAACGACCTCATCGCTGTCTGTCGGCGCCTCGGCTACTAGCACTGGAAATATCAAGGCCGCCGGTGCCGATGCGGCATCTAGATAGCCCATATCCGGCATTATGGGCGGCCTAGCGACAACACACATGAGGTTGGTCAAGGCGATCTCCCGGCCACTGCAGCGACCGTAGCGGACCCACCCTCCCCTATGCACGATTGATTCTCAGAAGCAGCCTCGATGAGAAGGGCGGCAGCGGCGAAGAGGCTCTGGCGACCCCACGGTGGTAACGGCGCCCCTGCAGGAAGCTTGGGGGACACCCCTCCCAGAATTCGCGCGACTGAACCCCTTGTTTTCGGCAGCTAGCGACGTACATATGGGATGCCAACCCAACCGCCCATATTGCCGGTTATGGGCGGGTCGGCCCGCTCCAGCGCAGGCTTCATGTTCGTGGGCTAGAGTCGCATGGGGTTTGTGGAAGGGGTATCTCGACATGGGGAAGCGGATGCGAGTCGTAGGAGCAGCGACCATTGCTGCGACTATTGCCCTGGCTGGATGTGGGGGTGACGAAGACGCTGTCGACTCAACCACGGCGCCGGTGGCGTCGTCGAGTACCGCCACTACGGCAGCCACAACAACGACGACCACCACAGAGGCTGTCGTAGGCTCCGACGGCCTTCTCGTTACCTACGACGGCGCTGTCCGTGATTACTCGGGTCCTGACAGCCTGAGACTCGATGACGAGGTCACTGTGACGTTCATGAATGACTCTGAGGACAACGTTCTCGTGGCCTTGAGTTGGGTACCGCCAGACCGTATCGACGAGTTCGCCCCGCTGGTTGGGACGGACTTCGACTTCGATCCGGAGACGGACCTTCCAGAATGGACGATCTATGTCGGGGCCGGGCCCGGCGAGGAGGGAACAACTAGCGCATTTTTTGCTGCGGACGGCACCTACGTCGTGGATTGCACCCTGTTCGTCGAGGGTCAACGCAGCCACATCTGGTGGCCAGCGGCACTCGAAGTAACTCGATAGGCCAGGTCGTCTTGGCTGTCTCGGGGTCAATCCGTCGAATCGTGCTATCTCGGCGTCCAGACCCCAGCCCGCCCATAACGGCACTTATGGGCGACGCAATTCAGCTTCGGGGAATGTCTAGTCGACTATGTCCACATCAAGGGTGCCAGGGACAGCACGGGATAGGGCATCACCGACTGGTGAGTGGTGTTCCGCCCATTCAACGATCCCGCGGAGTGTCTCTTCGTCCGCATCCTCGGCTCCTATGCGAACACTCACATTCGAGGAGAGCGGACCGGCGGGAACGGTGTCGTCGGTCCCCACAAGTCCACGGTCGTCGAAGTCCATAGCGACCGTCACTTCGAGTGTGTCCAGCTCGACGCCGACAGACGCGGCGCGCATCGCTATCACCGTCGCGTCACAACTCGCTAGAGCAGCTCGCAATAGCCAGCCAGGCGAAGGAGCTGACGCACCACCACCGATACCTTTAGGCATATCAGTCACCACGACAGTCCCATCAGGAGACTCCGCAGACGCACGCAATCCGGTCGCCGTCGCAGTCGCCGAAACACCCCACCCATACCCCTCTTCGGGATGGGCTTCGAGGTGCTCAACCACTCGAGATACGGCCTCAGCAATACCAGACACTTTTCCTCCTCAGCTCTCCGCCCAAGTCAAGCACGCCGACAGCTCCTCTCGCCCGCGAGGAGCACATAACGGCGCTTATGGGCGGCTGAATCTGGGGCGGCATTAGCTGATCAACGTGACGTAGGGTCGGGCCTATGGATGTTGTTCCGTCGTCGGTTGATGGAGTCCCCGTTGCCTATGAGGTTTCTGGTTCTGGGCCTTTGACGATCGTTTTCGTTCACGGGCTGGGTGGTGACCACACAAACTTCGATTCGCAGATCGCCCACTTCGCTGAAACGCATGGGGTGTTGGCGATAGATCTTCCAGGCTCAGGCGGGTCGGGTCGGGACCGTTCGTCGTGGACGATGGAGTCGTTTGGTGAGGACGTGGCAACGGTGGTCAACCATCTTGGCTCGGAGGAGGTTGTCCTGGTCGGTCATTCCTTGGGTGGCAATGTGACCGTAGAAGCGGCGTTGCGCCTGTCCGGTCGGGTCAGAGGGTTGGTCTGGGTGAGCAGCTTCAGATCTCTTGATTCGGTTCAGACTCAATCCGATATCGAGAAATGGTTCGCACCATTCAACGTCGACTTCGCTGCCGCTATGGATGATCTCAACCGCCGCAATTTCGGCCCGAACGCCGACCGTGCTCTTGTCGAAGCTGTCACATCGAAAGCCCGGACAGCCGATCAGACCAGAGTCATGGCCCTTCTTGAATCGAAATTCCACCACCAAGACGCTGTGATCGAAGCTCTAGCCCACATCGATGCGCCAGTTTTCGCCGTCAACTCCGACTTCAAACCCAACGACGAGGCGTCGTTTGTCCGGCACGGAGTCGAGCTGAGGATCATCCCCGGAGTGGGCCACTTCATCATGATGGAAGACCCCGAATCCTTCAACGCCGAACTCAACGAAATACTCCGCCGACTCGACCAGGCACGAAGCTAGACCCGCACATAACGGTGGCGTTGGGCTATGCACTGGTTTTAGCTGCCACTTCCAATGACTTTTCGCAGCGGCGGCTGGGTCGGGGTTGGAGGTTCCTGCAACGTCAGGCGTATACGTTGTTTGTTCTGTCCTGGCTGCACACCGCAGGATGGCTGCTCTTTAGCTATCCCCATTCACCAGGATTCATACCGTGGTTCTTGACGTTCACCACGGTGGCGGTTGTGGCCCAGACAGAGAGACAGGAGCGAAAACTGCTCGGAGCTGCACACAACGGCACTTATGCGTGCTCCATAATGCCGGTTATGGGCGAGGGTTGACAGGATGAGTCGTCCAAAAAGAGGGGACCGATGTTGTATGACCGGACCCCTCTTTCTAGATAGTTGTTCTGTCTATGGCTTGAACACTGCCGCCTGTGGGTCTTCACAGACCGTCGGCCAGACACGGTCCTCGGGGTCTACTGCTGGAGAGTCACAGCCACTGTGGAATGTGGAGGTCTGAGCAGGGTCGCCAGTGGCAGGACCGTGGTCCTGAACCACCAGGTGAATTTCAGCACCTAGAGGGTTCTCCAAAGCAACTGGGATTGGGCCTCCGGTGTCTTCACCAACTTTGACGAACGAGCCTTGGTTGAACTGACCGTTACGGCCTACAACTCCACCGATCTGTGACCAGATGGCACCGTTGCCAGGGTCACCCAAGTCAGACTCGGTACAACCACTCTCGGCACACTGCGTTAGGTCGTCCCAGTGGACGAACCAGACGGTGATGGCGTTACCTGGAGTCAAGTCTTTCAGCTTGACGTTGACCGCTAGATCATTACGCACTGTTCAAGCAGGCCGACCTGTATGAGGCTGTGGCCCAACAGGAAGGGCTGACCGAGGTCATGCTGGCCATCCACGACATGGGCCAGTCGGTCGGCTCGGAGCTGATGAAACGCCAGCAGGAAGGAACCCTTCCATTTCATATCAGGCACGCGATCGTCTTCGACGGTTCCACGCTGATCAACCTGGTGAACCTCCTCCCGATGCAGACCGAAGCGCTCAATGCGCCCGACACTCTCGGCCCTCCCCAGTCCAAGGACCATGTGATGGCTGGCCTCAACGACAGCTTCGGCAACGTATTCCCGGCCAGCGACGAAACCCTCAGCATCATGGCGGATCAGATCCTCTTTAACGAGGGTGATCGGGTATTCAACCGCCAAATCCGGTACATGCTGGAGAGGAAGGAAGAGCTGCAGCGCTGGACGGCGGGAATCGTCAATTTCGATGGGCCTGTGAGCATGTTCTGGGGTGTACTGGATCCGGTCTCTGTAGTGAAAATGGCGGACGCGTGGAAAGAGATGCAGCCGAAGATTGAACTCCACAAGTGGGAGGACACGGCCCACTGGCCGATGATCGATGTTCCCGACCGCGTGGCCAAAGTGATCCTCGACCGCTACTAACGCCACCCATTGGAGGGTGACGAGGCGCGCAAACCGGCCGCAGATATCGGCACTTATGTGCGTCTCAGCCGATCCGGAAAACTACGCCAAGCGACCATCAGGCTGGTTGGTCGAGGGTCACAGCTCGCTCTGATTAGACGATCTGCCCGCGGGCTGAGATAAACAAGAGATACCCCCAAGCGATACTTCCCTATGAGGTGGGTGGAGGTCCGACTCCGAGATCGGGCTTCCCAACCTCACCAGCTGATTGGAGCGGGTCGGTGTCCCCGTTGACCTAGTGAGGGTCCAGGATGAACGTTAAGCCTTCGGGGACACGACCCTGGGGTGTTGGGAGAGGGGTCTACCAGGCTGCTCCATTAAGCGGAACAGACTTGTGACCCTCAACCAACCCGGCGGAAACTACGCAGGCTGAGGGCCGGGTCTCTGCTGAGATGGTTGGAATGTTTCGCGACCGCGTCGGCTCGGTTCCCCGGTCGGCTTCCCAGGCGACCGAACGACCCACTCAGACCGCACATAAGTGCTGTGATTTCAGGGGGTCGTTGCATCACCTTCGGCGAGAGTTGTTGTCTCGTTGTGGAGGTGTG
>PVMK01126556.1_pt1 | contig 11570 bp, 6 predicted proteins | sample 1853481 | NCBI WGS metagenome assembly PVMK01 (sample SAMN08533507, study PRJNA380276) | Marine sediment metagenome, whole genome shotgun sequencing project. | reverse complement strand
CCAAGAAATCGGCGAAATATGGACCGCTTAGACACTTTTGTAGCCGATTCTTCCTAAGCCGACAGGCTCCTAGGAGGCAATTTATTTGAGTGGCAACACGGGGATTTCCCGTGAGGAGGGCCGTGTGGAGGATAGAGACAATTCTGCAATCGAAGGCGCTACCGGGCTTGCCGGGTAAACCGAACCACCTGAATTTTCGGCATCTTGCTCTTTGGCCATAGCTTCAACTTCTTCGATTAATGTGTCCATTAATTCTTCTGAAGGTACACGCTTATAGAGTTTGCCCTTTTTGAAGACAATGCCCACACCCTGGCCTCCGGCAATGCCGATATCCGCTTCCTTGCCTTCGCCAATACCATTCACCACGCAACCTAAAACCGATACGGTGATGGGATTCTTAATATGGCCCAGACGATGCTCCAATTCATTGGCCATTTTGACCACATCAATTTCTACACGCCCGCAGGTCGGACAAGCAATCACATTCACTCCACGATGACGAAGCTCAAGGGATTTCAATATTTCAAAACCCACTTTGACTTCTTCTACCGGATCAGCTGCCAACGATACTCGCAACGTGTCCCCGATGCCCTGAGACAGCAACCAACCTAATCCTATGGCAGACTTGACGGCGCCGGTCGCGGCTGTTCCTGCCTCCGTGATCCCAATGTGCAAGGGAAAATTCGATTGCTGCGCAAAGAGCCAATAGGCATCAATGGCCATGTGGACATCAGAAGCCTTCAAGGACACTTTCATATTCGTAAAGCCTACATCTTCCAAGGCATGCACCGCATTCAGCGCTGATTCGGCAAGGGCTTCAGCCGTGGGATATCCATATTTGTCCAACAGCGGCTTTTCGAGGGAACCACCGTTCACCCCTACTCTGAGGGGAATACCATGGTCATTGACAGCTTTAATGACCTCCTCCGTTTTCCACCAGGGACCGATATTGCCAGGATTAATGCGGACACAGTCCACCACCTCCGCAGCCTTCAAAGCTAGACGGTGGTCAAAATGAATATCCGCGATTAATGGCACCGTCATCTGAGCCTTGATTTTGGGAAGCGCATTGACGGCATCCATATCCGGAACGGCCACTCGGATCAATTCGCACCCCGCCTCTTCCAATCGATGAATCTGCTCAAGGGTCCCAGCGACATCCCTGGGATGTGGGATGGTCATGGATTGGACGGAAATCGGCGCATCTCCACCGATTTTGACTGCTCCCACCTGAATTTGTCGGGTTTTTCGTCGAGCGATATGCATATTCAGAAACTAACGTACGATAGCTTGGAGCAAAACCCGATCGTAAAGGGCTTTGGTTTGATCATAAATACCATCAGCCGTAAGCCCATATTTCTGGCGGAGCAAATCTTGCGGGCCTTGCTCAATGTACCAATCTGGCAATCCTAAGACCTTAGTGGGCAAATCCCAGCATTCTTCTTCGGAGAGGAATTCCAACACGGCTGAACCAAATCCGCCCATTCGGCAACCTTCTTCCACCGTAACCAAACATTTCACATTCTTCGCTACCTCACGAATGAGATCTTTATCCAACGGCTTGACAAAGCGCGCATTGATGACCGCCACCGAGACACCATCTTCCTTGAGTTGCTCTGCCGCTTTCATGGCTTCAGATACCGTCACGCCAATCGCCAGAATAGCCACATCCCGCCCCTCAACCAATAACTCCCCTTGGCCAATTTCCAAGGGAATGGGCTCGGGATCCAATGGCACGCCTAAACTGCTTCCTCGTGGGTAGCGTACTGCAGTCGGTCCATCATGAACTAATCCCGTTTGCACCATATGCTGCAATTCATTTTCATCTTTCGGAGCCATTACCACCATATTCGGCATATGGCGAAGATAGGCAAAATCAAAGGCCCCATGATGAGTCGTCCCATCTTCAGCCACTAACCCCCCTCGATCAATGCAGAAAGTCACTGGAAGATTTTGGGTGGCAACGTCATGGACGACTTGATCATAGGCACGCTGAAGAAACGTCGAATACATACAAATCACCGGCCGCATATTTTCAGCCGCTAAACCCGCGGCATACGTCACCGCATGCTGCTCGGCAATACCGACATCGATCAGGCGGCTTGGAAAAGCCTTCTGAAACTCAGACATCCCGGTGCCTTCACACATCGCCGCCGTGATCACGACCACGCGTTTATCATTTCGTGCCTGACGGATCAGTGTGTTCGCCGCAATAGAACTGTAGGATTGATGCCCCGCTTTTTTGATTGGCTGCCCAGTTTTTCCGTCAAAAGGCGAACAGGCATGAAACCACACAGGATTGTTCATGGCTGGTTCAAAGCCCAACCCTTTTTTCGTAATAACATGCAGGAGCGTCGGTCCCTTGAGCTTCAACACATTACCCAGGGTCGGCAACAAATGATCAAAATTATGCCCGTCGATCGGACCAACATACCGAAAGCCCAATTCCTCAAATAATAGACCTGGAAGGAGAAAGCCTTTTGCCAATTCCTCCGCTCGCATCGCCATCCGCTTAACAGGCTCACCAATTTGAGGAATGGTGTCTAGCAATTGAGAGGTTTCCTCGCAAAACCTCGTATAAAATTCACCGGTAAATGTCCTATTCAGAAAGGCGGAGATCGCCCCAACGTTCCGGGAAATCGACATTTGATTGTCATTCAAGATCACCACAAAATCACGTCCCATATCTCCGGCATGTTGTAGCCCCTCCAAGGTCATCCCAGAGGTCAACGCCCCATCCCCAAGCACACACACAACTTTTTGGGATCCTTGCAGTTGTTCTCGGGCTTCGACAAACCCAACCGCAGCAGAAACCCCTGTCCCGGCATGTCCGGCATTAAACGTGTCATACACACTTTCTTCTCGTTTGCAAAATCCACTCATCCCTCCGAATTGTCGAATGGTGTGAAATTGCTCTCGTCGACCGGTAAGCAGTTTATGGGTATAGGCCTGGTTACTCGTGTCCCAAATGATTTTATCGTGAGGAGTATTGAGCAAATAGTGTAGGGCTACGGTGAGTTCCACCACCCCTAGATTTGACGCCAGATGCCCGCCAACTCCAGAGATCACCTCGATGATCAGTTCGCGGATTTCCTGACAGAGTTCAGGGAATTGCCGGGGAGAGATTTTCTTTAAATCTATGGGACTTTCAATCCTTTTTAACAAGGACATTGCTCTTCCTTTCTGCTATGAAACCAACTTGAAGCTATGGTAAGGGAATCGTTAGGAAAGACAGTACTTCGACATGCTAACTTTAAATTTTCCCATAGCAGCTAAAGCCTGTCAAGCATAAGTCTCTTCCACTATGAAATGATACTGAAGGGATGATGTGTTTCTAATTATAAAATGATACTGAACATGGTCCGGTTTCTGTTCATGATGAGGGATGCACATCATCATGAACCTAAAACCAGCAGTTGTTTGTTTGCTATCATGGGACTATTGAATTTCTCTAACCCATGGCACATCGGGCATGTATGGGCTAGGGGAGTGATAATATTCAACAGGCCCAATATGCTTCTCCGACGGGATGAACTGCTCATAGGGCTTCCAATAGTCCGTCATGGCTTGCTCAATCAGCGGGCTCTTTATGGTCTCCCCTAAGCGTGACCCAGTCAGGACGTCTCGCGTCCCAGTGCCAGCATGGAGGAAGCGTTTGCCAAGTCGATCAACAGCAATCCAGACCCAGCAATAGTTTTTTTATGCCCCACGTAGCTATGGAGTTCATCGAGTTCGACAATTTGGACGGCCGAACGCTTAATCTGCTCCACCTGTTCCCCAAACGCTTTCACCCACTGATAAATGGCCACATGACTAAACCCCAAGATCTGACCAATGGACCGAAAGCCTAGACCTTCCAAGTACAGGTTCAACGCCAGACGGCGCTGGGCTGGAGTCGCCGTATCGGATTTATGGGCCACGGTAAAAAAGTACTGACACGATTTGCACTTGTATCGTTGGCGGCCTTTGTTGGTCCCACTTTTGACTTTGTCCGCACTGGCACACCGAGGACAATTTAGCATCGTCGCCTCCATAGAAAATGTGAGGCAACGAGTCTAGCGTGTATATCTTAATTTAACAATGCCAAGCCAAGATGGTCTTACTCCACCAAAATTGCGATTGATCACCATTTACCAATAGGGTGAGTGATCCAACTCGATCGCAGTTGAGAAACTTCAAAATTTCGGCAGTGTTTTTAATGTGTTATGTGAGCCAGATGTTTTTAGAATTGCGGGTTTTAAGTTCATGCATATGGCCTCCATGCTCCATTATTGCTCTTTTGTTCCTTGTAACTGTTGGAACAATTGCTGGACAGCTGGGTCTTGTGGTGAAAGGCTCATAAGGCGATTCGCATACTGGAGGGCCACCGTTCGGTTCCCCTGATCACGATAAAGAGTGATCAGGGTGAAAAGGATCTGATGATCATTGGGATGACGATGGGAAACATCCTCTAAAATGGCTATGGCCTTCTCTCTTTCCCCAAAAGAGTTTAAGGCTACCCCATACACATACCCGTACCTGGGATTATCGGGCTGCAATTCCCAAGCACGTTTCAGAGCTGGCATGGCTTCGGATTTTTGGCCTGTTCGTATGAGAAGCAAGCCTAAGGCATGATGCACCGAGGCATCATTCCTGGCTGAGGCCAGCGCCTGTCGAAGGAGAGGCTCTCCTTCTTTGTCTCGCTTCTGCAAGCGATAGAGATCGGCTAAATTCACGAGTGCCGGATAAAAAGCGGCATCCAAACGCAAAGCGGTGTGATACGCCTCTTCAGCCTTTTTCAACTGCCCACGCTCGGCATACAGGATGCCAAGGTTCAAATGAGAACTTGGTCGCTCTGCATTCACGAGTTGGGACTGTATGTACTCATCAATGGTTTGGTTCAACGTGTTCTGTTGAATTTTTGACAGAGAGTCACCGGGTATGGAAGCCAGATAACGTCCCGCTTCGATTCTCACGGCCAGAACCGGATCTTTGAGTAATGCACCTCCTAACTCGTATCGTTGCTTGGGGTCTATGGCATCAAGAGCGCGTACTGCCCCGATTCTTACCAGAGGCTCTTTGTCCTGTATCCCGGCTTTTAGAGCTTCCACCATTCTGGCGCTAGGATAACGTTGGAGAAGTGCCAAGGCTGATGCTCGAACAATGTCCGGGTTGGTTTTTTCGTTAGCCAGCTTCAGTAAGGCAACATCTCCACCCGGTTCCCTTTCACGCGCTGCCTTGAGCACTTCTCCATAATGGGGTTTTTCCTGTTTCCGGGGTCCATACCATTCTTCTACATGATCGGTTGCCCACTTTGCCGTCTTTTTCTTATGGCATTGATTGCATGCATTGGGTGTGTCCAGTTTGGCAGACAGATCCGGTCGCGGCACACGAATGCTGTGGTCTCGACGAGGGTCAACGACCATATAGGTTTTTGACGGCATGTGGCATTCCACGCATTGGGCTCCCTTTGAACCGGCTTGGTGGAAATGATGTGTCTGCACGTCGAAATGTTCTGATCGATGGCAACGCGTGCAGAGGGCATTTCCCGTTTCCCGCAATTTCATTCCGTGCGGTTCATGGCAATCACTGCATGAGACTCCAGCCTGATACATCTTGCTCTGCAGAAACGATCCGTACACATACACTTCATCCAGAATCTGGCCATCCTCATGGTAGCGCCCTTGTTCAAGGAGCGAGGGTAGGTGCGTTTCCAGCAAAAGTTTTCCATGCTCATATGCATCAGTGATACTCGTTCGACGGGAATGACAATGGGCACAGGCATCGATCTCCGTGTGAGCAGCAACTGGTGCTTGTCGTTTTGCGGTATCTCCCCCTGTTGGGAATTGCCAGGTTTTGTCATTGAAGAGTGGGAATTGGACCTGCAATCCTTTTTCGTTGGCCTGTCCTTTTTGGCCTTCTACTGATTTTTTTTCTGCCCAGGCCACATGACGAGAGCCCGGTCCATGGCAGGCTTCACATGCGACATCCATGTCGGTCCACGTGGTCTGATAGTGATTTGTCGCTAGATCATAATTTTTTTGTAGATGAGTCGAGTGACATTCCGCACACATGTAATTCCAATTTTGATTCGGTCCCGTCCAATGCAATTCGTCATCGTGAGCAATTTTCTCATTCGGATACAAATGAAACCAACGTTGCCCTCCTTCTTCCTGCGGACGAGCATCCCAGGCAATTCCCAACGCTTGATAGCGCCCACCAGGAAACTCGATCAGATATTGTTGAAGGGGAGTGGCACCGAACGTGTAAGTGATTTCGTAGTCTGTCAGCGTTCCGTCAGAACCGTCGGTTTGGACGAAAAATTTTTCGCCTTGTTTGAAAAAACGTGACGTGACTCCGAAATTCGAAAATGTGGTGTTGTTGAAATTTCCTAAAACGGTTGCCTCATTTGCTTCCTGCATGGCGAGGGCATGATGGGAATTTTTCCAAAGTTGGGATTCTTGAGCATGACAGGCGGTACAGGCTTTGCCGCCCACATACTGAAGAGGGGGTAATGGTTTCGCAGAGCTTTCAGCAGGCGGTTCTAGCGTGGGAGAAGACGTTGGCTGAGAAGTCTCATTCCAAAAATACGCCAAGATGCTGATGAAGAGAATGCTAAGAAGGATAACAAAAGGACGACTCATAACCGTGAGCTACAGCGTTGGAGACGGTGGGGCCTCCTCCAATCGCGTCCTAAAATTTGCGCTATGGTGAAGAAGTTGAGTTTGAGAGGATGGGGTACTCTGCAGGAATTTGGAGGACTTCTTGTCCAATGACATCATTTTTATTGATGACCCACTATGACGGAGGTCTCATGTTAGAAACCATGGGCCATAAAGATCGTGCGGCAGGATGGCGGAGATCTTTATTTCGCAATTTCTAACTCACGGTTTTTCGTGTAAAGGAGTCGGATCAAGTCGTATTCAAATGGGGAGCCTGTCTGATAATACCGAAAGCTCAACCGATGCCGGGTATCCGTGGCATTGGTCAGGGTATAGGGGGCGCTACGCTCGAGATGGTCATCAAATCCTAACGGAGTATATAAATAGAAAAATTGTGCAGCCGAATCCACAACAAGGCCGGTGGTATCTCGTAGGGAAGATGGTCCAAAAATGGGAAGGACGAGGTAGGGGCCAGGATTCAAACCATAATGCCCCAGGGTTTGCCCAAAATCTTCAATTTGTTGCGGATAACCCAAAGGGGTGGCATGGTCGAAGAACCCTCCCAACCCGAATGTGGAATTCACCAGAAAACGCGTAAAGATTTTCAGACTGGTTTCCCCTTTAAGCTGAAGTATGGCATTCATAAGGTTACGAATATCGGCAATGTTTGAGAAAAAGTCGGATACCCGATCCTCAAAAAAGTCAGGCATCACCGTTTCATAGCCTTCTACGACAGGGAGAAAGACATATTCATCAAATTTTGCATTAAAGAGATACATTCGTCTGTTGAAGCTTTCGATGGGATCGTGGACGTCTACAATAAACCGGACCCCGGGCCGGACGACGTTCTCCACCGGTCGTTGAGCGGGCTCAATAGAATCAGCCTTGGAGTCGGTGGAATCGGTAGCAGAGGCGACTGGGTCTTTTCCTGAATACACTTGTAAGGATGCAAGTCGAGTCTTGGTCGTTTGAAGGTACTGCCGAGAATTTTCCAGTTTGGTTTCTAAGGCTTGAATTTCCCTCGTCAATTCCGATGGCGTCGCGATGCGGATGTTTGAAGAGACGGGGCGTGATTCCCTATCCAGGAAATCAGGGGAAGGGGAGCGGTCCTTTGGGCTTGGTGTGAAGTGCGCAGGAAAAAGTTTGGGGTAGAGAAGTGAGGAGGCTTCTCTGCGGCTTTGAGTTGGCTCATCAGTTGCTGCTTGAAAGAATTGTACGATATACGCAATGTTGTCCCGGTGGGCCAGATTGCCGCAATGACCTCCACGGGGATAAATCTTCGCCCGGTCCCCAAACACCCCAAGCAAATAGTCCAATTCTCCGGGAGCCAAAATAATATCATCGGCGTTATGAACCAGCCCAATGTTCTCGTTCTGGCGCAGGTACTCTTCTAGGCGAAAGAGGCTGAGATTGTCGATGAGCATTTGTTCTGTGGTGCCTGGATATTTGTTCTGAAAATAGGGAGAAAACAGCTCACGAAAATAATCCAGGAAACTCACGCGACCGGATACCTTAAAATAATTCGTGACAGAATCACCTGTGGATAGAACCAAATTTTTTGGTTTGATATAGCCCGAATTATTTAAAACATCAGAAGTAAAAATCATATTGGCGGAGGAGATCCGAAATGAGGTGCCGATCAGCGCAGCCAGATCTTCATCGGCTGGTTGATGTTCTTTGTAAGCGGAATACAAAAAGTCTCCGTCCAAATGGACGAAGTCTCCGTGCCGATACGTATCCGTAAACCTCCGAAATACCTTATCGAAGAAATCCGGAAAGTGATCGATCCCTCCCGGGATATTGTTCTCTAGCATTTCATCCAGGATCGAGGTCGAGTTGTATAAGCTTACCGGCGGGTTAATCATCAGAACTTTTCTGAATTGGAAGTCTCCTTGTTCATCATCAAGCCGGGACACAAATGCTGCCTGTGCGGCCCCTAAACTATATCCAGTCACATGGAAATCAGTGATTTCCGCTTCTTCACGAATTTGCAGCAAGGCCAACCGCATGACCCGATACAGGTCCTGAGAGTCTTCGAGTAAATGACCTGGCATGCCACTGGTCGAGGCTGAAGCAATAAAATTCGGATGCGTAGAAGAGGACAGAGACAAGACGTGAAATCCTCCTTGATACAAGGCGCGTTGCAACACTTGCATTTTGGGAGAGTTGTAGCTTGCGCCGGTTCCGGCAATGACAAAAATTAATGGCGCCGGGCCTTCTTGCGCGACGAAAGAATATCGCATGGTGCGGTTGTACCAGAGGATGTCAGGAATCTCTCGATCCGTAAAGACTTCCAATTCCCGTTCCTGAACTGGAATTTTTTCTGGGAGATCAGCTTGATAGGATTGGGGCGTTCCTACCACAGTGGCGGCTAAGGGATTGGTGATAGGGTAATCGTATGGGGCAACTTCTGTCTTTCCAGCCGGAGGAATGAAAAGACCGATGGCCACAAAAATGTAGAATATGATTGCTGATTTGTGTAGACAATGGCTTTTAGTTTTCATGATTGTTCTTGTAAGCTTGGCGAAAAACCCTATATTCATGTGCATTATGGCAACTCCTGAAGCTCTTGAATCAACAAACCAAATTGGAGGGATGGGGGACTTTACAAATTTGAGATTCATATAGATTGTCGAAAAAAATTTGAGTGTGGATGAGATAGAGGGGACTTTGGATGAGCCGGCTTTTCAAAAAAAACGTTCAATTCTATAATAATGGCAAGGGTAGGAGCTAGCATGAGGATTTGATTTAACCTAAATTGAGCGATTGTCTATGGCGACCTGCACCAAACGGTCGCGTCCCTTCGAGACCCTATCATGCAACACTGACGCCCCGTCCGGCCTCATGACATGATGATGAACGCAAGGCACGGGAGGGCGAGCCAACTCGCTGCGCTCCAACAAGGCTCGCCGGGTCATGAGAGCGTCTATCCAGAGGGCCGGGCGGCAGGCGTCGGCCCTTGGGAGCCAACCATGTCAGGGGTCCAGATGAAAAAGCGCGGAACCATACATTCTGTATGATCCTTTCCCCTCACTCCTTTCCTCATTCCTGACTCCTATCGGTCATGCCCACTTCTCTTTCCATTATTCCCGCGAAGGCGGGATTCCAGGCCCACGTCTTATTGAAGATGGATACCCGCCAACAACCGTGGGTATGACAGCTAATAAGAACCTCTTCCCTTATCATCTGTCATTCCCGCGAAGGCGGGAATCCAGGAGAAATGAACTCAAAGATGGATGCCCCGCCACGATATCGCGTAGGCACGCGACATACCGTAGGGTTTTTGGTGAGAATCATGAATGGTTTGCCTTCCGTCTTTTATCAACAACCTGTTTTTACTAAACAATTTTTTCATTCTTCAGGATGGAAAAATTCTGGCATCTCCATTGCTTTGTCTAAGTGTCATGGTTCTCATAGAACCATAACAAACCATAAAAAGGGGAGAGCCATGAAAACCGAGGCCTTTACAGTTCGAACCGAAAGTAAAAAAGTTAAACAGCTAGACAAGCTTGCCGGCCGGTTGGATCGATCCCGAAATTATCTGGTGAACCAGGCTATAGATCACCTCCTAGAATTGAATGCCTGGCAGGAAGAGAAAACTAGGACAGGGATTCAAGCAGCGGATGAGGGTCGGTTTGTGAGTGACGCCGAGATGTTTCGGATTTTCAGCAAATATGAAGATGAGGCCTCGTGAAGATTGTCTGGACGGAGCCAGCAGCCAGCTTTAGAGAGCATTCAAGGTTTTATTGCGAAAAATAACCGTCGCGCGGCCCTGGGAAGTGGTCCAGAAGATAAGGATAAGACAGACGGTGATTCTGCTAAAGGATCGTCCAAGATTGGAAAGGGAGGGTCGTGTGCGTGGCACCTATGAGCTGGTTATTTTAGCGTTGCCCTATATTGTGCCGTAAGAGTGAAACTCCCCGCCCAAAGGGCGGGGCTTCTTAAAAACCTTATTTAATTGGTTGGGGGAATCTGTCTCCCAAATCCCCTAACAAGGATGCCATTCATCCCCGTGCAAAGCACGGGGCTTTCTGGCATGAGGTAGTAAAAAGAGGACGACTAAGGAACAAGGAGGAAACCATCATGGACTGGGCACCATTGATCATCGGAACTCTTACAGCTCTTTTAGGTGTCATCGCCCTTTATTTTATATGGTTAATCAGACTTTTCCGTGGGTAACCGGTACTCTCTCGCGTCTCTCTTGAACCGGAGGTGAGGGATGGAAAGTACAGAACTATATCAGTCCTTGCTGGGGATCTCTGAACCGTGGACGGTTGGCCAAGTAAATAACCCCGCCCAAAGGGCGGGGCTTCCACGTTCGTTTTAGTGAAAGGAAACGGGATTCAGATATTGATCGTTTTCCATGCAGCGAGAAAATGGCCTCAAGATTTTGAGTAAGCTACCTTGTTCTGTAACTTTAATTGACAATGGTGATCACTAAAATAATTAAATTTATTGACTCTATTGCCCATTTCAATTTAAAATTTCAAGTTTGTTGAGGAAGAAGTTTGCCCAAAGAGGGAATTTTTTTTGTGTACTCCATTAGGTAATGAATAAAACCCATCGTCATTTCTCTTATGGCGTGGAAGCTCGAAAAATCAATTGTTTTCAATGGTACGAAGTTGGAATGTCGTTACAGGCTTGTTTTTAGCGTGGGTAGTCCTTTGTGCACCTGCGGAAGGTGCTCAACCATCACAGGTTGTTGAACGATTACAAAGTTCCCTTCTTTCGGTGATGAAGCAGGCGAATCAGTTGGATTATGAACACCGGTACCAGCTTCTTGAACCGATTGTCACAACGTCCCACGACCTGCCGTTTATCGCTAAAGTAACGGTGGGGAAATATTGGAAAACCTTCGACGACGAACAAAAAACATCGTTTGTGAACACCTTTTCCCGATTAAGTATTGCGACTTATGCTGATCGTTTT
>PVMK01120261.1_pt1 | contig 11571 bp, 12 predicted proteins | sample 1853481 | NCBI WGS metagenome assembly PVMK01 (sample SAMN08533507, study PRJNA380276) | Marine sediment metagenome, whole genome shotgun sequencing project. | reverse complement strand
CAGAATTGGCTGGCGAGTTAAAACTTCGATTGACAGAATGATATCACAACTTTTCAGGGGTCTCACAAAGTTCAGATACTGTTAAACGGGCAGGGTCAGCAATGGCCCTGCATTTTTACTTTACATGGGTTTTGATCTGCTGTGTATCTGAACTTTTTTGAGGTTTCAAAATCCTGTGACATCTCCAACTAATCGCAACTGAGCCTAAATTTCAGATATCAACACTAAAAACCAAGTATCTTGCGTCCTCATTTTTTCAGATATTGTAAACGTATCTGAATTATTATTGATAAAATTATTTCTGATTTTTGAAGATCTTAGATTTTTGTGATTACATCTACATATCAGTAGTTTGGGCAAATTTGTGATATTTTATTATATCACCAGTTGCTTGAATCCTAATTCTGTTGACCAAACCCCAGCAGTTTGGGTATAAAGGCATTTAAACTACCTCTGATTCTCCTATTCCAACTGACCTGAAGCGATTCTCCATTAACGAAATCGAATTTGATTTCTCATCCGAAGTTTGCGCTTTTTCAAATATTCCACATACTGAGTTTCCTCTGTTTGAAACCCTAACAAAAGGGGAGTGCATTATGTCCCAAGAAGGTTTTAAACGTAAGCTCGCAGCCATCCTTAGCGCCGATGCAGTTGGGTACAGTCGCCTTATGGCCGAAGATGAGACTGCTACTGTAAAGACTATAGCCACCTACCGTGAAGTTATGACCACTCTGATCAAACAACACAGGGGCCGGGTAGTTGACTCTCCGGGCGATAATTTGCTAGCTGAGTTTTCCAGTGTGGTCGACGCAGTGCAGTGTGCTGTAGCTGTTCAGAATGAATTTCAGACCCGCAACGCAGAGTTGGCTGAGAACCGTAGAATGGATTTTCGCATTGGTATCAACCTCGGGGATGTCATTGATGAAGAAGACCGTATCTACGGTGACGGAGTTAACGTTGCAGCTTGACTTGAAGCACTGGCAGACGCTGGCGGAATATGCGTTTCGAAGACGACTTTTGATCAAATCGAAACCAAACTGCCTCTGGGGTATGAATATCTGGGTGAACAGTCAGTTAAAAATATTCCCAAGCCGGTGGGTGCCTATCGGGTATTGATGCAACCAAGGGTCACGGTGGCAGGAGAGGTTGAGAAGGAAAGAACTGTGCCGGTGTGGCGACGCAAGGCGATTTTGGTTGGGATAACTGCTGTTCTTGTGCTGGCTGTTGCTATGGTGATCTGGCAGTTTTACATGCCCAGCCCATCAGTAAATCCTGCCTCTTTGGATAAAATGGCCTATCCTCTACCACAAAAACCATCGATCGTGGTGTTACCGTTTGTAAATATAAGCGGGAAACCCGATCAGGAATATCTCTGTGACGGAATTACCGAAGATATCATTACAGCACTTTCAAAGACGCCAAAGTTAATGGTCATCTCACGCACGTCAAGTTATGCCTACAAGGGAAAATCTGCGACTATTGCAACGATAAGCGAGGACCTCGGCGTGAAGTATGTGTTAGAGGGTAGTCTTCGCAGGTCAAATAATCAGGGTGCGCATCACCGCTCAGTTAATCGATGCTATCACGGGACATCATATTTGGGCTGAAAACTACGACCGCGATATTTCAGACTTCTTTGAACTGGAAGAAGAAATTATCTTAAACATTCTTGCGGCATTGCAGGTTCACTTGACGGAAGGAGATCAAGCAATCATATGGCGAAAAGGGGCGAAAAATATCAAAGCATATTTGAACGTCCAACAAGCGCTGCAACATTTTAGAAGTTTCACTAAAGAGGCTAATTTTCGATCCAGAGAGTTGGCTGAAAAGACTATAGCTATTTATCCGGATTATGTCGCCGCTTACAGAATTCTTGCATGGACATACTGGATGGGAGCAAGGTTTAGATTTGATAGTTCGCCTGCTGATTCAATAAAAAAAGCCACTGCCTTGGCCAGAAAGGCGCTCTCAATGGATGATACTGATCCAAATCTTTATTATCTCTCAGCAGGACTTAATTTAATTCAACGTAAACACAATGATGCAATAAAAGACATTCAAAAAGCACACGAGTTATACCCCAACGGTGCGGACATACTTGCTTTTAAAGCTCTTGTCTTCAATTATTCGGAAAGACCATCAGAAGCCCTTGCAGCTATTAAAAATGCGATGCGTCTCAATCCCTATTATGCGGGTTGGTACGAGGGTACGTTAGGCGTTTCCCATCAGCTGTTAGGACAATACGAAGAAGCCCTTAAAGCCTACAAAAACGCTACAAACAAAATGCCCAACAGCTACATGTTTCATGCCAGATTAGCAATTATCTATAGCATTCTTGGAAGAAATGAAGAAGCTCGGGCTAAAATTGAGAAAATCCTTACAATGAATCCTAATTTTTCACTAAATATATGGCGTAATAGCCAATTATATATGGATAAGGCTGCATCCGAAATAGAAATAAAAGCTCTTCGTAAAGCGGGTCTAACATGATGTGGATAAAGATACCTGACATGTACGACAGGTTTCCTCTCCGTTCTAAAACCTGATGTATCTCCAACTAATCGGCAAAAATTAGAGGCTCAAAAAACCTGTGATATCATCCATCCCAATTCTTAAGGCTACAGTTGCGCTTTCTGCTATGTATCTTGAACCTGAGAAGCAATGTTAGAGGTTGTGATATCGTTTTTCAATAAGGGCAAATCAGTTTCACATGGCTTGCCCTTTTCATTTTTATGGTATATGTAATAGGCGATACAAATTCCGCACCATTATATCAGCGATCATTCCCGTTTCAACAACCCGAAAAACCTGAGGAAACTTTTTATGGTAGAAAAGGGATTTATAAAGCTAACCGACTACCGAGAATATCCTGTAGATGTAATGAAAAAGCGCTCATCAGAATTTTATGGAGAAATGAAGAGGCGCCGAACGGTTCGTCATTTTTCAGATCAACCCATACCTCGAAGTATAATTGAAGACTGCTTGTGCACAGCTTCGACTGCCCCAAGTGGGGCTAACCAACAGCCATGGAGTTTTGTTGTTGTGTCTGACATCACTTTTAAACGACAGATACGTGAAGCAGCTGAAAAAACTGAACGAAAATTTTATACAGGAAAAGCAACTCAAAATTGGGTTGAAGATCTTAAACATTTGGGCACCGATTTTAACAAACCATTTTTAGAAACCGCGCCCTACCTTATTGTCATTTTTTCACAACTTTATAGTTTTCTACCGGATGGCGACAAAAAGAAACACTACTATGTATTGGAATCGGTAGGCATTGCCACAGGCATGCTCATTACGGCGATACACCATGCAGGTCTCGTTGCATTGACTTACACGCCCAACAAGATGAGATTTTTAAATAACATCCTATCCCGACCTTCAAATGAAAAGCCGTTCATGATCCTTGTTGTTGGGTATCCGTCTGAAGACGCGATTGTGCCCGCAATTAGTAAAAAATTGTTGGGTGATATAGTTACATTTATTTGATAGAACTAGAACTGCCCTATTTGTGATTAACAATTGGGAGAAACTGGCATTGGAAACACAAAGTCTGAACATATTGCATGAGGCTCTGGAACGTTTGGAAGAAGGATTCAATGATTTACCGGATTGCGATATAGATTTGGATATGTCCAGGTTACGAACCGTCATGTTGGAAGTCGCCGAAAAAATGTGTGACAATTATCCTTACCATCACCCGCTCTATGCTGGACAAATGCTAAAACCACCACATTCCATCGCGCGCTTGGCGTATATGCTTGCAATGTGGATTAATCCGAATAACCACGCTCTTGATGGCGGACGAGCAAGTTCAGTGATGGAGAAAGAAGCCGTTGCTGACATTGCAAAGATTTTTGGATGGAAGGCACATTTAGGACACCTGTGTGGGGGTGGCACAATGGCCAATTTGGAAGCTTTGTGGGTCTCAGGTCGTCTTAATCCCGGTAAAAAGATTGTCGCTTCCGAGCAGGCGCATTATACCCACAAACGACTGACTGAAGTTCTCCATTTACCATTTCAATCTATTCCCTGCGATTGCAGGGCCAAGTTGGATTTAAATGCCCTTGAAGAAGTGTTAAGAAAAGGTGATGTCGGCACAGTAGTCGCAACAATGGGAACCACCGCAGCAGGATCAATCGATCCGTTACCCGATATTCTTGATCTGAAGGCTAAATACGATTTCCGTCTTCATGCTGATGCTGCCTATGGTGGTTATTTTGTACTTGCTGAGAATTTGGATGTCGACGCCAGATCTGCCTTTGACCTGATAAGTAAAGTTGACTCTATTGTGATTGATCCTCATAAACATGGGCTTCAGCCTTACGGCTGCGGCTGTGTGCTTTTCAAAGATCCATCCGTCGGGAAATTCTATAAGCATGAGTCGCCATATACGTACTTTAGCTCTGCGGACTTGCATCTTGGAGAGATCAGTCTGGAATGTTCCCGGGCCGGGGCCTCAGCAGTAGCCTTGTGGGCGACCATGCAAATGTTTCCGTTGACACGCAAAGGAAAATTTGCTCGGGGCTTAGAGCACGGACGAATGGCTGCCAATGCTCTGTTTGAAAAAATTCAAGGTGATCAACGATTTCTCACCATATTCCCACCAGAACTTGATATTGTTATCTGGGCGCCTCTGGCAGGAAAAGCCAGCGAGATTTCTATTCGTTCAAAGGAAATATTCGAAGCCGCAGCCAGACAAAACCTTCATCTGGCCGTTGCCACCTTTCCGAAAACAATGCTTGAACAAACTTGGGAAATTGACTGGGATCATGAACACGTCGCCTGTCTTCGTTCCTGCCTCATGAAGGCAGAGCACCTCGAGTGGGTCGAACAAATTTGGCAAGTATTAGATGGTGTGACACAGGATAAATTATAGTGATTAACCTATACCATATATAGGGGTGATGGAATCTGGTACGAAACCTGTTGTACCTCCAACTAAACACAGGTTCAGCGAAATTACCGATATCTGCTATTATGTTGCCATGCCACCTAACCCATTGAAAATATAAAGATATTTAACATGCAGCCTGCAAGTACAATAATTACTTATAATATCAAATAGATACAGCTGATTCCCCTGACTTCTCCAATCGAACTGACAACATAATTAAAAGCGCCTCATTATAGATTTCCTTATCCGGCCAACAGCTTCATTGCGGCATCAAAGGCTGTCGAGCCACTGCATAATATTATCTTTGTCTTTCTGATCGATCAGTTCTTCTATCTCGGCATTGCGGACCAATATCGAGTGGGTGTACTGGGTGAACTTCTTCTGTATTTTTCTTCTTCGTGACAAGTCCAGCTGAAGATACACCATTGTAGATTGGATGTCTTCATGACCCAATTGGTTTCTAATATCTGATATCGAATCACCTTTGGCGAGCATATTCATCGCACATGAGTGACGAAGGCTATGGACGGGATTGAGTGCCGTGAGCCTTTTTGTGGATAAGGCCAGGCGCAGATATTTTCGACATAGGCGGTAAATGCCATGCCGAGTCAACTGTTTGCCGTGCTGACTGATAAACAGTCGCTGGCGGTATGCCGACTTTGGTGTTTTGCGGTATCGTGCAATATAGGTTTTGATCAACCTTGCCGTTGTAGGCGACAATTCGATTTGCCGGAAGCGGTTACCTTTTCCTAAGATGGCCAGGGTTCTGTGTTGGGGATTCAAGTAGTCAAGGTTGAGCTTTGCGATTTCACTGGCGCGGGCTCCGGAGTCAAAGAGCACCTGTAAGATTGTGTAGTCACGGAAGCCCTGGGCTTTGTTCAGGTCGACCGCATTTAAAACTTTATCGAATTCTTCGGGGTACAAAAATCCGATCAGCTGCCTTTGGGTACGTTTTTGGGGGATGCAAATTATTTTTTCCATTGACGCTGATTCTTGCGGATACATAAAGCGGATCATCTTTGCCAGCGATTTGATGGCCGCCAGCCGATGGTTCCTGGTTTTAGCAGTATTTTTACGTTCTGATTCAAGATAATGTAAAAAGGAAAGGATCAGTTCCGGGGCAAGATGATTGAGCGACAGCGATACGACTTTAATATTGTGGAGGCTGGCAGCAAAGGGTAAAAACAACTTGAACGTATCCCGATAGGCTTTGATGGTATGCGGACTTACCCCTTTGATCTGGGGCAGATATCTTTCAAAAAACTGATGGATACAGGTAGAAAGCCTCATATGACATCCAACTGGGATTTAGTAAACGCGATTAATCCGGGAATATCTTTGGCATCTTTGACCTTAAGGTATGCAGCGGTGTACTGGTATTTACGATGCCCCATGTAAGCCGCCAACACCGGCAGTGCCTGCTGAGGAGATTTTCCCCTGGCTTTGATTCGATTCAAGGTGTTGATGGCAAAAGCATGCCTTAAGCTGTGCGGCACCGGTGCTCCGAAGGTAATGTTGCCCATGGTTTGTTTGGGGCGGCTTAAACCGATATCGTTGACCGCCTGGTGAAAGGCTGTACGGATATGATAATCTTTAAGCGGCCGACGTTTTCTGCCGGCTAAAAAGTAAGGATTTTGATCGCCGGGATACAAAGTGTTGTGTGCAGCCAGGTAGTTTTCGATCTGAGCCAGCACTGCTTTGGGCACTGGGATCAGGCGGTCTTTTTTAAATTTGGTTTTTTTGATATAAACGCTACCCTCATCGGCACGATAGTGATGTCGGCGAAGCCGTAAAGGTTCATTGATTCGCATGCCACATCGCGCAAGCATCACAATGGCCAGATAGATGGCCATGTCAAATAATAAATGCCTTTCAGATTTTCTGATAGTTTTACACACCGCCTGTAGCAACTGATCGGTTTGCGCAGGTGAGAAGACAAAAGGGACAAAGTAACGCTCGGGCAACGGCGGAATATCCTTGAGCGGGTTATTGTCACAAATGTCCTGTCGCACCAAAAATTGAAAGAAGCTGCGGATAGCCGACAGGATCTTGTTGACCGTATTGGGGTTGTTGCGGATATTGGCCCTTAACTGCAGAAAAAATACCGGCTGAAGCTGATCCCAATTGGCATTTTGGTCTATAAGGTAGCGATCAAAAGCCAACAGCGGCGGTTTGATACCTTGTTTGGCATAGCCCAACGCCTTACGGTAAGCTGCATATTCTTGCAGTTTTGAGGCCATAAAGCTTTCAAAATGTTTCATCAAAAAGCACCTTCCGCATCAGTTTGATGTGCACATGCAGGTAGAATTTGGTGGACTCGATCTTATCGTGTCCGAGCATCTCTTTGATCTCAAAGATTGAGGCGCCGGCCTCAAGCAGGTTCTGAGCGTAGGTGTGCCGCAACCAATAGGCAGTTGATGAAAGTCCGACCTTTTTCATTGCTTTTTTGATATGATAACCTAACGTATTGGCACTCATCGGCCGGTGGGGAGGATACAGGGTTAAAAACATGGTACGGTGTTTACTTTTCGGCCTGGCAGCGATGATGTAGGCTGCAATGGTTTTTATGGTATATTCGGGAATGGGAAGTTCAAATGGGTTGTTGCCTTTGCGATCCCTTAAGGTTAACAACTTTCTGCCAAAAGAGATATCATCCAGGCTGACTTGGCAGACCTCTTTAAGGCGTAGTCCCATCGTGTAAGTCAAATGCACCATAGCGTAGGTTCGGATATCGCTTGAAGTAGAAGTTTTCAGGCTGGCGAACAGTTTTTGAACCTCGCCAGGGCGTAAAAAATTGGGCGGTTTAGCCTTGGCATATTCGCGCCGGCCCACCAAAAGGGGGGCGAGGTCTCTTTTTATTATGTTCCGCTCCTGATACAAATAAGTTAAAAAGCCGCGAAGCATGGAGCGGTAGACTCTACATGTTGCCGGTGCAAAATGCATAAAAGATTCTGCCCAAAAAGCATCTACCTGCTCAATCTTTAGTGAAGAAAGATGAAGCTTATATTTTTCTATGTATTCATTAAAAGCGGCAAGAACTCTTCTTATCCACTTAATCTGTCGACCAGCAATCTGTGAGTTTTGTCCGCGAAAGGCCAGATACGCTTCATAGATTTCCGGCAGCCGGTAATCTTTTGCTGGTATGGACTGTGATATTCTTTTTTGCTGAAAAAGATAACGGGAAAGTCCTCTTACTGCATGTGCAGTTGATTTGTTTCTGCCTTTTTGGAAGTCATTTAGCGTCTCTAACGTAAAGATATCGCGCCAGGCAATGTTCGTGCAGCTAATAAAGGTGAGAAAATGCTTCAGTACACTCTCATAACTTTCCACAGTTTTAGGAGAATATCCGTTTGATACCATCCACAACAGATAATCACTGATGGCTTGCTTTAGCATGGTATTGTTAGCTGACGAGTTCATAGTTTTCTTATCCGTCTGCTAAATATCCTTAAATGTTTGTTTGAGAAGCTGTGAAATGGCAGACAGATCTTCTGTCCGATCAGAGTCACGGACAGGTTTTAGTGATAAGTTTTCTACTGGTATAGGCGGCAAATCGAGCACCTGAAAAAGCGTGCCGTCAAAGGCAATCAAATCTTTATCCATAAGACCATTTCTTGCTTGGATGTATTGCTCTGGCGTGATGTGCAGCAGCAAACAGATAGAATCATAGCTGTAAAATGAAAGACCGTTGCGGTTCGAAGCCAAAATAAGGAACAGATACAACAACAGCTCTTTTTGACTCAAAGAAGCTAAAAACCCATCAGTGAGAAACCGATGAGGAATAAAGCTAAAACCCCCATTAATACGTCTAACCCGGCTGGGATTAAGAATTTTTTTCTTTATCATGCCAAACTCCCATTATTTTTTGGCTTAACCGTAGCCTCGGCGGGGAAATTCATCCACAATTACACCAAAGCGTCCGCAAAAATGACAAGGCAAAGTTTTCTTGCCATGAAAAATACGATTCCAAGCACTCAATAATAGCTTCATACCCCATGCAGGTAGAACTGTGGAAGATGCATCATCCATGTTTTTTTGATTTTTTTTGCTCAAACCATACCGACGACGGTTTTCAGCTTCACGGTGGGCTTTTTTTCCTTTTTCGGTCTTGCGATATCGCCTCTGGGCCTCTCGATGAATTTTTAGCTTTCCAAAAAGACGGCATATATCACAACAGTAAGCCTGCCCCCTCCAACAACTGCGGCAAATACAGAAAGTTAATTCACACCACCGGCACTGAATCTCAACTAGATGCAAAACAGATATGCCTCCATGCTTGCAAACAGCCGGAGGATATAGTAGGAAAAAGTGTTGTGTTTGGGCTTCCGGATGTTTGCGGTAGCTCTACATTAAAGCCCGAGGTGGCCGCTTCGGGCTTTCTCTTTTTATTTTTCCAGAATAATTTCAAAATATCTGTGAAGAACTCAAGATATTTTTCTATGAAACCTTCACCCGATTAAAATATCTGGTGTGATGAAATGATGGCTGGAAAAATTCACGCCTTTAAAGAAAAAGATTGTGGATGTCGGTGAAGACGATTTAAATGATTTGTGGGGTGAGAAAATAATATGGAATAAAAAGAATTATATGGATTTTTTAAATCCTTCGGAATAAAATGAAATTATATGGGAATTAAATTCACAACATAATTAAACTAACAACATAACTGCTATGTATCTTGAGTTTTGGCAACGTTTCAATTGGTTGTGATATCGTTTTCTAATAAAGGCAGATCCTTTTTCGAGGGTTTGCCTTTTTTGCATTTATGTAAGAAATAAGATATGTGTACTGGAAGTTTAGTTGCTTAAAGCTGTGGTTTTGGAAAGCTATCTGGATCAAGGCTCCGAGTCCATTTCATAACCAGACATGGGATAGAACACGAACAGAGGTACAAGTGACTATAAATACAGGAATATTAATATACAATGATGTTGAAGTACTTGATTTTGCAGGCCCTTTTGAAGTCTTTTCAACTGCATCCAGGGTAAAATCAAGACAGGATAACGATGATGTCCCTTTTTTTAATGTATTTACCATTGGTGAGACAAAATCATTAAAAATTGCCAGGGGTGGATTAAAAATTTCCCCTGAATATGATATTAACAAACACCCTGATATTGATCTATTGATCATTCCGGGCGGTATCGTCATAAAAGAGCTGGAAAAAGATCACATTATCTCCTGGATTAAAACATGTGATGAACAATCTAAAATAACTGCTTCTGTCTGTACAGGTGCTTTTTTACTGGCAAAGGCAGGTCTTTTGAATTCAAAATGTGCTACCACCCATTACGAAGACGTCCAGGATCTGGAAAACATGTTTCCTAATATCCGGGTGAAACGAAATGTCCCATGGGTGGATGAAAATAACATTGTCACATCGGCAGGCATATCAGCCGGCATTGACATGAGCCTCTATCTTGTTTCAAGATTTTCCAATAAAAAACTTGCCGAAGATACAGCCCGGCAGATGGAATATTTCTGGAAATACGGCAAGAAGTGAATATGATAGAGTATAGTTTTTTTTATCGTTCCAAAGGAGAGATAAATGCAGATACAACAAATACGAAACTCAACGTTAAGAATCTCTATCGCGGATAAAACAATCCTGACCGATCCTGTTCTTTTACCTAAGCACGGGATTGAATCCTTTGCAGGAATTGAGAAAAATCCAATTGTTGACCTTCCTTTTCCTGCAAAAGATGTGATCAGGGACATTGATATGCTCATCATTTCTCATTTGCACCTGGATCATTTTGATGACAGGGCCAAAGAAATACTGCCCCAGAATACCCCCATATTCTGCCAGCCCGGTGATGAAAACACCATCAAAGAGAGTGGGTTTTCTTCTGTAACTCCCATTGAGGATCGCCTTGAATGGGAAGACATTCAAATCACACGCACCCCGGGCAAACATGCGGGAAATGAAAAATGGGAGAACATCCTCGGGAGAGTGTCGGGATTTATCTTAAAGGCAGATAATGAACCTGTTGTCTACTGGGCCGGAGATACGATTCTTTATGAAGAGATTGAAAAAATCATCCATACTGTCAAGCCCGATATTATTCTGACCCACTCATGCGGTGCCAAGCTTCAAGACAGCGGCCCCATTGTCATGGATGCCGAACAGACCATTGCCGTTTGCAAAATGGCACCAACATCAATTGTTGTTGCCACCCACATGGAAGCCCTTGATCACGGCACTGTATCACGGGAAGATTTAAGAAATCATGCCCAAAAGAATGGAATTTCAAAGGCCCGGCTTTTGATCCCTGAAGATGGGCAAACCCTGGTATTTTAACTCGATCGTAATTAAACAATAAGGGAAACCGAACAGGAGGTATACGCACACCAACATCGTGGCAAAAGACCGGAAAACTCTTTACGATGAAAAACCTAAGGTGAAGAGCAAAGGAAAGGCAAGGGGGTACGTACATCGTAGGATAGATTTTATTTTACGAGAATCCAGACCGTCGCCCCTTTGGTTGTAATATCTACCTTAAATAAAAAAAATAATGGCAGAAAAATGCATGATTCAGTTACGAAATCACTCCCTTCGAAACCTTGGATATCTGCTATGTATCCAAAATCTTAACAGTGAGTTCAGAACCTGTGATATCGTTTTTAAATAGGGGCAAATCCATTCACAGGGTTTGCCTTTTTGCTTTTTT
>PVMK01163891.1_pt1 | contig 11572 bp, 10 predicted proteins | sample 1853481 | NCBI WGS metagenome assembly PVMK01 (sample SAMN08533507, study PRJNA380276) | Marine sediment metagenome, whole genome shotgun sequencing project. | reverse complement strand
CCGCCTGCCGACGATGAAGCTGATCCGCTGCTACCCGACGAACCACCTGCCGACGATGAAGCTGATCCGCTGCTACTCGACGAACCGCCTGCCGACGGTGAGCTGGACCCGCTGCTGCCACTCGACGAACTCGACGACTGGCTGCCCGTCGTACTGCAGGCGGCCATAGCCACTACTGCGATCAAGACGACTATTATTCTGGTTTGGCGCGTCATCGATAATCCCTGTTCACTCCGGACGAACGCATTGCGATCGGCCAATATCCCATTATATCGCCGACACGGGTATCTTTTCCTTTGAACAATAAGACCCGCGGAAGTTCACGGTATATAAAGGGTCCGCGCCGGCTGAGTGTGCCCCGGCGGGGAGATCAGCGCTTTATGTAAACGCTTTTAATGTGGGGTTTCTGCCCCGGGTGACGGGGGGACAGGCTGCTTCGTGGCCAGCTGAACAGCTTTTTGCGAAGAATCATCTTCAGGCAACCGGGTGAAAAGCTCCTCCGCAGCCAGCTGGGCCACATCGTGAAACGTAACGGGCATTTCCTTGCTCGTCTCATAGGCGTAGTTCATTTCAATTCCGCCTTCCCACGCCACGGTCGCCGTGTAGCTGTCCCAGATCTGGATAAAAACGCGTATGTTGGCCTGTTTGGTCTCCACCATCCTGACGATGAACCCGAACCGATTGGTGCTGGCCTTCATAAACCCCCCCAAACTGAGTTGAGCAAGGTAGCGCACGTTACTGACGGCGCCCACCTGCTGCAGGATTGCGCCGTCAAGAATGCTGGTCTGACGATAATCGCGATACATCTGCTTGTATTGCTGGTCAAGATCCGCAGCATTTACAGCGCCCAAAAGCATTGGCAGCGATACAACTTCAATGTCCGGACGCATTTCCTGCAGTTTTTTTGAAAAACTCTGCGCCAGCGCTTGCTTGTCCGCCTCCAGCTTGGTGGCAGCAGCCGGGGTCAGAAAACCGATACCGCCCGCTCTCAGATCATCAGCGCTCAGCGTGATTACGGTGTGCTCTGTGTCGAACTGGATCTGGCTGCCACCGGTGCAACCAGCCGCTGCAAACACCAGCAGCAATCCACAAATACGTACACCCTTTTGATATGTGATGACTGACTTCATAAATAAAAGTATTCAGGCCTTTTGTCAGCGCTCTGCGCGCAAGCTTCCTGCCCCGGACTCTCGAGCAACCGGTTCGGTACCCAGCTGATCAACTTCTTGCGATGGCGCTTCACCAGGCAGCTGCGAAAACAGTCGCTCCGCCGCCAGCCGGGCAACATGGTTAAACGTGACGGGCATTTCCTTGCTCGTCTCATAGGCATAGTTCATTTCGGTTCCGCCTTCCCACGCGACGGAAGCCGTATGGCTGTCCCAGATCTGGATAAAAACACGCATGTTGGCCTGTTTGGTCTCTATCAGTCTCAAGCCTAAAAACCCTAATCGCTTAAAGCCGGTCTGCTCGAAACCGGACAAACTGAGTTGGGCGAGGTAACGTACATCACCGACCTCACCCACCTGTTTCAGAACCGAGCCCTCAAGAATGCTGGTCTCCAGGTAGTCGCGATACATTTCCTTGTACTGCTGGTCAAGATCCGCCGTGTTAACCGCACCCAGTAGCGCAGGCAAAGAGACAACCTCGACGTCCGGACGCATTTCCTGCAGTGTTTTTGCAAAACTCTGTGCCAGTGCCTGCTTGTCTGCCTCCAGCTTGGTGGCAGCGGCCGGGGTCAGAAAGCCGATGCCGCCCGCTTTCAGATCATTAGTGCTTAACGTGATAGCAGTGTATTCAATGTCGAACTGAGTCTGGCTGCCGCCGGTACATCCGGCAGCAGTAAACAAAATCAGCATTCCGAAAAACCGGAATCCCAAGCGACTCTCCGTGACCATTTTCATAAAAAGTTCTTTTTCTACAATACCTTAAAAGCATTGTGCCACAATCTGGCTGCACCAATCGATGTTCTATGCACTACACTATCGTACGATTTAGCAAAGAAACAGGTAGTGGTTCACAGGGGATATGAACCCGGACGGCCGTCCGCTATCGAACATAATCTCCGGAACCGGCGGCAGGCCCGCCCCACAAGGGAATTCGATGACGACAGACACTCAGGGCGCACGGCTCGGCTACATTGATCTGCAGCCCGGTGTCAGCCGTATGAATGGCCTGACACTCTTATATGCGGGCCTGACCGGCATTCCTCTGCTCGCATTTCTGAATTTCATTCAACCCATCATTCTTGAGGTCATCCTCGAAGTTCCAAGAGAAATCCAGGCGCCGGTCACCGCCAATCTGGCCGTGCTGCAGGAAATCATGCTGCTGGTCCTGGTTGGCCCCTTCGGTGCACTGTCGGACCGCCTGGGCAGACGAAAAATCGTCGCGATCGGCTACCTGTTCGTCGCTGCCGGCTTCTTCCTTTACCCGTTCGCCAGTTCGGTCATGATGCTGGCACTGATTCGCTGCATTTACGCAGTCGGTGCAGCAGCGCTGGTCTCGACCTATTCGGCGGTGATTGCCGACTATCCGCAAGAAAAATCTCGCGGCAAATTAATTGCACTGCTGGGGGTGTGCAACGGTCTGGGCATCATGCTGCTCGGTTTCATCGGCGGCAGTCTGCCCAAGTGGCTTGAAGCCGCGGGGATGGACGCCACCGGCGCCACGCGCAGTGCGATGGCAATAATCGGCACACTGGCTGTTATCAGTGCACTGGTGATCTGGACCGGGCTGAAGGGTCCGGGCCGTGCCGGCACCGGCGAACAACGCCAGCCACTGGTACAACTGCTGCGTCAGGGATTAGGCGCCGCGCGTAATCCGCGTATTGCAGTCGCCTACGGATCGGCTTTTGCCGCACGCGGCGATGTCGTCGTGATCGGCACCTATGTGTCATTGTGGATCTCTCAGACCGGCATTGGGCAGGGCATGACCGCGACCGAGGCACAGGGCAAAGCCGGCATGATCTTCGGGGTCATTCAGGCGATGGCGCTGGTCAGTGCGCCACTATTCGGCATACTCAATGACCGGATCAACCGCGTCAGTGCACTGATCATCGGCATGTTTTTTGCGGCTGCCGGCTACCTCGCGTTCGGCTTGCAAAATGATCCTTTGGGCAGCATTGCGATACCGGCGGCCCTGCTGCTGGGTGTCGGCCAGATTGCTTCGATCCTTGCCGGCCAGACGCTGATTTCCCAGGAAGCCGATCCGCGGATCACCGGTGCCGTGATCGGCGTATTCAGTTTCTTCGGCGCCATCGGCACGCTCGCAGGTTCCTGGATCGGCGGCCAGTTATTTGCGCTGTGGCGCCCCGGTGCGCCGTTCCTGCTAATGGGAATGTTCAACCTTCTGGTGATGATCGCCGCGATCATCGTTCGCCTGAACGACCCGGGTGACTCTCCGGCCAAAAAAACCGATGCCGGAAAATCTGTCACGTCAGCATAATCTGGTAGCATCCCAACCGATCTGACGATAATAAAATGAGGATGACACTATGGCGCTAGCGAAAGTGCTGACTGACCTGCAAGCCAGAACCGGTGAGACCATTCACGAGAGTGACTGGCTGACCGTCACGCAGGAACTGATCGATCTGTTCGCCAATGCCACGGGCGACAAACAGTGGATTCATATCGATTCGAAACGGGCCGAGGCTGAATCGCCGTACGGCAAAACAATCGCACACGGCTACCTGACGCTGTCCCTGTATCCGATGCTCCGCGGTCTCGTTGACGAAAGTACGCCGATTTTCCCCGGCGTAAAGAATGTCATTAATTACGGCATCAACAAGCTACGTTTTACCAATGCCGTAAAAGTCGGCAGCAAAATTCGCGCCGTCTGTACGCTGGTGGCTGCTGAAGAAGTCAAAAACAGCATCCAGCTCACCGAGTTGTACACGGTCGAGATAAACGGCGAAGAACGCCCGGCCTGCGTGGCCGAGTGCATCATGCGGCTTTATTTCTAAGAGCAGATATTTCTAAGAGCACATACATGCCCTCCGATTCACTGCTGGTCGAGCTTCAGGACGGCATCCTGAAGCTGACCATCAACCGCCCCACCAAACGCAATGCACTCAGTCTCGCGTTACTCGATCAGATTGGCGACACCTTCGTCGCCCACTGCCAGAATGACAGCGTTAAATGTGCAGTCATCACCGCAACGGGCGACAAAGCCTTCGCAGCCGGCGGCGATCTGAAAGAACTCGATGCCATTCGATCAAATGAAGATGCGAAAGCCATGTCGAAACGGGGTCGCACGGCACTTGATCACGTACGCGATTTTCCACTGCCGGTTATTGCGGGGCTCAACGGCCTGGCACTGGGCGGCGGCGCAGAACTGGCCATGGCCTGTGACCTGCGCGTCGCCGCAGCACATGCCGAAATCGGTTTTTTACAGTCGCAACTGAATGTCACGACGGCATGGGGTGGCGGCATCGATCTGATCGCCGGCATCGGTCATCAAAGAGCCCTGGATCTGTTGCTCAGCGCACGGCGCATACCCGCCGCGGAAGCGCTGAACCTGGGACTCATCCATTATCTTTGTCGTGACATGGAAAGTCTTACAGAAGGTCTTGCCACATTCCTGACGCCCTATCTGCAACGAAGCACGCATGTCCTGCGGGGCTTCAAGGCACTGGCCGCCAGCCAGAGACAATCAGTGCACGAACGTCTGGCCGGACTGGAACAGAAAAACTTTATTAAGGCCTGGACCAGCGATGAACACTGGGCCGCAGTGGACCGAGCCACGACCGAAAGGGCAAACCGGAAAAGCAGCTCCTAGGAAATGGTGCCGGTGTACAGTTTCTGAAGTTTCTGAAGTTGTTTGCTGCACCATGGCGTATAACTTCAGAAACTTCAGAAACTGTACACCGGCACCATTAAGCGCCTTCGCGCAGCACTCGTCTCAGTATTTTCCCGACATTTGATTTCGGCAGTTCGTCACGAAACTCGATGAGTTTAGGAACTTTATATGGCGTAAGGTTTTTTCGACAATAATCGCGGATTTCATCGGCCGTCAGTGTTGCACCGGACCTTAAGACAACAAACAACTTGACGAATTCGTCACCGTCTTTTTTATCGGGCACACCGATGCACGCTGCCTCCACGATATCCTCATGCATTGTGACGACATTTTCTATTTCATTGGGGTAAACATTAAACCCGGATACGAGAATCATGTCTTTCTTCCGGTCGACAATACGGAAAAAGCCGTCGCCGTCGACCGTTGCGATATCCCCGGTTCTGAAATAGCCGTCTGCGCCTATTGCTGCTGCTGTCGCATCAGGCTTTTGCCAGTACCCACTCATAAGCTGTGGGCCGCGCACGCAGATTTCTCCGGCTTCACCGGGCAGCACCTCGCGGTCCTGATCGTCTCGCAATGAAATGTCGGTATTCGGCAACGGTAGCCCGATGCTGCCGGTATGTGCATCAAGGCCCGGCGGATTCGTACAAACCACAGGCGAAGTCTCTGAAAGACCATAGCCCTCAACAATGACAGTGCCGGTCACACGCTGCCATTCGCGAGCAGTATATTCCAGGACGGCCATGCCGCCGGCAGAAACCATTCTCAGCGCCGAAAAATCCACGCCCGGAAAGTCCGGATGATCAATGAGGCTTTGATATAACGTGTTGACGCCGGTAATGGCTGTGAATTTCCACTTTTTTAACTCTTTAATAAAGCCCCTGGTATCACGTGGGTCTGTAATGAGGATATTGCGCGCACCAAGATTCAGGTAACACAGGCAATTACATGTCAATGCATAGACATGATAAAGCGGTAACGCAGTGACAATAATCTCGCGGCCTTCTGTGTGTGAACCGGAAAACCAGCGGTTTATCTGCCTGACATTGGCGACAAGATTACCGTGGCTGAGCATTGCGCCCTTGGCCAGTCCGGTCGTGCCACCCGTATATTGCAAACATGCAAGGTCTTCGCCATTTAATGACGGCGGCTCAAATGAAACCGGCGACTCGCGCAATACCTCGTCGAAAGTCACTGACGACAACGTATAAGCCGGCACCAGCCTTTTGATATAACGGACCGCGAAATTCACCAGCATCCGGCGCGGAAATCCGAGCAAATCTCCGATGTCGGTGACGATAATTTTTTTGATGCTGGTATCAGTGACGATACCAGCGAGCGTCGCCGCACTCATCGACACAACGACAATGGCGCGAGCACCCGAATCCTTAAGCTGATGCACGAGTTCCCGGCCTGTATAAAGAGGATTAACGTTAACGACGACCATGCCGGCACGCAGAACACCGAACAACGCCACGGGATACTGCAACAAATTGGGCATCATCAGCGCAACACGATCGCCGCGTTCCAGGCCTGATTGTTTTTGCAGGTAAGCCGCAAACCGGGCGCTCAGGTCATCCAGCTCAGCATAACTGATGGTTTTCCCATAACTGGTAAATGCCGGCAACGCAGAAAACCGCGCACTGGCAGACTCGAAAATATCGACCAGCGATTCCTGCGGATCGAGTTCCAGCATATGCGGCACACCGGCCGGATAATTCTGCAACCAGGGTTTATCCATCGCGGCATTGTCGCATCGCCGCCACGCCTTTGCACATGGAAGCGTTGCCCTGGCGCCCCATACTGGAACAGCCCCACTATTCCTGATACCGTTCGCCCACAACCGTTGCCTGAGAGCAACGGGCATTGCAGATACACCCACAGACCCACACGGAGTCGAACGTGGCTCGTTCCAGAATCCCCCACTTTTACAAAATGAGCATCGATGAGCGGATTCGCGCTGTACATGAGCGCGGACTACTTACCGACAGTGATTGCGAACGGCTTGCGGCGGGCGAGTCCACGCTGGATTTAAGCGCGGCCGACAAGATGATCGAGAACGTTATCGGCGTACTCGGCTTGCCCATTGGCCTGGGCCTTAACTTTCTGATCAACAGCAAAGAGTATGTCATTCCGCTTGTCGTCGAGGAGCCTTCAATCGTCGCTGCGCTGAGCGCGGCTGCGAAACTGGCCCGACCCTCAGGCGGGTTTACGACAACATCCACGGATCCGATCCTGATCGGTCAGATTCAGGTCCTCGAAATTCCGGATATGAACCGCGCAAAAGCTGCGGTCCTGGAAAACAAACAGAAAATACTCGATCTCGCAAACAGCTTTCATCCTCGCATGGTCGCACGGGGTGGTGGTGCTGTAGATATCGAATTAACCAGTTACCCGATGCAATCCACTGACGGTGAGATGCTTGTCATTCACCTGCTCGTGGATACGCGCAATGCAATGGGTGCAAATCTTGTTAATGGAATGTGCGAAGGCGTCGCTTCGCTGATCGAAACGATCACGGAGGGAGAGGTTTTTTTACGCATCCTCTCCAACCTTGCAGATCGGGCACTGGCCTGCGCTGAAGTAACGCTGCCGGTTAAACAACTCGCAGGCAAGGGTTTCGACGGCGAACGTGTTCGGGACGGCATTATCATCGCCTCGGATTTTGCTCACGCAGATCCTTATCGCGCAACCACCCATAACAAGGGCATCATGAATGGTGTCGACGCCGTGGCACTGGCGACGGGCAATGACTGGCGCGCCATCGAAGCCGGCGCCCATGCCTACGCCGCCCGTCACGGACGTTATGGCGCCCTGTCGCGCTGGTGGAAGGACAAGGAAGGTAATCTGCGCGGTCGTCTGGAAATGCCAATGAAAGTCGGCATTGTCGGTGGACCGCTTGAGTCCAATCCGGGCGTCGCAATGAACCTTCGCCTGCTTGATGTGGACACTGCGACGGAACTTGCCGAGGTCATGGCGGCCGTCGGCCTCGCGCAGAACTTCGCGGCCCTGCGTGCGCTTGCAACCGAAGGTATCCAGACCGGTCATATGACTTTGCATGCCCGCAGCGTCGTCAAAGCGGCCGGGGCACCGGCAGAACTGTTTGATGACGTTCTTGAGCAAGTCGTACGCAGCGGTGAGATCAAGGTCTGGAAAGCCGAACAGGTTCTTGAGGATCTGCGCGAGACTCACGACGGGAAATCGCGAAAAGCCAAAAACACGACCGATGCCGAACTGGGCGTTGGTTATGGCAAGGTCATCCTGCTCGGTGAGCATGCTGTCGTTTACGGCCGGCATGCGATCGCCTGCCCGATACCATTGACCATGCGCGCGGTTGTGGAAGACGGTGACAATGGCGTGCAGTTGCTGATTCCACGCTGGGGCATTGAATATCAACTGTCCAAGCCCCCTGAGCAACGACGTTCATTTGAAAAAGCGGCCGGCGCAATCATGGATCAGCTGGGCCTGAGTGAACGCGGGATGCGAATTGAGGTTTTTCCGGACGTGCCCCGCGGAATGGGCCTGGGTGGATCGGCGGCACTTGCGGTTGCCATTGTTCGCGCGCTGGATCAGCATTTTCATCTGAACCTTTCCGATGAAGAAGTAAACGAACTGGCTTTTCTATCGGAGAAAATTGCACACGGCCAGCCCAGCGGCATAGACAACACACTGGCGACCTATGGGCAACCGCTCATCTATCGAAAAGACACACCGCCACTGGTCGAACTGTTGAACATTGAGCATCCGCTCTCCCTGGTAGTTGGAATGACAAGATCGGAAGGTCTGACCGCAAAAACTGTCAGTAATGTCCGGGAAGCCAGAGAAAGAAATCCGAAGCTGTATGAAAAGATTTTTGATGATATCGACAGCCTCGTATTGCAAGGCCTGACCGCGCTGCAAGGCAATGATCTTGAAACGCTTGGTGAACTGATGAACGTTTGCCAGGGACTGCTCAATGCATTGCAGGTTTCCACGCCTGAGCTCGAACGTCTGATCGGCATCGCCCGGCGGGCCGGCGCGCTCGGTGCCAAGCTTACGGGCGGTGGCGGTGGCGGTGCCATGATCGCATTGTGCGATGGTAATGCTGACGAGGTGCAAGCCGCGATAGAGAGCCGGGGATTTCAGGCAATGACCGTAAACGTCGGAAATCCATTATGAAGACGGCACGCCAGCCGGTATCCAGCCCGACGGAATTGTTAATCCTGGTCGACGATAACGACGAGGAAACCGGCTTCATGTCGAAGGAGGAATGTCATCAGGGCAGCGGTCTGTTACACAGGGCGTTCTCGGTATTCCTCTTTAATGACAGTGGTGAACTTCTGCTGCAACAAAGAAGCCGGCAAAAGCCTTTGTGGCCACTTTACTGGGCTAATAGTTGCTGCAGCCATCCGAGACAGTCTGAATCGATCGAACAGGCTGTATATCGTCGCGTGCGCGAGGAATTGAATGTCGAGTGCGATCTGAATTTCCTGTATAAATTCAAATACCAGGCGCAGTTCGGAAATCTTGGCGCCGAACATGAGTTGTGCTGGGTGTTCGCCGGATCCATGAACGGTAACATCGCAGCACACCCCGAAGAAATCGCCGACTGGCAGTTTATCGCGCCCGGGGCACTGACCAGGGCAATAGCGGAAAATGGCGATCAGTACACGCCCTGGCTAAAACTTGAATGGGAAAAAATACGTCAGGACCATCTTGACGATATCCTCGCCGGCATTGGCTGATCGACCCGCCGCGATGCTTTACTAAAGCGCCATAAAAAAGAGGGCCATAAAGACCCTCTTTCGATCTCTGTCAGACAGAAGTATCGAAGCTATTTGACCTGAACTTCTATTGCTTTGGGTTTCTGTATTTCTGTTTTCGGCAGATGAACAGTCAGCACGCCATCCTTGGACTCGGCATTGATCTTGCTGTCATCAACATCAGCGGGCAGACTGAAACTTCTTGCAAAACTACCGTAACAAAACTCAATGCGATGAGTCTGCTCACTGTCATCGGTTTTTTCGAGACGCCGCTCGCCCTTAATGCTGATAATGCCATCATGGACCGAAACTTCGACGTCCTTCTTGTCTACCTCGGGCAATTCTGCCTTAATCATGTATTCACTGTCCGTTTCCGAAATATTGGCTGCCGGACGCCACTCAATTTGCCTGGCATCATCATTCGACTCACCGCGGACGATACGGCCGTTATTCAGCCTTCCGTAACGATTAAATAAATCTTCAAATTCCCGAAACGGGCTCCAGGTGACTACGCTCATATCACTCTCTCCATAATAGTTACACTGCGTGAAGGACGTATAGCCCTTCGATGAGTATTTTATGGGGGCTCGCTTTCTGTTTTTCAACCGGGCAGCTGAAAAATATGGTGCGTATTTTTACCTGTCGCGGTTTAACCCAGCGCGGAATCCAGCGCATCAATCAGGTCCTGAGCATCCTCAAGGCCAACGGATAGCCGTACAAGTCCGTCCGTTATCCCTACACGCTTGCGCTCAGCCGCTTCCACATCGGCATGGGTCATCGTCACCGGATGTGTGATCAGGGACTCCACCGAACCAAGGTTTTCGGCCAGGCTCCACAATTCGATGCTATCCATCAGCGCCTTGCCGGCAACGAGACCGCCCTTGACCTCGAACCACAGCATGGCGCCGAAACCGGATGCCTGCGAACCAGCCAGTTCATGCTGGGAAAACGACCCCAGACCCGGATAACAAACAGACTCTACCTGCGGATGTTTTTCCAGAAAACGGGCAATCGCCATCGCATTCGCGGACTGCTGACCTATACGAACGGACAGGGTTTTACATCCCTGCAATGTCAGCCACGCAACCTGCGGAGACATGATCGTCCCCGTGGCGTTGAGCACAAACCGTATGGCCTCATCGAGTTCTGCAGTTCGCGCTACCACAGCGCCGCCAACAGTCGCATTATGACCGTCAAAATATTTCGTCGTGCTGTGCACAACAAGATCGGCACCCAACTCGAACGGACGCTGGTAATACGGCGTCAGAAACGTGTTATCCACTGCATGGAGAATGCCACGCTCTTTGGCAATCTCCGAAATGGCCTGAATATCAGTCAGCTTCAGGGTCGGGTTCGCCGGTGTTTCCGTCAGTATGAGGCGCGTATTGTCACGGATGCCGGCACGCACTGCGTCAGGATCCGATGTATCAACAAAAGAAAACTCTACCCCGAAGCGACTGTAGATTTTTGTCGCCAGGCGGTAAGTTCCACCGTAAATGACGTCGGAACAGATCGCATGATCACCGGCATTCAGAAATGCCGTGAACAAGCCGTTGATTGCAGCCATACCGGTGCCGAAACAGGTTGTATCCGCGCCGCCTTCGAGATCCGTCAGCTTGATCTCCAGCGCCCGAACCGTCGGGTTGGCCGAGCGGGAATATGAATAGCCTTTGGCCATGTATTCATCAACGGAATCCTGAACATAGGTCGTAGTCTGATAGATTGGCGTCAGAATCGATCCGGTGACCGGATCGGGTGTGACACCGCTATGAATCTGTCTGGTGCTAAATCCCATTTATTCTTCTCTACTGCGCCCCTGGGGGCGGGATAATCGGCTATTTTAAACGCTATTGCCCTTGCAGACGACCGTCAGGCGATGTCCGCAGCAGACAGGAGAATTCTGTGGTTGCGCCGGGCCGGCGCATTCAGGATCATTCCGTCTAAGACAACCCCAAGGAGGCATCTGTGCCCGACAACGCCTGGCAAGTGTTCGAGCTTTCCGACCTGAAAAGCAAGGTCGAGGGCAGCGAGCCCCG
>PVMK01149866.1_pt1 | contig 11572 bp, 11 predicted proteins | sample 1853481 | NCBI WGS metagenome assembly PVMK01 (sample SAMN08533507, study PRJNA380276) | Marine sediment metagenome, whole genome shotgun sequencing project. | reverse complement strand
AGGCAAGCAGCAACATAAAGTCTTGTGCAATGTGAGCGCGGATTTTTTGCGGGGTGAATCAGTGGCCATCCGTGGCCGCAGTGGTTCCGGCAAATCGACACTGCTCAATCTGATCAGTGGTATTGATGCCCCCGATACCGGGCAGGTCGAAGTTGCGGGGCTCGATATTACCGCGATGACTGAGCGCGACCGGACGCTGTTCCGCCGCAAGCACATCGGCTTTGTCTACCAGGCATTCAACCTGGTGCCGACACTCACCGTAGCTGACAACGTACGCCTGGTGCTGGAACTCAACAAGGTGCCGCAGGGCGAAGCAAGCCATCGCATCGGCGAACTGTTGCGTGCGGTTGAACTGGAGGATCGCGCCGGCAGTTATCCGGATGTGCTCTCGGGAGGAGAACAACAGCGTGTCGCAATCGCCAGAGCGCTGTGCCACAGGCCATTGATCCTGCTGGCGGACGAACCCACCGGTAATCTGGACGACCAAACCGCGAAGAAGGTTTTGCAGTTGCTCGACGCGCTGGTCAGAGAAACCGGTGGCACGATGATTGTAGCGACACACAGTGCAACAGTAGCGTCCTTTTGTGACCGCACCATGAAACTACACGACGGCAAACTGCATAACGGGGATCTGCGGGACCAGCGGGAAAGTAAATAATGCCTGTGCTGTACCGCGCAAGTTTCGGTTATTTGCTGCGGCACCCCTGGCAACTGGCGCTGGCGCTGCTGGGTATCTGTATCGGAGTTGCCGTCATTGTCGCTGTCGATCTCGCCAACGAAAGTTCGCGTAAAGCCTTCCTGCTATCGATGAATACCGTCACCGGCAAGGCGACGCATCAAATTATCGGCGGGCCAAATGGCGTCGACGAAAAATTATATTCAAAGCTGCGGGTGGAAGCAGGAATTCACAGCATCGCACCCGTCGTAGAGGGCTACGCTCAGATAAACGATACAACGATCCGGATCCTCGGTGTTGATCTGTTTGCCGAGCGACAGATACGCACGTTTACTTTCGATGTGAAATCCACCTCGAGCATGACCGGGAGCTCAAGCGAATCGCTGATCCACAGCATTCTTACGGACCCCGGTGCGGTTTTAATGTCCCAACGCACAGCGGACACATTAGGGCTGCAAGCCGGTGACAGCTTTGATGTTTTGACCGGCGGAAAATCATTCACGGGTACCTTGCTTGGGACCTTTGGCGACGGGAAATCCTCCGCTCTCAACCAGCTCATGGTGGTTGACATCGCGGTGGCCCAGACATGGCTGAATCAATTCGGCTGGCTGACCCGTATTGACGTGCGAATTCCTGATGGCGACAGCGCCCTGCAAGCTAAACTGGTAAACGTATTGCCACCCGGTATACAGCTGCTCAATGCAGCGGGACGCACCCGGTCTCTAAGCGAAATGAGCACTGCGTTCATGACCAACCTCACGGCCATGAGCCTGCTGGCCTTGCTGGTGGGCATATTTCTGATCTATAACAGTGTCGGCTTTGCCGTCTTGCAACGGCGCGGATTGATCGGCGTATTGAGGGCGCTCGGGGTGACCCGGCAGCAAACTTTTTCACTGATCCTGATCGAAGGCGCCGTGCTGGGTCTCGTTGGCGCCGCCATGGGAGTAATGCTGGGCATTTGGCTGGGGGAGCAGTTGCTGGTGCTGGTCTCGCGTTCCATCAACGATTTTTACTTCCGCGTGAGCGTTACCGAAATCACACTCAGCCCCTTATTCCATAGGCAAGGGCTTGATTGCAGGGCTTGGCGCAACGCTGGTTGCCGCGGCTGTGCCGGCCATCGAAGCCGCTTCGTATCAACCCCGGCTCGCGCTGACCCGTTCGGTACTTGAGCATCGAACAGGCCGACTCCTGCCGGTAATCGCCATCGCCGGAGTCATCACCAGCCTGCTTGCCATCGCACTTTTGTATTTGTCCGGCCGCAATCTTGTGGCGGGACTTGCCGCCGTTTTCATGCTCATACTGGGGTTTGCCTTGTGCGTGCCCCTCGCGGTCAGGGCCATAACATCAGTCATGGAGCCATTAGCGGCGAAATTGGGCGGTACACCGGCACGACTGGCCATCTCGGGTATCGGGGCAAACCTGAGCCGTACCGGTGTCGCCATTGTGGCGCTGGCGGTCGCCGTATCGGCGACCATCGGTGTCACTGTCATGGTCGACAGTTTTCGTGGTTCGGTCAGTACATGGCTGGATAAAACATTGCAGTCCGACATCTACGTCGGCGCACCGCACGGCGCGCTGGACCACGGCCTGATTGAAGATCTGGTTCGAGCGCCTGGCGTTGAGGCCTACAGCAGCAGCCGCAGGATCTGGCTGGAAAACGAAGCGGGCCGTACCCGCATCATCGCCTTGCAAATGGCGCCGGGCAGTTACGCCGGCATGGAATTGTTGGACGGTAACCCGGAACTGGTCTGGCGAGCATTCGAGGAGGAAAGCGCTGTTCTGGTCTCCGAGCCTTATGCCTATCGCAATGCGGTTGCTGCCGGTGACACAATCAAGCTGTTAACCCGCTTTGGTGAACAGGACTTTCCCGTTGCTGCAACCTGGCAGAGCTACGACGTCAATGCCGGTGCGGTACTGATGAGCCGCCACACCTACGACCAATACTGGGATGATTCCAGGATTGACTCGATCGGCCTGTATATGAGTCCTGGTACAAACATCGATGACCTTGTGCAACAAGTGACGGACATCAGCGCAGGCCGGCAACAGGTTTTCATGCGCTCGAACCGCGAGATCCGGGATCTGTCGCTGCAGATATTCGACCGCACATTTATTATTACTGACGTCCTGTACTGGCTCGCGACCGGCGTTGCACTGATCGGTATTCTTGGCGCCATGCTGGCGCTGCAACTGGAGCGGGCCCGTGAACTGGCCATTCTGCGAGCGCTGGGTATGACGCCCATGCAACTGGGCAGCATGGTGACGATGCAAACCACAATGATCGGCCTGCTGAGCGGCCTGGCCGCGGTGCCACTGGGCCTGGTGATGGCCTGGGTACTTATTGATGTCATCAATCGCCGCGCGTTTGGCTGGCAGATGGATATTCTGGTGTCACCGCAGGTATTGCTGACAGCGGTTTTGTTCTCCACCATCGCTGCCTTGCTGGCAGGTATTTACCCGGCGTATCGCGCGGCAATCAGCCAGCCGGCCCTTGCCATGCGCGAGGAATAAGATAATTATTTACATGAAGAAAAGATTATTACTTATTGTTATAACAGTATTTATTATCTTCTGGATAAGTCGTTTTATTGATTTTTCCCCGGCTCTGCCGGTAGCGACCGAGCTGCGCGAAAGTGGCTCGCGTCTGTCCGAACTCCTGTCTGGCGATGGCGTCGGGGGCTACTCAAAGGCCACCAAAAACAGGATATTTCGCTTCCCGGAAGATCACGGACCACACCCTGGTTTTCGCAATGAATGGTGGTACCTGACCGGTAATCTCGACAGCGAACGGGGGGAGCGTTTCGGTTTCGAACTCACGTTCTTCCGTTTTGCGCTGAGCCCCGGGCCTCACCCGGATTCTGCCCGGTCCCCAGGCTCCGGGTGGCGGACCCATCAGGTCTACATTGCTCATTTTGCCGTCACCGACAAAAATAATAATCAATTTCATGTCGCGCAACGGTTTTCGCGGGATGCACTGGGACTCGCTGGTGCGCAAACCACACCCTTTAAAGTCTGGATTGAAAACTGGTCAATCAGGGAAAAGCAAAACAAAGGCATCGGAGCGTTTACAACCGAAAGCTGGGAAATAACGGCGTCGGATGACGACTTTTCCCTTCATCTGAACCTGATCGCTGACAAGCCACCGGTCCTCAACGGCACAGACGGCCTGTCGCAAAAGTCATCGGCAGATGGCAACGCATCCTATTACTACTCCATATCAAGGCTGCGCAGCGAAGGCACTCTGCGCATAGCAGGAGAGGCACACAAAGTATCCGGGATGTCCTGGCTGGACCGTGAATGGAGCAGCACTGCATTGGCGCCCGATCAGCAGGGCTGGGACTGGTTCGCGCTGCAACTGTCCGATGGCAGCGATCTGATGTTCTATAACATCCGGAAAAACGACGGCAGCCAGGATGAGCACAGTGCCGGCACCTGGATAGCCAAAGACGGATCGTCCCGGCATCTCAGCCGGAAAGATCTGGAGATTATCGTCACCGGCGAATGGGAAAGCCCTGAAGGCGGCGTCTACCCTTCGCGCTGGGATATTCGACTGCCGGAGTTAGATCTGGTGCTTACGGTCACTCCGGTGATCGACAAGCAGGAATTATTCACCACAGTCCGTTATTGGGAAGGTGCTGTCGATGTGACAGGCCAACAAAACCACCTGCCAATCGAGGGTCGCGGCTACGTTGAACTCACCGGTTACGCGAAGTAGCCGCCATCCAGAACCGGTTCCCGTAAGAAATATTAGTTTGAATTGCATTTTCAGCAAGAATTGATCTATTGAACTATAGTCAGGCTTGGGAGAGTATACAAAATGCAGCTCATTCCCGCATCAACCAAACCAATCAACAAGGAAATACAGCATGAAATCTTTAGTATCAACCGTGTTACTGACAGGTATTTTATTTGGCGTTTGCACAACAGCCGTTGCAGAAACAGGGAACACAGCAACCGTTGAAGTCTGGAAATGTACGCTTAACGATGGCAAAACCATGGACGATGTGGCCACCGCCAACGGCAAGTGGGTGAAATTCATAAACGCGAATGTCGAAGGTGGGGACATTCACAGCTATGGGCAAACCGCCTTGGTTGGAGATCAGGAATCATTTCTATACATCGATGTTTTCCCGGACATGAAAGCCTGGATTGCCGGCAAGGCAGCACTTTCCAGCGATGAAGGAAAAGCGCTTGAAGCAGAACTTACCAAGGTTGCAAGCTGCTCTTCAAACAGCCTGTATTCATCAACCGAACACTAGCCCAAATATTGCATGAACTATGTCAGGAGCGCTGAAACTCAGCGCTCCTGGCTGTCATTATGACCGGCTCGGGACCGTTCAGGCTTTACTGATCTTGACCGTCTGGATGTCGGTATTTTCCGCCAGGCCCCAGTGGCCGAACTCACAACCGACACCGGACTGCTTCATGCCCCCCATGGGCGCATTGGGCTGAACGTCGGCGTGTGTATTGACCCAGACCGAACCGCTCTCCAGCCGCCCTGCAAGCTCGGCCGCCCGGTCAAGGTCATTGGACCAAATGGAACCACCCAGGCCGGCTGAACTGTTATTGGCGCGCCGGATGGCGTCGTCGATGTCGGAATACTTGATCACGGGAACAATGGGGCCGAACTGCTCTTCATCCACCAGCCGGGTGCCGTCGCTGATATTGGTAACAATCGTGGGCGGGAAGAAATAACCGGGACCATCTGCTGCTTCGCCACCGGTCAAAAAAGTCGCGCCTGCCACCCTGGCGTCCGCCGCCAGATCACGCACGATGTTGAGCTGTTTCTCATTTTGCAAGGGCCCCAGGTCGGTATCTTCATCCAGGCCGTTGCCATTCTTTATGCTGTTGGCAATGGCAGCCATCTCCGCGCACACTTCATCGTAAATGTCCTCATGCACATAGAGACGCTTGAGCGCCTGGCAGGTCTGGCCATTGTTGTGAAAGCAGACCGCAAACAATTTCGGCGCGACTTCCTTTGGATCCACATCGGGCAATACGATGCCGGCATCGTTGCCGCCCAGTTCGAGGGTGAGACGCTTGAGATTGCCGGAAGCGGCTTTCATGACTGATTTGCCGGTACTGCTCGACCCGGTGAACACAATCTTGTTGATGTCCTGGTGGCTGGCGATCGCTGCCCCTACGTCACCTTCGCCGACGACTACATTGAGCACTCCGGGTGGAAGGATCTCATTGGCGATTTCGACGAAACGCAACGTCGTCACAGGAGTGAATTCAGAGGGCTTGGCCACCACGGTGTTGCCTGCCAGCAGCGCCGGCGCATAATGCCACACCGCAATCATCAGCGGCCAGTTCCACGGCGTGATCGAACCAACCACACCTATGGGCTTGTGGTGCACCTCAACCCGCGCAACCTCGTCATCCTGGATGACTTCAACCGGCAGTTCGGTTTCTGCAGTGACCTGCATCCATGCCATTGAACCGCCGACTTCCATACCTGAGCCGATGCCCGAGTAACCATTCATCGGCTTGCCGGTTTCCTGGGTCAGCAGTGTCATGAGTTCCGGCATATTGGCTTCCAGCGCACCAGCAAGTTCGTGTAACTTCGCTTTGCGCTCGTCATGGCCGAGGGCCGACCAGGCAGGAAAAGCTGCACGCGCCGCCACGACGGCGTCATCTACGTGCTGCAGGGTACCGATTGGAACTTGTGCAAAGTGCTCGCCGGTTGCGGGATTGATGACGCCGATCGTTTCCGGTGTCATGACCCTTTGACCATTGATGATCATTGGAAAACTTGCCATTTCCTGCTCCTGTATGTAATACGATGAAGTTTAAACATTGTTTAGAGTAATCTCTGATGTACCCACTGGCAATATCCAGGATTTCGTTCGTGCAATAAGCATCATTCCCAACTGGTAGCGAATCTGTATGAGTTTTATGGAACGGTTGAGAAATTTCGGCCCGGGCGCCCTGGTCGCAGCGGCCTTTATTGGCCCCGGCACCGTTACCACCGCTACGCTTGCCGGGGCAAATTTTGGCTATGCGCTGTTATGGGCACTGGTCTTTGCAACACTTGCCGCCATCATATTGCAGGAAATGGCCGCGCGGCTTGGCACCATTACCCAGATGGGCCTCGGGGAGGCTCTCAGAGTACGGCTTGAGGCGTCTATATGGCGCTGGCCTTTATTCGCCTTGATTATGGTTGCGCTTTATCTCGGCAATGCCGCCTATCAGGCGGGAAACCTTTCTGGTGCGGCGCTTGGTATCGAGGCCGTTATTGGCACAGGGGAATATACATTTCGTTTGGCTGTCCTGTTTATTGCTGTGATCGCAGGGTTTATCTTGTGGCGCGGAAATTACAAGCAGATTGAAAAGATCTTAATCGCCTTGGTGCTTTTTATGGGGCTTGCCTTCGTTGCCACTTTCATCGTCGTGCAGCCTGATTTCTCTGCAATGACTAGCGGCCTTTTGGTGCCAACTATTCCGGACGGTAGTTTATTAACCATTATTGCCCTAATTGGCACGACCGTGGTGCCCTATAATTTGTTCCTGCATGCCTCGGCAGCCAAAGGCAAATGGGAGGGCAAGGAAAACCTTTCTGCCGCACGCACAGATACCATTGTGGCCATTGGCTTTGGTGGCCTGATTACTATTTTTATTGTCTCAACTGCCGCTGCCAGCATGTTTGCGCGCGGGCTGAGCGTCTCCAGTGCGAGCGATATGGCCTTGCAGTTTGAACCGTTGTTTGGTGTGTCCTCACGCTATCTGATGGGGCTTGGTTTTTTGGCGGCGGGCCTCAGCAGCTCCATAACCGCGCCATTGGCCACAGCCTATGCCATATCGGAAGTCACAGGCATCAAAGGCGGTGTTAGGTCACCGAAGTTCCGTGCCATCAGCATCAGTGTCCTGCTGTTCGGGATGATGGTGGCGATGACCGGTATCAAGCCCATAACCATCATCGTTACTGCACAGTTTGCCAACGGATTGCTGTTACCGATTATTGCTGCATTCCTGCTCTTTGCAATGAACCAAAAGACCATGCTCGGTGAATATGCCAACGGTTGGAAGGCAAATCTCGCAGGTGCAATAGTTTTGATCATTGCGCTTGGCCTTGGCCTGCGCATGGTCGCCAAGTCGCTTGGTCTGTTTTAGTGGAGCGCCTGTTTTTCGTATAGCTTTTCGCCTGCACTACAGGTGTCCTCGTCGCAGAACTACACAAAATGCACACAGCGATCGAACCGGATGCGAAATCCTTATTACCACTATCAGCTTGCACGTACTGCTTTTGACAACGGGGAATACGAGGCTGCAATCGCTCATCTGAAAGTTGCAATCCGTAAAAACAAAAACGATGACATTTTCTATTATCTGATGAGCCTCAGCTATTTCAATAGCGGTGAAAAGGAAGCTGCAAAGCGCTGGATGAAAAAAGCGGAAGATGTCGCCGAGAAGGACGACGACAAGAAGAAATACCATCGAAAACTTGATGTGCTCTTGAGTAATTCCTCGGGTAGTTAAGGCCTGTTAACGGACCCTGACAGGTGGACTAGCCCGCATAGTCCATGATTGGTGTCATGGAGTAAAAGGGTTTCCTTTTTTGCTTTTCGGGCTGCTGGCTTGCTGCCCCACCCTCACGCCAGTGCTTCCTGCCACAATCTCATAATCCCTCGCGTAACGACCTTTCAATTGCTCAACTATTTCACCCGTAAGTAACTCGCTGGCATGGGGTAAAGTGCGTTGCGCACGGAGTTGTGCCGGCAGCAAGCTTTCCCTGCCCGCGACGACGCAGAAGAGGTTTTCTGCGCACGGTCCGGTTTTCATGTTCAATATCAATTTTCTGGTCGCATCGCGATTTCAGTACTTTGATCAACACTTCCATCCGTTCAACCGTACCTATGAAATCGAAACTTTGCTGCTTAAAGTAGGACTCCTGAGATTTGAAATGGGTGTCCAGGTTCCTGTCGTCATTGTGAACGACGTGGTCCACGAATTCCTCGAAATTTATGGAGCGGTTGTAGTCCGGCCTCTCACCCCGGCGCTCATAAACCCAATCAATAGCAGTTCCGATAACTGTGGGCGGTTCCCCGTGTGTGCCTGATGGCGGGGGGTAGAGAACAAACTTGTCCAGATATCCGCTCACGGCCCGGGCCAGCGGATCGCGAAGCACAACATACCTGAAATAGCTGGGATCACTCAGGATTTCGGTGGCATCCCCGGGAGAATAATCACACAGGCTCAACCCCGTTTGATTCGACGTCAGGTAGGTGTGCACATCGCCACTCAGGATCTCATCACTTCGAGCATAACCACTCAGACGAACAAACAATCGCTTGAGAGTCGTATTCGCGTTTTTGGCAATCGGTGTATAAATCACCCGATGTTTTTGAGATACCAGGAGCGAGTTCAATGGCCATTCTGAATTATCTATGATTTTTGTGAGTGTCCATGCTGTTGTTGATCGAGTCGACGGCGAGGTTCGGTACATTATTCGCATGTCGGTGAAGGTGGTCAATGACAAACTCTCAGCAAAATTAACGCACTATTTCCAGAGTTGCCTGGAATCAATTCCTGATCAGCTTCTGGCCGGGGCAAGCTACCGGGCTGCGGGTCCGGAAAGGGCCGTGAATCGTACTTCGTCACCAGCGAATGAGCAGTGGTAAATCCGGCCGCAAATCCCTGGAATTTCCCTGCTTTCCCTGGTTGAAAGACGATCTCCAGGCGATGCGGCTCATTCAGCCGCAAGGAGATTCGCTCACATTGTGCGAGTGTTTCCAGCACCACGGATGGCTGGCTGACAGGAACGCTGATGCATAATTCAGTTACGCTGGGTAAATGGATCTGCCGGCGGAGGCTGACCGGTTGCCGCAGGCAATTTGAAAGGCACGTAAATGCACAATGGTTCTTTCAACAATCCCGAGGCCGGTAAGAATGAAGAAATGGTCAAGCTCAATGGTCATGCTCGCAGTATGGCATCGGATGCTCGTTTACCTCAAATCAACAGACATTAACCCGCGTATTGCATGAAGGATTCGGGATTCAGCGTGGAACGGGTAAACTTTCCACTGGAATGATGTGCCGAATCTGCGGATAATCAGGGTTCCACTGACCCCAGGATATCAAAACATGAGCAATATCCCCGCCACCTTCCGGGCTTTCCGAATTCACGACGATGCACAAGGCTACCGTTCCGGTGTCGAGGATATTTCGATCGACGACCTGGCCGAGGGCGACGTGACGATCCGGGTCGAATGGTCGAGCGTTAATTACAAAGATGCACTGGCGGCAACCGGTAAGGGAAAGATTCTCAAGCGTTATCCCATGGCGGGAGGAATCGATGTGGCTGGAACGGTGGTGGAATCAGGCAGTGACCATTTTCAGCCGGGTGACCAGGTGCTGGCCAATGGCTCCGGTCTGGGTGAAGACCGGGACGGCGGTTTTGCGGAGTATCTCCGTTTGCAGAGCGACTGGGTGAGTGCCATTACCGCCCGGGTTGACCGCACGCGAAGCCATGGGCCTCGGTACGGCAGGATTCACGGCAGCGATGTGCCTGCACCGGATGGAAGCCAACGGGCAGAAAACCCGGGAATGGCCCGATTGTGGTGACCGGCGCCAGTGGCGGCGTGGGAACCGTCGCCATCGATCTGCTGACCCATGCCGGTTACGAGGTGCACGCGATTACCGGGAAGGTGGAGGAGTTTGACTGGCTGGAACATCTCGGCGCCACCCAGTGCATCTCCCGTCATGACCTGCACTGGGGCCAGAGACCGTTGGAAAAAACGATCTGGGCTGGCTGCATCGACAATGTCGGTGGTGACATGCTTGCCGGCATCAGCCGGGTGATTGATTTGTGGGGCAATATCGCCTGCTGTGGCATGGCTGGCGGCCATGGCCTGAATACCACGGTTTTTCCCTTGATTCTGCGGGGCGTCAGCTTCCTGGGTGTCAGTTCAACCAACTGCCCTATCGACATCCGCAAAATGCTCTGGGACCGTCTGGCCAATGAGTGGAAGCCCCCCCACCTGGACGAGATTATCAAGCAGGAAGTCCCGCTGGATGGCATGGAACCGGTTTTCAATAGCATGATGGAAGGGAAAGTCACTGGGTCGAACAGTCGTAAACATACAAAGTGCGACAGAATAATTTTACAAATTTCATTGATTTACGGCATAATGGGAACTGCAAAGAATTGGCCAAGAGGGAAATCGGGGAACAAGATGCCCAAAATACTGATTGTTGATGACTCACCAGCACAACTCTACAGTCTGCAAAAAATTGTCGAGGAAGCCGGTCACCAGACGGTTATCGCTGAATCCGGCGAACAGGCCATTGAGATCGCATCCGACGAACATCCCCGAATTAATCCTGATGGATATCGTCATGCCCGGCATGAGCGGCTACCAGGTCAAGAGAAATCTCGGGCGTAACGAATCTACCCGGCATATCCCCGTCATCTTTGTTTCCACAAAATCCGGCGACGCCGATCGCGCCTGGGGCCTGCGCCAGGGCGCGAAGGAATACGTCACCAAGCCAGTCAACCGCGAACAACTCCTGACCGCCATCTCCGCCGCCATAGCTGCCTGAGTAGTCGCTTAGCCTGTACACCTGCGTCTTTAGCGGATAATTCATTGCCTTGTAAAATGGCCGGTGCGGTACCATTATCCCGGTAGTTCAAGTAAATTTTTTTTCTACAATTCCCAATGGAGCAATGCATGACCATACAGATTGGTGACCGTATCCCCGACTCTACCTTGATGACCATGGCCGATGGTAAACCTTCACCCCTGACGACCGCTGAATTGTTTGGCGGTAAAAAAGTGGTGCTGTTTTCCGTTCCGGGCGCTTTCACACCGACCTGCTCGGTCAAGCACCTGCCCGGTTTTGTAGATCATGTAGATGAGATCCTGGACAAAGGCGTGGACACCGTTGCCTGCATGG
>PVMK01142289.1_pt1 | contig 11572 bp, 11 predicted proteins | sample 1853481 | NCBI WGS metagenome assembly PVMK01 (sample SAMN08533507, study PRJNA380276) | Marine sediment metagenome, whole genome shotgun sequencing project. | reverse complement strand
GCAAATAATATCCAGCCAGCGCTGCAGATTGGGCAGATCAGTAACATCAATACCTGACCATGCATGCGTACGCGCCCAGCACCAGTTTGCGATATCGGCAATGCTGAAGTCGCCGGCGAGGTACTCATGCTCCGCAAGACGGCTATCGAGCACAGTCAGCAACCGCTTTGATTCATTTTGATACCGGTCTATGGCGGACTGAATTTTTTCCTCAGAATAACGGTAATAAACATTGGCCTGCCCCATCATCGGTCCAACACCGCTCATCTGAAACATCAGCCATTGCATGACCAGTGATGAACCCTTCGCATCCTCAGGCATGAGCCTGCCGGTCTTTTTTGCCAGGTACACCAATATGGCACCGGAATCAAACACCACAAAACCACCGGCGTCATGATCAACAATTGCCGGTATCCGACCATTGGGGTTGATCGCCAGGTACTCCGGCCTGCGCTGTTCACCTTCGAGAATCCGTACACGTTTAACATCGTAGGGAATCTCCAGTTCCTCGAGAGTAACCGAGGCTTTCCAACCGTTGGGTGTCGCTGCTGTGTATAGATCAATCATGATGATGCTCCGAAACCTGGTAGCTTCTGTTTAAGGTCTTACAGATGTTGTACAGTAGATAGTCTTATTATGTACAGTCAATAAATCATTTTGGCAGTCATTACAAACCTGCTCTTAAAGGGATTGCACGCATGAGCACACTCGAATCTGTCCGCGTACTCCAGGCCCGCATGGGTGAATCCATTATTGGCCAGGAAACGGTTATCGAACAACTGGTCATCGGCTTGCTGGCCAATGGCAATATCCTGATGGAGGGCCTGCCGGGGTTAGCAAAAACACGCGCAGTAAAAAGCCTGGCGAAGAATATGGATGCTGATTTTTCACGTATTCAATTCACGCCGATCTGTTGCCATCGGATATCACCGGCAGCGAGGTGTTGTATACCGAGGCGGCCAGCCAACCTTTCGCTTTGAGCCGGACCGATCTTTGCCAACATCGTGCTGGCAGATGAAATCAACCGTGCACCTGCAAAAGTGCAAGCAGCGCTGCTTGAAGCCATGGAAGAACGCCAGGTGACGGTCGCTGGCACAACACACAAGATGCCGGATCTGTTCATAGTCATGGCGACGCAAAACCCCATTGAACAGGAAGGCACCTATCCCTTACCGGAAGCGCAGATGGATCGTTTTCTGCTGCATGTTTATATCGATTATGGCACCGAAGAGGCCGAGGCCAGGGTCATCCGGCTGGTTCGGGGTGAAGAAGGTCCATCCGGAACAACCGGCAACGAGAGGCCCATTGTGCAACAGATCATTTTTGACGCACGGCAGGAAATCAATCAGATCCAGGTTCCTGACGTGATTGAGACATACATTGTCGACCTGGTTTTTGCAACGCGTTACCCGGACCGTTATGACGACAAACTTGCGTCCTGGATACGTATCGGGGCCAGCCCCCGTGGTGCCATCGGTCTGGACAAATGTTCGCGTGTCCATGCCTGGCTCAATGGCCGCGACCATGTGCTGCCGGATGATGTTCGTGCCGTGGTGCATGCAGTGCTGCGTCACCGTATTGCACTCAGCTACGAGGCCAATGCAGACGGAATTTCGGCGAATGACGTGATCGATGAAATTCTGAAACTGGTGGCAATCGCCTAATTTCCCGGGGAAGCAGGCAGTGATGCACGAGAGTACCAACAAGCAAAATGACGGCGTCTACGTGCGACTGGATGAACTGGCCAAGCTTCAGCACAAGGCATCGGGTTTCAGTTTCCTGCCAAAACAACCCATCCACGGCGTACTGAGTGGCCGCCATGCTTCAAAGCTCAGAGGCCGCGGGCTCAATTTCGAGGAATTGCGCAACTACCTGCCCGGTGACGACACCCGCAATATTGACTGGAAGGTAACCGCCCGGACACGCACCCCATACGTCCGCGTTTACACTGAAGAAAAGGACCGCACGGTGTGGTTGCTCATCGACCAGCGGGTCGGCATGTTTTTTGGCAGCAAGGGCCGGATGAAGTCCGTGGTGGCCGCTGAAGTAGCTGCGATATCCGCCTGGCGGGTGCTCAGCGTTGGTGACCGTGTCGGTGCATTGGTATTTAATGATTCGGACATTGCTGTTATTCCACCGCACCGCAGCCGTGAACGGGTCATGCAAATCCTCAAGCAAGTTGTTGATAAAAACAATGCGCTTAGTGCGGACCCCGGTCTGAAACCTGACGCCGGCAAATTGAACCAGGTCCTGAAACAGGTCAGCCTGCTTGCAAGGCACGACTGCCTGGTCTGCCTGATCACCGATGGCGACGGTCTCAACCCGGAATCACGCCGGTATATAACGCGTCTTGCGGAACACAACGATGTGCTGACCGCATTCATCTATGACCCGCTTGAAAAAGACATGCCCTCGGCCGGACGTTTGAGGTTTGCAGACGGCGAGGGACAACTGGACGCTGATACATCCAACAAGAAACTGCGCAGTGCATTTCAAAATGAGTTCGAAGAAAGACTGGAGCGGATGCAATCTGCCTCGCGGCGATTTTCAATTCCACTGTTACCACTGGACACTTGCAGTCCCGTGTCCGAGCAGATACGTGATTTACTTGGTCACCACCTCAGTACCAAACGGTTTTGAGTGCGGCTGAATGAAATCATCAGACCCGGCCAGCCTGCAAAACCTCAATGATATCGTCCTGCCAGCGACCGTAAGCTGGTGGCCGCTGGCACCCGGCTGGTATTTGTTGATCGGAATATTGCTGATTGCACTGGCCTGGCTCAGCTATCGGTCACTAAAACGCTGGATCAATAATCGCTACCGGCGTGCGGCTTTGCGTGAATTGCAGATACTGGAAGAGCGGATAAACAATCCTGAAGAACGGGATGCGAGCCTCAGACAAATACCTGTTCTGCTCAAGCGCACTGCCCTGTCGGTATATCCACGCAGCCGGGTCGCTTCTTTAAGCGGTAATGACTGGTTTCAGTTTCTGGATTCAACGGAAAAAAAGCCGTCATTTACCGCTACCACCAGCAACACGCTGAATGCAGTCTCCTACTCCACCGGCAGCTTGAACACTCTTGATTTACAGGCCACGGATGCTCTGATTAATGCCAGCAGATCATGGTTGATACACCATCAACCCCTGGTCTCGCCCCAAAAAGGCGATGGGTCATGAAACCATGCTGACATTTGCGCACCCCTGGTTGTTGTTACTGCTGCCACTGCCCTGGCTGGTACGCAAACTGCTGCCGGGCCACCATGAGCGCAAAGCAGCCGTGCGGGTTCCCTTTATGCAACGTCTGTCACGCCTGGCTGGTCTGCAACCGGGAAGTGATGTGGCTGTGGCAGGGCGGCGAATTTCACAATGGTTGGTGTTGAGTCTTGCCTGGATGCTGGTCGTGGTTGCGATGATGCGCCCGCAATGGCTCGAAGAACCCATCATCAAGGAACTTCCGATGCGGGATTTGCTGGTCGCGGTAGACCTGTCCGGTTCCATGGAGGCACAGGACTTCACCGATAAAGACGGAAATGTCGTCGACCGCTTAACCGCTGTCAAACAGGTTCTCGATACATTTTTTGCCCGTCGGGACGGTGACCGGGTCGGGCTTATCCTGTTTGGATCGGCGGCGTTTGTACAAGTACCCTTTACCGATGACCTTGATGTAGTCAGGGAATTGCTCGATGAAGCACAGATAAGAATGCTGGGGCCAAGAACCATGCTGGGCGATGCGATGGGCTTGTCCATCAACCTGTTTGAGCGCAGTGAAGTCGAGGAGCGTGTACTGATCGTGCTGACCGATGGCAACGATACCGGCAGCCTGGTGCCGCCCGAGAGGGCTGCGGAGATTGCCCGTGATAACGGTGTGGTGGTCCACACCATTGCCATTGGGGACCCGCAGGCCGTGGGTGAACAGGCACTGGATGAAAAGACCCTGGAAAATATTGCCACATTGACCGGTGGCGGGTATTTCCATGCCAATGACACGCAAGAACTGGAAGCCATCTACGATCACCTCGACGAAATCAATCCACGCCAGGTAGAAACACAAAGTTATCGCCCGCTGACCGATCTTTACCACTGGCCATTGGCGGCCAATATCCTGTTGACCTTGCTCTATATGCTGTTGCTGGAGGCGCGCTTGCGATTTTCAATGCAACGCAATAACAAAGCGTCTGCGGAGGTGACTGGCTGATGGATATCCTGGCTTCCCTTGAGCAATTTCATTTCCTGCGCCCCTTGTGGTTGCTGCTGCTGATTCCGGCAGGATTTCTGATGTGGTCCGTGTATCAACGCAGTGATTCCCTGCGTGCCTGGAGACAGGTTATTGCACCTCATTTGCTGGACCACCTGTTGCTCCGCGAGAGCGGTAAAGAAGGTCGCTGGCGGCCCGTGTACTTGCTCGGCATCGGCTGGCTGGCCGGAGTAGTGGCCCTCGCCGGACCGAGTTGGCAGATGCAGCCTTCACCGTTTAGCGAAGACCAGACCGCGATGTTCATTGTCATCAAGGTAACGCCGGAAATGCTGGCGCAGGACATCCAACCCAGCCGTCTGCAACGCAGCATACTGAAGATTCGTGATTTGCTGGAATTGAAAAAGGATCTGCGCACCGGTTTGATTGCCTATGCAGGCAGCGCCCACCTGGTGATGCCACTGACCTCTGACGCCAGCATCATCAACAGTTTTGCCGCTGCACTGGAGCCCGCTGTCATGCCCATGGCAGGTGATGACCCTGCCGAGGCCATCGCGCTGGCGAATCAACGTCTGAAAAGGGCTGCTGTACCCGGAACCATTGTCCTGATCACCGACGCCATTGATACATCCCAGCTAGCGGCACTGGACAAGATTCATCAGCAAGGCGGAAGCGATGTGCACATCCTCGCCATGGCTGCAGGCGCTGAAGTTATCCCGCCGCCGGGTAGCCCTCCCGCACCCTCGCTGGATATTGACTCTCTGCGAGAAGCCGCACGTGTGATGGGTGGAAGCGTTACGACTGTGACATCTGACAAAGGTGATGTTGAAAGTCTTTCGGGAAAAATCCAACGCAGTATCAGCCATGCGCCGGCCGGTGAAGGCCAGCAATGGAAGGATGCGGGTTACTACATACTGGTGCTCCTGGCATTTGTCATGCTGTTCTTTTTCCGCCGCGGCGGAGCGGTGGCAGTTGAATGAAACTGAAGTTGCTCATCATCGTGGTAATTATTATGCAGGCACCATCTGCAATGGCCCTGGATTGGGTCGACCTGTGGTTCACGCCTGAGCAACAGGGCCAACGACTTCTGGACCAGGGTGAATACCAACAGGCTGCCGGTAAATTCACCACTACCGAGAGTATCGGTGCGGCCTTGTTCCTGGCGGGTGACTTTGAGAACGCAGCCTCCGTATTAGGTCGCTCTGCCAGCGCCGAAGCGCACTACAACCGGGGCAATGCGCATATCATGCTGGGTGAATACGATGCCGCCATCGATGCCTATCTAAGTGCGCTTGCCAAACGGCCCAACTGGCCCGAGGCCGAGCAAAACCTGCAAATTGCTACGCTCAGAAAGCAGGCACTGGCCCCACCTGAAGATGATTTTGGTGGAACAGGGGGCCAACTCGAAGCCGACGAGTACGTCTTTGACGATACAGGACGTGTAAACAAGTCATCCGGTGAACAGGTCATTGATGCCGCAGACCAGCAATTGAGTGAAGATGCCATGAGGGCGATGTGGTTACGCAAAGTTGAAACCCGGCCTGCTGATTTTCTGGCCGCAAGGTTCAACTACCAGTTGGCAACCCGGGAAAATCCACAGGTCGGAGACGAGACTGAGAACGGGGGCACGGACGGCAATGAGTAGGTATCTCTACCAGTTGGTTATCCTGGCCGGCTTTCTGCTGTTGCCACTATGTGCATTTGCCCAGGATAATGACGTCAAGGCGGAAGTAGCCATCAGTATCCAGCAAGACCGGGAGACATGGACCGGACAGCAGGTGACGGTAAATCTGGACCTGAAAACCACCGGTTTCAGTTTTTCCAATTCACATTTCAACCTGCCCGAGGTCAGTGGTGCGTTCCTGATGCAAACCGATACCACCACTATCAAGTTTTCCGAGAATATTGATGGCGAGACCTGGCAAATTATTCGCTATCCGTTAGCGCTTTACCCGCAAACAGCGGGCCGACTCGAAATTCCGCCTATTGCTGTACGTTTCATTACATCTGCCGGTTATGGCAGCACTGAAAAGGCTTTCGAATTCGTGACCGAGCCCTTGCAACTGCAGGTAAAATCACCACCGGGTACAAAAGAGGGTGAAATGGTCATCACCACCACATCTTTTGAGCTCAGCCACGACTGGCAACCGCAGTCCGGTACCGCTCAAACGGGTGATGCATTTACACTGACGGTGACAAGACGTGCCGGCGATATTTCCGCCATGCTGCTGCCACCATTACCGGTGTTCCAGGCAGAGGGTCTGGCAACCTATCCGCAGGCACCTGAGGTCAGCGATAAAACCAATCGCGGTGACCTGAGCGGCGAGCGTATTGACTCGATCATCTGGGTAGTTGAAAAGCCCGGTACATACGATATTCCCGGTATTCGTTTTCAATGGTGGGATCCAGGCAGCCGTGAATTGAAACAACAAATTGTTCCCGGCCTGAGCCTGGAAATCCTGCCTTCACCGGTAGATATAAACACGGCAAATAACAATGTTAAGCCTGAGCAATCCGGTAAAGACTACTTTTGGCTGCTTATCATTTTATTTACGGCTCTAACCGCCGGTTTCTTTTGGTTCCGGTTTAGGTTCAAGACGACCAGGCCAACTCATGACACTGAAAAATCCACATTCACTGTCCTGCAAAAAGCATGCAAAAGTAACAATGCAGGGCAAACCCACTCCAGCCTTCATACCTGGCTCGAGTGGTCTTCACAAACGGGTGTTTCGAATTCATGCATCCTTACCTTAAGTGACTTCGCCCGGGTGCATGACGATACCCGGTTGACCGCCGAGTTGCAGCAACTGCAAGAGGCGTTGGTTTCTTTGGATAGCAACTGGCAAGGCAACGGGCTACTCAGTGCATTGCAACGGATACGACGTGTGATCAAGCAACAAAAAACAGTACAATCAAAAACGCATTTGGCACCACTGAACCCATAATTGAACCGGATTGGATAAACCTGAAATGCAACGAGCGTTATGGACAACTTATGTCTCACTTTTCATATTCCTGTTCGGCGTATCCGGAATATATGCTGCTGAAAATGAATTTACCGGTACGAAAAGCTGCGTCGCCTGCCATGCCAAACAACAGCGGGAGTGGCAAGGTTCCCATCATGATCTGGCCATGCAGCATGCAAGCAAGGACACCATGCTGGGTGACTTTGATAATTCAGAGTTTTCAGCCAATGGCATCACCTCCCGGTTCTTTACAAAAGACGGTAAGTTCTGGGTCAATACCGACGCTGCCGACGGCAGCATGCAGGACTTTGAGATTCAATACACCTTTGGCCTGACACCGCTGCAGCAATACCTGGTTGAATTCCCGGACGGTCGTGTGCAAACGCTGAGCATTGCCTGGGATACGCGTCCTGAAAGTGATGGCGGGCAGCGCTGGTTTCACCTGTATCCCGACCAGACCATCAATGCCGGCGATGAGTTGCACTGGACCGGTCTCCAGCAAAACTGGAATTATATGTGTGCCGACTGTCATTCGACCAAGCTGGTCAAAGGCTACAACAGCGTTACAAACACCTTCAAAACAACCTGGTCGGATATCAATGTAGCTTGCGAAGCTTGCCATGGCCCCGGCCAACAACACCTTGCCTGGGCGGCAAAGGACGACGAACTGAAGCAGGACGATAACAGCATGGGCCTGGCCTATTTACTGCATGACCGGACGGACGCCAGCTGGGTAATGAATCCAGACACCGGCACTGCAGGCCGTAGCCACGAGGCCACTGATAACCGTGAAATTGGTGTTTGCGCCGCCTGTCATTCACGCCGTGGCCAGTTCAGATCCGGAATTGAATCCGATGGGAAATTCCTGGACTACTACCGGCCAGCCCTGTTGACTGAAAATCTTTACCACGCAGATGGCCAGATTCTCGAAGAAGTCTATGTCTGGGGTTCATTTGCACAAAGTAAGATGCAGGCAGCGGGTGTCACCTGCAGCGACTGTCATGAACCACACAGCCTGAAATTGAGGGCGGAGCAGGAACAGGTCTGCTCGCAATGCCATATGCCATCAAAATTCGCCACCAGGGAACATCATGGCCACTCGCCAGGATCCACCGGTGCCAACTGTCTTGATTGCCATATGCCGGAAACCACCTACATGGTCGTTGACCCACGGCGCGATCACAGCCTGCGTATACCAAGGCCCGATCTGTCACTGGAATACAACACACCAAATGCCTGCAATCAGTGTCATGCCGACAAGAGCACTGAATGGGCCGCCGCGGAATTTACCAGGCTGTGGCCCGAAGCAGCAGATCCATACCAGAACTGGACTAGGGCGATTTCGCTGGCCAGGTCCGGCGCACCGCAGTCTGAAATTGCTTTGATCAAAATAATCCGGGACCAGAATAAACCCGCCATCGCCCGTGCAACCGCCATCTCGGAATTGCGGCCTTTCATGAGCCCGTTATCCGGTCAGGTTCTGCAGATTGTGCTCACCGACAATAGTCCGTTGATCCGATTTGCGGCACTGGGTGTTCTGGATGTATTGCCACCTGAAAACCGCTACCGGTTTGCCTCGCCATTGTTGCAGGATCCGGTATTACTGGTACGGACAGAGGCGGCTAGAATCTCCGCCCCGGCACTTCGTACTCAACTGGATTCACAACAGCTCACAGTATTGCAATCTGCCTTGCAGGAGTACATAAGCACACAGACAGAGAATGCCGAGCGGCCCGAAGCTCATCTGAACCTTGGCAATATGTATTCACAGAGCGGTGACCAGGTCCAGGCAGAAAAATCTTACCGTCAGGCCATAAAACTGGATGTAAAATTCGGCCCGGCCTATGCAAACCTGGCCGATCTGTATCGTGTCCAGGGTCTGGATCAGTATGCCGACAAGATATTGAGAGACGGCATCGACAAGCTGCCCGAAAATGCCACCCTGTATCATGCGCTGGGTTTACTGCAGGCACGCAGTCAGCAGATGGATATGGCGCTCGGTTCTCTGCAAAAAGCTGCGGAGTTGCAACCCGATGCAGCACGCTACATCTACGTATACGGAGTAGCACTCAACTCTACGGGTGATACTAGCAGGGCGTTGCAGGTACTTGAACAGGGATTTGCCAATCATCCGGGGGATCAGGAAATCATCTTTATGATCGCGAGTATCAACCGTGACCTGGGGCGAAATGATGAGGCCCTGGCGTGGGCGCAGAAATTGCTGGCGATCAACCCGGCCGACCAGAACGCCACAAAATTTATTGAAATGCTTGGGGACCCCGGGGGGTAAACGGCACACCGGCCCGGTAAATTCCGGGCCGGCTGTTGATTACAGGTTTACTGACCAGCGCGGAACGGATATCCGGCAAACATCTCCGTAATGCCTGCATGGATGTTTTCGCGTGTCTCATCATTGGTTTTCTTCTCGTTGACACGGCCCACGGCAACACCTTCCCAGACCATGCGCTTCAGAGCCCGGTCAACCATATCGACATTGATGGTGCCTTCGGTGTAATTGCTGACATGCGTCGTCGTACCATAACCGTAACCACCCCAGGCACCGTAAGCACCCCGGCGATAGCCATAGTAACCACCGCTCATATAAGGATCAGACGTGGTTGTGACCTTGGTCTTGTCCTGCAAACGCCCGGATACGTTTATCATCAGGTCGGGATTGTCAGACAGCGTATAACCGCGATTTTCCATCTCCCTGGTGATAGCGGCACGGAAAATTGAACCATAAATACTCGAGTAATTCGGGTTTTCTATACCCATCGGGCTAAAGAACCCATAGGTTTTGTATTGACTGAAATCAATTGTGTGGTCGTAATCACTCTCGATTTTGGGCCCGGAAGCACAGGCTGCTAGTAGAATTGCAGCGCCCGCGAGCATTGCATATCGGGATATCTTGCTAATCATTAAATGGGTACGCATGGTTCAATCCTTTAATTTTACATTCATAACTGGTGAGAACTGTCGAACATGATTGTTTCAATACTACTTGAAGTCAAGACCTGGAAAATCTCATTGCTTCAGACCGGAACTCATTGACCTGATTTGCAGACCAGCACGCTAGCCGTCAAAATAACCTCGGCCAGGGGAAATTATTGTGACTGAATACATTACAGACTTTATGCATTGGATAGACGAATCCGGACCGCTGGTGCGTGCGTCCTTTGTTGCCGCCCTGTTTTTGCTCTACCTGCTTATCTACCGCTTCATCAAGAAGATCAGCACCGGTCTTTCAACGAAAGTTACCGACGAAAAACGCTTTGCTTTCAGGATACAAAGCCAGGTGATCGTATCGGCCAAGGACGTGAACACCATCATCGTCTGGTTGATCCGTGCGGCAGGACTGTTCATCACAATCCTGATTGCTATCAGCTTTTTAAACATGGCGATGGGGCTGTTTGAGTGGAGCAGAAGCCTGGCCGGTGAACTGTTGGGCTTGATCCTGGGTGCAGTGGGTTTTGTCTTCCAGCAGGTCATGGACTACATACCCAGCTTGCTGGTGATAGTCGTAGTGTTACTGGTTGTCCGGTTCTTTTTGCATGTCCTCAGGCTCGTTTTTAAGGGCATCGGCAATGGCAGCATCAAGATTCCGGGGTTTTATTCTGAGTGGTCCGGAACCAGTTTCAACCTGCTGCGAATGCTGGTTTATGCGCTGACTTTAATTATTATTTTCCCCTATTTGCCCGGTTCGGACTCACCCGCGTTCCAGGGATTGAGCATATTCCTGGGTCTGCTGTTGTCACTGGGTTCAACAACTGCAGTTGCCAACGTGGTTGCCGGAATCGTGCTGACCTACACCCGGGCTTTCAAGGTGGGTGACCGAGTCTCGGTTCACAACACGATCGGGGTGGTGTTAGAGCGTGGCATGTTTGTCACGCGCCTGAAAAACACCAAGAACGAGGTCATTTCCATACCCAATTCAATGACCCTGACCAGCCACATCATCAATTATAGTGACCAGGCCAACGATGCGGGTCTGATCCTCTATACATCGGTCACCATCGGTTACGATGTGCCATGGACAAAGGTTCATGAACTGCTGATAGGTGCTGCGTTGAAAACAGAAGGGATTGAAGCAAAACCGGAGCCATTCGTATTACAAAAATCACTGGATGACTATTCGGTCAATTACCAGTTGAACGCTACCACCCGGGACGCGATAGGTATGCCACGGACGCATTCAAATATGAATGCCAATATCCTGGATGCATTCAATGAAGCCGGATTGGAGATTATGTCGCCGATGTTTATGGCGACACGGGATGGGTCAGAACCGACGATACCAACGGGTGTCCCTAAAGAGAATCCACAAACCTAAGCCGGGATGCGGGTAACTTCCCCTGTGACTGTTAGCCGGCAGGAAGTCGGCGGCAAAGCTATCCAGGGACGGCCTTTCATCTA
>PVMK01117568.1_pt1 | contig 11573 bp, 10 predicted proteins | sample 1853481 | NCBI WGS metagenome assembly PVMK01 (sample SAMN08533507, study PRJNA380276) | Marine sediment metagenome, whole genome shotgun sequencing project. | reverse complement strand
TCACCGCCAGTTAAAATGACTAGCCCGGATACCATACCTTACGCGGATCATCTGGGGCCCGCTCAAACTCCCAGGCGGAATCGACCATGCTCTTCATGTCGTACTCGGGACGCCAGCCCAGCAAGAATTTGGCCTTACTATTGTCAAGCCAAGTTGAATGGTAGGAGGTTTTTAATTCAACTGTGGGCAAGCCCCGTGACTCAGCTAGATAATTCCCAAGGTCGCGGTAATTAACCGGTTCATCCATACAGATATTGAAGGTTTGTTGTCGTGCTTTGGGGTGGTCAACAGCGGCGAGAATGGCGCTAAGCAAATCGTCGACATGCACAAAATTGCGTTGGACCGGCCGGCCATCAGGATCTAACATCACGGGAACTGTTTGCGTTTGAAGGTAGATATCTGCTTGCTCGGGCCCAACTATATCCCGCCATCTTGGTCCGCCGAAGACATCCTCGCCGAATGAAAGCTGGTATTTGAAATCATCTTTTTCCATAATCCAGGGAGCGCGCAAGCAGCAGCCATTAAAGCCATACTGGATGTAATACTGTTCCAGCATAACTTCCTCCAATACTTTGGATAGAGCATAACTGCCTGGATAGGCACTGTGCTTCTGCTCTTCAGTGACCGGGATAGGGTGAGGATAAAAAAAGTGCCCTAGACTGGCATCTCCACCGACCATCAAGAATTGTTCGAACACGTCGCTTGAACGACAAGCCTCAAGCAGCCAAAACAGGCCCTTAATGGCTACATCCATGATCGTTTCAGGCGTTTCTTTGCTGGTCGCCAGATGTAATACGTGAGTTACATCTATCATGGCTTTGTCAACAACCTCTCGATTTTCGATAGAGCCTTGGATTACCTCTAATCGCCTGTTTGGTTCTAGCAAGCGATTGTGGCATAAGGCCCGCACACTGAAATTGGCAAATTGAGGGTCAGTGAATAGACGCTTTATGAAAGCCTGACCCACCTTGCCGGTAGGGCCAGTTACAAGAATTCGTTTGTTTTGAGCCATTTGTTTCCTATCAGGAGCAAACATCGATTCAGATCAAGTTGTTGATTCCGTATTTTGGCCTAACCTACCAAATTTTTATAGCGTTGGTAGGCTTCTTCCCAACTGCTTGTGGTCACGGGTGTATATTCTTTCAAGGTCCCTAGTTCAACTAGCATCTGCCTGGCATCCCATATATCGCTCAATTCGCCCAGCGCTATGAATTGAACCAACGCATTTCCAATCACTGTCGCTTCAACAGGCCCGGCTACCACAGGAATACCAGTGGCATCGGCCGTCATTTGGTTGAGCAACTCGTTTTGTCGAGCCCCCGCCGACGATGTGAATGACCCTTATCTCGCGCCCGGAAACAGAGGCTAATTGCTCGATCACGTGGCGATAAGCTAGAGCCAAACCCTCCAGGACCACGCGCACTATTGCCCCTTTTGTCTCAGGCACTGGTTGTCCCGAATCGTGACACCACTGCCTGATACGCCGTGATCGCCTGGTGACAAGAATACCGAATCGTTAGGATTGATGAAGGCTGTAAAAGGCTCGGCGGACCTGGCTAGACCAACCAGGGCATCGTACGATAGCTGAGCGCCCTCTTTATGCCAGGTTGAACGGCACTGCTGTAAGAGCCACAAGCCCATGATGTTTTTGAGTAGCCGAAAGGTTCCGTCTACACCCCCTTCATTGGTAACATTGGCAGATAAGGCGCCTTAGTTAATGATGGGCTGGTCAACTTCCAGGCCAACCAGGCTCCATGTACCACTGCTGATAGGCAAAATCGGCCGATTGGGCTGGAACAGCAGCCACGGCGCTGCCAGTATCATGACATGCAGGTGCCATAACCGGAATTCCCGTATACGAACCGATTCTTGTTCCGGGTTGGACGATCTCGGGGAAGATGTGGGCAGGAATGCCAAGCTTGTCTAACATCGGGAAAGCCCAAGTCCCGGTGTTTGGATTGAACATTTGGGTTGTGGTGGCGTTGCTGAATTCGCAAACTTTCGTGCCGGTAAGCCAGTAGTTAAGCAGATCTGGCGCCGTCAGAAAAGTGTCGGCGATAGCCAGTTGGGGCGATTGGCTCAACACCAAACTCATCAACTGATACAAGGTGTTTATCGAAATGAACTGAATACCGGTTTGGGCAAATATCTCCTCTTGCGGCACGATGGCAAAAACCTTCTCCATCATATCTTCGGTACGGCTATCCCGATAGTGGACTGGATTACTAATCAAACTCCCCTGGGCGTCGAGTAGGGCGAAATCCACGCCCCAAGCGTCCACGCCAATGCTAGCCGGTTTTAGATTTCTTCCCTGGTCGATACCCTGTTGGATGTCACCCCATAATCGTAAGAAATCCCAATGTAATGTGTCCTGAATGGTGACGGTTGTGTTGGGAAAACGATGGAGTTCCTCTAACTCGAAGTGGTTTCTATCGAAATGAACTGCCATGACCCGGCCGGACTCGGCGCCCAGGTCGATGGCAAGTACCGTTTTTTTGTCATCCGCTACCATTTTTTATAGGCATCGCTGTGCTTTCGATACTCAATTAACGGTTCACCAAGTAACTGGTGTTCGAAAATGATGTCGCTTACTTCCTCCAAGGTAGATATCCAGTGATAGGCTTCTTCTAAAGTTTGTCCAATGGAGAAGCAGCCGTGTCCACGTTGCATAATGATCTTATACCCTTGCAAGGCCTCGGAAACAGCGTTGGCCATTTCTTGTGAACCAGAAGCCATCTCCACCGTCACCACTGGAATCTTGCGCAGCAAATAAGAACCCTCATTATCAATAGGAATAATCTCGTCACGGCTCAGGCTTAGAGTAATGGCCGTTCTGGGGTGAGAATGGATAACAGCCAAGGCCGAGGTGTTCTCGTAAATGGCCCGATGTACGATGAGCTCGGTACTGGCTCTGGTGATGCCGCTATCTTTTCCGTAGAGCTTGGTTTCGACGAAGTCGCTGATCTTTAGTCGGCCGAATTGCGCGCCGCGGCGTTTTATGATGATGCGGTCGCCAACCCGCACGCTCAGATTTCCTCCGTGAGAGCTGGTTAAACCGGTGACAAAAATATCACGACCAATGTCGCGGAATTCCTCATATAATCGTTCGTCGATCATAGTGTTTCTCCTGTAACGCTAGGCAAATTCAGGCATTGTTAGTTGATCTAATTCTAATTCTTTGAGCTTTGCTGCCCTGGGAACACCATCTGGGGTCCAATTGCGGAATTGGTAATATTCTTCCAGCATGGGGGCCAGGTTAGTGATGAAGCCTTTGCTAGGACCTGCCACGACCGGTTCGTTGAGTAAACGCTCGGGCAGGGTGTCATCGGCACTCGTAAAGCCTTCGCGCAAGTTGTAGAGACGCTCTAGATTCCAGACCCGCTCGCCCACCTTCATCAGGTCGTCGGCCGTGAAGTGTATACCGGTGATAGCCGTTAATGTACGGGCAAAAAATTCCTCGGCCACGGCCAAATTCACAAATTTACAATATACCAGGCTGTCAATCACGGCCGCCGAGTTCTGATGCACCGATACGATACCCGCCTTGCCCTGGGTGGCAAAACGGTCGATCAGGCGTGGCAAGGCCAATACCTCAGGGCCGAGCATATTGCCTGTCTCATGGCATGCACCCCGATTTGAGGTGGCGTAGACCAGTCCCTGTCCCTGCATCCCCCGCGGATCGTAGGCTGGCAATTCTAGTTTTTTGACGCTCATAGAAAGTTCTGGGGCGCCATATTTTAGGGCCATGCGGTAACTGCCTTCGGCCATGTCATCTCCTAAACCGCGGCGGTAAGCCGTGTCACGGATGAGGTCAAGGAGTTTTTCAGCTTGACCAAAGTGTAGATCAGCATCGATCTTTCCTCTTTCGGCCAGCTCCATGGCACAACCAACGATATTGCCCATTGAAATGGTATCCAAACCCATGTCGTTAGATATGTAATTGGCTTCAGTGATGATGTCTAGATCGTCGATGCCGCATTGGGCGCCAAAAGCCCAGGTAGATTCGTATTCTGGCCCTTCTCCTTCTTTACCACTCTTCGTCTTGGTGATACGGGTGCAGGTTATGGGGCAAGCCCAGCAGGCCTGATTTTTAACCAGAATAGTATCGGTAATCGCTTCGCCACTGATTTGTTCGGCGTGTTCAAATTGCGATTGCTGGAAGTTGCGGGTGGGTAAGGCCCCGATTTCGTTGACTACATTCAGGACTACAGCTGTGCCAAATTCCGGTAACGCCTGCGAGGTAAGCGGACTGGCCTTGAGTAATTTACGCGTTTCATAGAGCATAAATTTAAATTGCTTTTTGTCGGCCGCCTCATTTTTTTCTTTTCCCTCGACGACGATCGCTTTCAGATTCTTGCTGCCCATGACTGCGCCTGGGCCACCACGTGCCAGAGCCCGTTCCTTATCGTTCATGATAGCGGCAATGCGAACCAGATTTTCACCGGCCGGGCCTATGCATAACACGTTGCGTTTGTTGCGGTTTTGCCCCAAGGCTTCAGTCGTCTCGAAAACAGTTTTGCCCCATAAATGGCTGGCATCTTGGATAGTAATGCCGGCGGGTGTGATCTCGATCATGGCCGGCTTTTTAGCCTTACCGCGTACGATGAGAACATCATAACCCGTTCGCTTTAATTGCATACCCCACCAGCCACCGCTGTTGGCATGGAGCAAGGTGTTCGTAAGCGGGCTTTTGGAACTTACGTTGAAACGGTTGCTGGTTTGAACTCCTGTCGCAGTGATGGGACCGGTCGAAAAAATCAGCACGTTTTCGGGAGAAAGTGGCTCAACTTCCGGTCCAACTAAATCCCACAAAAGGCGTACTCCAAGACCCCGTCCACCGAGGAACAAGCGGGCCATTTCCATATCCAGTGGCTGTGTACTTATCTCGCCACTCGTTAAATCAATGTCTAGAATTTTGCCTGTCCAACCTTCCATTTAAAATATCTCCTCTAGTTTTAGCTTTTTTGCGGTTCGTTTGCCCATATTGCAGAAGCGAACGAATCCTATGATCGCTCAGTTACAAGATTCAGGCGACTTCTGTTTAACCTAGGTGCCGCTGTGAATCATCTAATTTTTCTGCTTTCTTATCCACGAAGTACCAGAACTTGCTTTTCGTAAGCTCGAATCTCGTCCATGTAGGCAAACCCTACGGGAACATCTTGTTGCCAACAATAATAGTCCCAAACCGCCCCAAAAGGCAGTCCTTTAAGCTCTTCCAGCAGTCCCAACCGGGCCGTATAATCACCGTCCAATTCCAATGCTCGCAGCAGACTTGCCGGTTCTAGTAAGGCCATCAGCAGAGCTCGTAAGGCATTCCGGGTGCCAATTGTCCAGGCTGCGACCCGATTAATGCTGGCGTCGAAGAAATCAAGACCGATATGGACGCGATCAAGGTAATTGCCGCGGACGAGTTCCTGCATGATCGCTTGCAACTCATCGGTCAAAGTTACGACATGGTCACTATCCCAGCGCACTCCCCGGCTCACATGTAGTAATAGCTCTGGTACATAGAGCAAAACCGAGGATAATTTATCCGCTATCGATTCGGTCGGATGGAAGTGTCCGGCATCCAAACAAAGCAGAGTCTGATTGGTAGCGGCATAACCTAAGTAGAATTCATGCGAGCCAACGACATAACTTTCGGAGCCAATGCCGAAGAGTTTGCTTTCAACAGCGTCCAAATTGTATTGTGGGTCTATCGGTTCGGCGAAGATCTTGTCCAACGAATCCTTTAATAGCTGACGCGGTGTAAATCGATCTACTGGAGTATCTTTATATCCATCAGGGATCCAAATATTGGTGACGGCCGGGGTTCCTAACTCTTGACCAAAATATGCGCCAATTTGACGGCAGGCGAGGCAGTGTTCAATCCAAAATTGGCGTATCTCTTCGTTCTGGTGTGACAAAGTAAAGCCATCGTCGGCAAGCGGATGAGAAAAACAGGTTGGATTGAAGTCAATACCATGCTTGTTTTCCTTGGCCCATTCTACCCAGCCAACAAAATGTCTCGGTTCGATGACATTTCGCTCGATTTTTCTTTCGGACTCTAGATAGATGGCGTGTAAGTTGAGGCGATGATTGCCTGGAATGAGCCTATAGGCTTCATCAAGGTCCTGGCGCAGTTCAGTGGCTGTTCTGGCCTTGCCAGGGTAGTTACCGGTAGCCATGATGCCGCCACTAAGAACGCTATCCGGATCTTCGAATCCGCCCACGTCATCACCTTGCCAGCAATGAAGACTGATGGCGATATCGGCTAATCGCGCCAAAACTTGATCGGTATCCACCTCCAGGGCAGCATACCGTTCTTTGGCTAAGTTATAGGCTTCTTGGATCTGACTGGATGTTGGTTGGTTATTCATAGATATAACCTCCGAGATGGGTAATTGCTGACCTGAAACTATCTTTGTAAACAATGCTTACACTGGCCTGGATAAATAGTGTATAGAAAGTTGCTTGCGGGTCAGTAAAACGATCTATGTGTCCTCCACAGCTCATTGGGCCGAACAACGAAGTATTCGCGAGATAGACAAGATTATTTCAAGAGTCTGTTAGTCCAGATGGAATACCTCCACTAGTTCAGTCATCATCTTGTCAGCCTGCGTATCGTTGGTTGATTCGAAAAATGGGGCCATAAAATCCTGCCATCTCTCGTTGATAGTTTCCTGATCCATGCCCTTCAAGGCTGTCTGAAAGCTTTCGGGTGTTTCGAAATAGCCAAATAAGAGCCCATCATCACGCATGAAAAGCGAATAGTTATGCCAACCGTTGCGTTGTAGTGCTTCAAGCATCTCGGGCCAAACATTTTGGTGGTGCTCTTTATATTCGGCTATTTTTTCTTCTTTTACTTTCAATAAAAAGCCGACGCGTTTCATTTATCTGCTCCAAATATGTGACTTCATCATGCTAAATTACCCCGATGCCAGGCAATTTCTGCCAGATGGTAGCGGGGATGGGCTGAAAATGAATGGCATAAAGAACCATCCGGGAAATCAACATTCCAGTTTTCCCAGGTGGTAGGATAGCCTTGTTTTGCCCACCGTCCCCAGCGGAGACGGATGATTTCAAGCATTTGCTCAAATCGACCTGCTTGGCGCAAAGCTTCAAATATGTAATGGTGCATAAAGGGGCTGGCTAGCACCATGCTATCAGGTAAATAATCGTCACTGGAGTCCAGGGATCGCGCGGCGATATTGTCAAGCACAGCGTCTTTTTCCCCGGGGTGGGTGGTGTTCGTTAAGCAGGCCAAAGCGGCTGCTAACTGAGAATAAGTTGCTCGCCCTAAATCGTCATACCAACGACCATCCGCGTAAAAGGCTTGCCGAATGATCGCTTGAAGCTTGCTAGCCCGTTGCTGCCAACGTTTGGCATCGTCCTCGAAAACCAACAACCTTGCTAATTGTCCGGCCCTTTGCAAGGCCAGGAGATAGTGTAGGTTATAAACGGCATGAGGTTCCTCTTGAGAGGTGGGGGACCAATCGATGTATAAGCGCCTGCCTGGTGGATTTAGAAGCAGATCGCCGTCCATGCGAGATTGGTCAACGACCTCGAGCATCTTTTGCAGGACCGGCCAAAGTTGGGAGACCAGGGCATCGTCCTTTGTGATTTGCTGGTAGAAGTGCAGTAGTTCCACCCACATAAAATTGTAACGCACAATGGTATAGGCGTGGACTTCGACAGGCATGACGCTGGGTAAGATCCCGTCATGATAAGCACCTTGGGCAGCCATCATGATGACTTGTTTGATCGGCCGCACATCATCGGTCATGGCCCATAGCCCCAGGCTTTGGGGTAAGGCATCACCCAACCATTGGGAATTCTCCCGCCAAACACAATCGACAAAGCCATCTTGCAGGCAAGCCCGAATGGTCGATTCACATAGATGGATTATTTGGGCCAGCAGTTTATCTGAAGTCGCTAACGGTCTGTCTAGCGTCAGAGGATACTCGGCCACGCGCACTTGTGGTCGGAATCGAAAATCAGCACCGGTGGGACCAACTAGCTGCCATAAGAGATAGCGCCCACCGCGCAACGAAAAGGATTCGGCCGTCTGGTTGCCCGAGCGGAGTTGGAAACGATCAGTCAATTGCAGCCGGCAGTACGTTTCAGGATCTGGCAAAACAAGCTGCCCCTGGCTTATCTTTTCTAAATAACTTAGCGAAAGTTGCTCTTGCCCGTTCGCCCCCTCGATTTCAGCCCGGCCCTGACAAGTGAAATCTCGACCCAGATCAAAAAGCAAATAGGCTGCTTCATTTGCCGCCAGGTGGCAATTGAAGGCTCCAGTTTGATCCGGGGTAAAGGTTGTCTTTTCGGCCGTCACCCATCCTTCTCGCACGGCCTGATGGGCAGACAACTGGCTCGCATCCGCGAAAGAGCCCAGCCGACATTCCAAGAGCTTCACGGGGTGGAATCGTTCTTCTAACTGGGGTAGTTGACGCGGCCGTAACGAAGTCCACGGGGAACCTCCGGCTGGAGCCACTAGCCGGGCCGTTGGCCAGTCACTATCATCGAAATCAATATCTATCCAGTTTTCGGCTTGGCTAAGATCCCGTTCCTCCATCCCGCTTCCGTATATGGAAACACGGGGGACAAGCGCTGAGTAACTATTATCGCGACTCGTTCGCCAGCTGGTGTCCGTAAGCAGAACAACCTGATCATCGCAGATCAGGTAGGCCAAAAGCCCGGACGCACCCCGGTGAACGTAGGCAAAGTGAGAGTAGCCAGGTTGGTAGACCTCGGCCGCCAAAACATTATCCTGAGCGCGTATATAGGCTGTAACATCCAATCGATCTACGGTCTGAGATTCTGGGAAGCAGCGCGCCGGACCACGAGCAACAAATTGACCATTCAGCCACAGTTTGTAACGACTATCGGCGGTGACAAACAGTTCCGCCTTCTCGGGAAAATGGGCTAGCTGCCATTTCGCCGGTGACCTGAAGCGGATATAAACTTCATGCAGATCGAATGGGTGATCTGATCCAATCCAAACCGCCTTCGGGGGGAAAGGAAGCGGTTCCCGTTCAGGAACCATATTCCAACGCCAATTCATTAACCACTGTGTAAGCATGAATCAATCGCTGAGGTGGAATGTCGGCTTGGACGAAATGACCGGTGTTGAATATGAAACCCCCGCCAGGCCCATAAATGCGAAATCTTTCGGTGATATAGTCAGTGAGCTCCTGGCCATCATAAACCAACAACCCATCGATCGTGTCGAGTGAGCCATATATAACAAACTTACTACCGTATTGATCTTTGATCGTTTGGGGATCCATTCCTGCGCTTTCTTGTATAGGATGCAGGCTGGAATAGCCCATTTCAACCAAGTCATCCATGATCTGCATGATGTAGCCATCACTGTGAAGGTTAACAAACAGTCCCCGGGAAAGCGCATGTTTGACGACTCGTTCAGCATAGCGTCGAACTGTCTTTCGCCACATGCGGGGTGAAAATAGCATCGTTTGGTTGCTGCCCCAATCATCTGACAATGTGATAATATCTGCGCCAGCCTCTTGGCAACTGTCCACGAGCTCGCAGAGCCAATCTGCGTAACGGTCAAACCAGGCAGTCATAAGCTTGGGTTGGGCCCCCAGATTCAACCAACAATTTTCGATTCCCAAGAAGGTGCTGGTGCCTTCGACCATGCCCCACATGTGGGCGATGATGGCTCGTTGGTCACCTTGCTGCTCGACAGCCTCTCTCACACTCACGCCGGCGAAATCGTAATTCCATTCTTTGTGGTTTAGCCACTTAGAGTCATTGGGGTCACCCAGTTCCACATCGACCAATTCGGTCACGTCTACTTGACGGCCTAATTGGTTGGGGTAAGGAACAAAACCGACGAAGATGTCGACGTTGAACTCGTCTAAAAACTGCTCGCGAGGACCATATTCAGCTTCTAGTTTTTCTACAAATTGTTTCTGGTACAGCCAGCAATCAATCGGAGTGCGATCGGCCGGCTGGCGTTTCAAGGTCGCCAGCACCCGCTCTTTTCGATTCATGAATTTTACTCCTTTAAATGCAAGATCTCATCCCAAGTTGCCAGATCGAGTGAATCGACAAATTGACTATGAAATGATTCCAAATAGATCTGATCCCATACGGGAACAACCGGTTTAATTTCCTCTGGCAGGCCCTGAATGATTTCAGCATAGGCATGTTCCATTAGGCGGTAACCAGATGTAGGCGAGGCAGCATATTTAGGATGAGACTGGATTATTCCATCTGCGACCATTTGCTGGTCTAAGATGTCTGACATTTGGTGCAGTAGTTCTAGTTTAGTCTCCCAGGAAGTGCTTAATTTTACGGCCTCGGTGACCAGCGGTAGCAAGGGCTTAGCAAGACGCGGCAGCCGTTGAAAAAAGGCCATTAGCCATTTGTCGTATGGAAAGTATTGTTTGTCTAATAGAAAAGCCAACTGGATGCCCAGGCGAATCGCGTTGCTAAAACGGGTGGTGGCATAAAAATCATTTTGACGGAGGATGGCCCGCTTCAGCGCATAAGTACCCATGCCCGAAAAGTAGCGACACCAATGAGCGATACGACGAAGACGAACCGGCTCGGGGTAATATTGTCTTAAAACCCGACGAACGGCCGTGAAATCACCAAGTGGATCGTACCAGACTTCGCCATTGATAACGTGAACGATGTCTTCTTCGGGGATTTGCAGCCACTCTTCGTAGCTTTGGGGGGCGTGCTCGATGCCAATGGTACGTTTAAGAAAGGCGGATAGGTTGTCCGGAGCAAGGCCGGCACCAGACAAATGAGCCTGGCGCAATGAATGACCGTGGTACGACTCTGGTAAATTGGCGTTAAGCGTCTCCATTATGACTTGATGGCGCGTTTCAAATACCTCTTTGGACATCAAGGCATCAATTCGTAGCCCCCAATGGTGGTCTCGCGAAAATTCGTCGTCAAGCCGCAATACTTCGGAGCCATAACCAAAGATGCCGAAAGCGGTAACCTCCGTCTCCTCCGGGAAGTGCTCTTGTAAAATTGGCTTGACGATCTCGGCAAAAAATGCGCGACTGACGTCGATGATGGATTCGCTCATCTTATACCTGTCTCGCAACACCCAGGTGGCAGATAGAATCAGTAGACAGACGATCAATTAACCAACTGATCGCTGTCTACTGATATTTGTTGTGATGGATGGTCAACTACTGGGCAGCTGCCTCTACATTATCAGCGTTATAGACCGTGAAGGGACCCATCAAAACGCGCAGGCCTTCATCACGGGTGGGATCCTTCTCGATAGAGTAGGTACCCATGCGACCGGCCTCGAAGGTAACGCCTTCTGCCGCTTCCATCTGGCCATTTGCCAATAAGTAGGCGGCGTAGTAGGTGAGATAACCGAGGTCGACGAAGCTCCAGAGGGCGAACTCTGGCGCACAGCCGTGGAGGGTATGAGAGACCATCTCGGCCGGCAGGCCAAGCCCACTAGCCTTGACTGTGTCGCATAAGCCTTCATCCTGCATGGCTTTGGCCGCCGCATCGATGCCGACGGTGGTAGGAGCCATGATCAGTTCCATATCAGGATACTTGTCGACCAGAGCCAAGGCCTGGTTGTAGCTGTC
>PVMK01128417.1_pt1 | contig 11574 bp, 11 predicted proteins | sample 1853481 | NCBI WGS metagenome assembly PVMK01 (sample SAMN08533507, study PRJNA380276) | Marine sediment metagenome, whole genome shotgun sequencing project. | reverse complement strand
AGAAGACTTAACCCGCATTTCTCACCAGCTTCCTGCTGCGGCCAGCGATGCACCGTACCCAGCGGGGTTTTCTCACTTCGGGGTGCTCGACGTACTGTCAAGTACGACTCCGCGCCCCGCGAGGCCCGGCCGCAGCCCCCAGTACCGTCCGTTGCGAGCGCCATGGCCCCGTATTCTAGGCGCCGTGACGACGGCGATATCGCTCCATCGCCGAGGAGCGGCAACGACGAAGGCGGGGCCATGGCGCCGCAACCCTTGGGGCCGATGGGGGTCGCGGCCGATCTCTTCGTTGCTCGTCGTCGACGATGCTAGGGCATCGACTCCTCCTCGCGCCTTGATCTCGGCTCGCGAGCCCCATCGGCGGACGGCACTGGGGGCTCCGGCCGAGCCTCTTGATCGAAAACTCCACTGGGCACAGCACCTCGCCGACCTCGCAACGAAAGCTGGTGAGAAATGCGGGTTAACCCGCCGATCCCGGCCAGTCTTCTCCGACGCCAAAGAGCTCACGAAAGCCGGTGGTGGTTATCGAGGCGATCTCCCCCACCGGCTCCTTCATTTCCTCAGCCAATCGCTGCCCTACGAGGGGAACATATGACGGTTCGTTGCGCCGTCCTCGATGTGGCACTGGGGCGAGAAACGGACTGTCGGTTTCGACCAGCAAGCGTTCTGGATCGACGGCGGCCACCATTTCCCGGATGTTGTCCGCCGCTTTGAAGGTCACCATGCCGGAGATGCCCACAAAAAGACCCAGCGCGATCACACGACGCGCCTCGTCTGTCCCTCGGTGAAGGAGTGGCAGACTCCTCGCAGACGGCCACGGCGTTCGTCGAGCATAGGTTCGAGGTCGCTCCACGACTCGCGGTTATGAAGAACCACCGGAAGGCCGACTTCGAGCGCCAGGTCGAGCTGCCACGCCAATGCTGCGATTTGGTCTTCCTGCGGTGAGTTCATGTAGTGATAGTCGAGACCGATCTCGCCCACTGCAACCACCCCGTCCTCTGCGCAGGCGCGCTCAATCCGGCGCTTCAACCCAGCGTCGAGGGTAGCTGCCTCATGGGGATGAATCCCCGCCGCGGCCACGATACGGTCGGGGTGGTCTCCTGTGCAAGCGCCACGGCGGCATCGAGGTCCTCACCCCCGGTCGCGGGTGTCAGAACGCCCGCAACGCCGTTTTCCGCCGCGCGTGCGAGAATCTCGGGCACCTCGTCCCGGTCGAACATCGTCAGGTGCGCATGCGAGTCGATCCAAATATTGTCTTCGCTCATTGGGAGAGTCTACCGCGAAGTTCAGAGTTAAGACGTTGTGAGCGTTAGACGTTCGGACGTCTCAGCGTGGCGCCCGAGCAGGGACGTCCTAACGTTCTCAACGTCCTCACCCCTCACGTCAGCAGCGTTCAACGTCCCGGCGACCAACATCGCTGCTCCCACGACGGCGGCCGTTTCCGTTCGCAGGACGTGGAGGCCCAGCTTGAGCCCTGGCCACCCCCGGTCCGCGAAGAGTCTTTCCTCGTCCGGTGAGAACCCACCCTCCGGCCCGACTACGAGCAGACGCCCAGCTGACTGAGGCAGATCGGCGAGCGCAACACCTTCACGGTCGGCAACGACCCCGTCCGGGCCAAACGTATCGGAGTCCACCACTTCGACAAGATGCCTGATATCCGCGACCTCCATCGCCCACGGACGGTGACTCTGTTTGAGGGCCTGCAGAGCGACCCGCCGCCAGTGCTCGGCGCGGCCGGACTGGGCGCCGCTCTTCACCTGTGTGCGATCCGTCACCATGGGCAGGATCCGCCGGACCCCGATCTCCACCGCCTTCTGAATCGCCCAATCCACGGCCCGGCTACCGACCACCGCCATGGCAAGCGTGACCCCCTCACCGCGCGGCCGTTCCTCGACCCGAACATCAACGATCTCGGCCTCGACGACTTCGGATTTTGCCAAGCGCAGGACGGCCCGAGCCATCACTCCGGCGCCGTCGATTAAAACCACCTCGTCTCCGGGGCGGCGGCGCAGTGGACCGGTGAGGTGCCGAGCCTCCGCCTCGTCGAGCCTCACCAATCGTCCGCTCTCCGCGATGCCCGCCGTTACCAAAAGCCATGGCGGGCTCTTCATCGGCCCGACACCACAACCACCAGGCTCGCCCACTCCCCAAGCACGCGTTCGCCCGTCACCTCGAGGCGATGCGACCTCAAGGATTCGGTGATGTCACTCGCATCGGTGGCGAGGAGGCCCGAGAGCACCGCCACGCCGTCCGGCGCCAGGAGCCCTTGCAGTTGGGGGAGAACGGGCAGCATGTTCGTGAAGATCATGTTGCATAACACGATGTCGAAATCTACGGCCCCCAAACAATCCGGCGGTCCGAGCACGTAGTGTATTCCCGGCCGCTGCTCCTGGAGGTTGGCTGTCTCACGCGCACCCCAGATGGCATCCTCGTCGATGTCAACGGCGACGATTTTCTTCCCACCCAATCCTGCCGCTGCGATGGCCAGGATTCCCGACCCGGTTCCGAGATCGAGAATCGTCGCGCCGTCGACCTCGAGTCTCTCCAGTTCCAACAGGATCAACTGGGTCGACTCGTGACTGCCCGACCCGAAGGCCGTTCGGGCTCGATAACCAGACGCCGTCGCCCCGCAGGCGCCGGAGAAGACGTGCCGGGGTCTGGATCGATCCACCAGCGCTCGCCGACCGGGAAGGCCGTGCCCGCTCGCGGTATGCGGCGAGCCAATCTTCGGCGCGAGATCGGCGATCCTGATCTCCCTCGCCCCGCGCTCCTTCAGGAGAGCTCTCACCTCATCGGCCGCATCGCGGTTGCCGGCCGCGAAGAACACGGCGGCTGAGATCTCGCCACATCGCGCATCGCCGATCTCGATCCCGAGCACCGGCCACTCCCCGAGGATTTGCGGAAGCTCCTCCTCCACGCTCTCTGGAAGAACGCAGTGGAGGCTCAGGTAGGTGTTCACATCCGCTATTCGCCACCGAAGGCTCGCTTCAAGCGGTCGAAGAAACCGCGATCCACCTCCGGTTCGAGACCGCCGCCGAGCTTCGCAGCCTCCTCGATGAGACGCCGCTGCTCGGAGCTGACCCTCTTTGGAACGATCACTCGCAGATGGACGAAGAGGTCTCCCCGTCGGCGGCCGTTGACATGCGGCATGCCGGAACCGCCCAGCCGAATCACCTCTCCCGGCTGCGCCCCTTCGGCGATCTCGACCTCACGCTCCTCGCCAAGAATCGTGTTCAATGAAACCTTCGCGCCGAGCATCGCCTGATACGCCGAGACCGGGAGCTCGAGGTGGAGGTCGACGCCGTCGCGCTCGAACACATCGTGCTCGGCGATCGCCATCACCACAAAGAGATCCCCCGAGGGACCTCCAAGCGAGCCATCCTCTCCCTCACCGGAAAGACGCAGACGCATCCCACTGTCGACGCCGGCTGGCACCGTCACCTTGAGGGTCGTTTCCTTCTCCGAACGGCCCCGGCCGCCACAGTCGCTGCACGGGTCGCGGTTCACCCTGCCCTCACCTCTGCAGGTGGGGCAGGTCTGGGCGACCGACAGAAAGCCGCGGCGGAAGGTGACCTGCCCCGAGCCGCGGCAGGTGCCGCACGCCTCGGGGGTGGTGCCGGGTTTTGAACCCGACCCTTTGCATCGATCGCAGATCTCGAAGCGCGGCACTCGGATCGACCGCTCGATCCCCGTCGCTGCCTCTTCGAGGCTCAGCTTCAGGGTGTACTGGAGATCGTGACCGCGACGGGGTCTCCGGCCCGTCGCCTGCCTCCTCGTGCCGAAGATGTCGCCGAATCCAAACAGATCGCCAAGAATGTCGGCAAAATCCCCAAAGGCGCCCGGATCGAAGCCTGTGAAGCCCTGGCCACCCAGACCCTGGTGACCGAATCGATCGTAGCGGGCGCGCTTGTCCGCGTCGGAGAGCACGGCGTAGGCCTCGCAGGCCTCCTTGAACTTCTCCTCAGCCTCCGGGAGGTCCGGGTTCCGGTCGGGGTGGTACTTCACCGCAAGGCGGCGGTATGCCGTCTTGATCTCGCTCGTCGACGCACTCCGTTCGACGCCGAGAATCTCGTAGTAGTCTCGCCCAGCTCCCGTTGTCATCTGGGACTGTTACTCGCTTTCAGTTTCTTCTTCCTTGCCCTGAGGCGCGTCAAGGTTCATTTTCATGTCCCTGCTGAAGGCTGCGACGGGATCGAGCATGATGACGTCGGTGAGGATCTGGGCCGCATCCTGGACGGCGTAGGTCGCTTCCTCGAGAACCGACCGCTCCTCGCTGGTCAGCGCCTTTCGCGCCCGATTCAGCGTTGCCCGCACCTCCTCGCGATCCTCGGTTGACAGACCGGCGCCAAACTCGCGCACGACCCGTTCGTTGGTGTAGAGCAGGCCCTCGAGACGGTTCTGCAGCTCGCGGATCTCGCGGTGCTCCTGATCGTCCTTGCGGTACTTGTCCGCCTCCACGATCAGGCCGTCAATCTCGGCCTTGGAGAGCCCGCCTGACGGGTTGACCTCGATGCTCTGCTCCTTGCCGGTGGCGAGGTCGCGCGCGCCGACGTTGACGATGCCGTTCGAATCAATGGAGAACGTGACCTCGATCTGCGGCACGCCGCGCGGAGCGGGAGGAATGCCCACCAAATCGAATCGACCGAGCGACCGGTTCTCGCCCGAAATCCCGCGTTCGCCCTGGAGGACGTGCACGTTCACCTTGGTCTGATTCTCGCTCACGGTGGTGAAGATCATCGACTTCTTGGTCGGTATGGTCGAGTTGCGATCAATGATCTTCGTGAACAGCCCACCGTGGGTTTCGATGCCCAGAGAGAGCGGCGTGACGTCGAGCAGGATCAGGTCCTTGACCTCGCCCTGGAGGATTCCCGCCTGGATCGCTGCCCCGATGCCCACGACCTCGTCGGGGTTGATCTCCTGGTTGGGCTGGCGTTTGAAGAACTCGCTGACGGTTTTCTGGACCAGCGGCATCCGGGTCTGGCCGCCGACCAGAATCACCACGTCGATCTGCTCCGGATCCAAATGCGCAGCTTCAAGCGCATTCCGGCACGGCTCGAGGGTGCGCTCAACCAGATCCGCCACCAGGCCTTCGAGCTGACTCCGGGTGATCGTCACCTGGAGGTGCTTGGGACCGGTGTGATCAGCCGCGATGAACGGCAGGGAGATCTCGTTTTCCTCATGGCTGGAGAGCTCGCACTTGGCAGCCTCCGCGGCCTCCTTGATGCGCTGCATGGCCATCATGTCGTCGGACAGATCGAGTCCCGTTTCGGTCTTGAACTCCTGCAGGAGATGCTCCATGACCCGGGAGTCGAAGTCCTCGCCACCGAGGAAGGTGTCGCCGGCTGTGGATTTGACCTCGTAGATTCCGTCCCCGATGTCGAGCACCGAGATGTCGAAGGTGCCGCCGCCGAGGTCGTAGACCGCGATGGTCTCATTCTTGTCCTTGCCGAACCCGTAGGACAGCGATGCGGCCGTCGGCTCGTTGATGATCCGAACGACCTCGAGGCCGGCAATGGTGCCCGCATCCTTGGTCGCCTGGCGCTGGCTGTCGTCGAAGTAGGCCGGCACCGTGATGATCGCCTGATCAATCTCCTCGCCCAGGAACTCCTCGGCAAACTCCTTGACCTCACGCAGGATGAACGACGACATCTCCTGTGGGCTGTACTTTTTGTCGAGTATTTCGATGCTGACGTCGCCGTTATCTGCCTCGACGATCGAGTACGGAACCAGAGTCCGCGCCCAGCGGACCTCCTCCGAGTCGTACCGCCTGCCGATCAGCCGTTTCACCGCATAGGAGGTATTTTGCGGGTTCGTCATGGACTGGCGCCTGGCGATCTGTCCCACCAGCCGCTCGCCGGAGGCGGTGAACGCGACCACCGATGGAGTCGTTCGGGCGCCTTCCCGATTCGGGATCACGACAGGTTTGGTGACGTCAACGACCGCAGCGCAGCAGTTGGTGGTCCCGAGGTCGATACCGATGATTTTACTCACGACAGACCTCCCCCTTGGTTGGCGTTGCCGCCAGCCTCCGGCTCCACGACCACACCGACCATCGCCGGACGAATCAATCGGTCGCCCATGGTATAGCCCTTGAGCATCACGGAGGCCACCGTCCCCGGACCGTGCTCACTGTCCTCCACCCGCTGCACGGCCTCATGAAGCTCGGGATCGAACGGCTGGCCCAGCGGATTCACCACGGCCACTCCCGTGCGCTCGAGGACGTCCCAGAGTTGCTTGGCGATCATCTCCACGCCTTGGTGAAATGCGCCACTGTCGTCTTCGGCGTGCTCCAGCGCCCGCTCGAAGTTGTCAAGCACCGGCAGCAGGATCCTCACCAATTCTTCCGTCGCCGCCCGCTGGCCCTCTTCGCGTTCTCGCTCAACCCGCTTGCGGAAATTGTCGAACTCGGCAAGCTTGCGAAGATAAATATCGCGCACGTGGTCGAGCTCCGCCTTGAGGTTATCGACCTCCTCGCGGACAGAGTCCTCAGTCAAGGTATCGACGACCTCCAACGAATCCGGCTCCTGAACCACGGGGGTCAGGTCCTTATCCTCATCGACGAACTCGATCTCGATCTCGTCATCGGGGCTGCCGGGATCCGCGGGAAATTCCTTTTTTTCGTTCATCGATCGCTCCAGAATATTTCCCACCCATCTGTAAGCTGATTCTGTCGGTGAAAACGGTAAAAATCACTCATCGGGAGGGTGAATCTTCACTCAAAGTGTCTCCAATGAATTTGACGACCGGAACGATTTTCCGGTAGTCCATACGGCGAGGGCCAACAACACCTACCGCACCGGCACGCCGCTCATCCCTGAAATACAACGTTGCAACGATGCCCAGGCTACCCGAAGCCGTGGCTTCCGATTCCTCGCCGATCAATACCTGGGTGCGCCCGTTCTCAAAGACGCGTCGAAACTCCTTGGCGATGCACGACCGGTCCTCGAGCGTTGCCAACAGCGATCGCACCCGGCCGATCTCGGAGAAGTCGGCCGTGGCGAGGAGGTTGTCGGTGCCTGCAACCCGGACCTCGACATCGTTCTCTTCGATCGAGAACAACTGGCGCACAATATCGCGTGCATCCGCGGGCATGTCATCAATCCCAGTCATTTTGCCGGCTCCGGTCAAACGATCGAAACGGTTCTCGACGTCCACGAGCGAGGTTCCGGACAGGAGCCGCGTGAGGAAATTGGACAGCGTCTGGAGCTCCTCTCTGGTTCTGTCCCGGTCGAACTCGAGGACACGTTTTTCCACGGTACCGTCGTCGGTAACGATCACTCCCAACACCCGGCCCTTGTCGAGAAGGACCAGCGACACCGCCTCCAGGATGGGTCCGTCGCCCATTGGCCGAACCGCAACCCCCGCCTCGTTGGTCGACTCGGCGACCAGTTGCGCCACCCATTCAATACCTTCGACAAACTCACGCCGCATCGAGTTCACACGCCGTGTCAACTCATGCCGGGCAGCCGCCGGAAGGGTGGCCGAAAGATCAATGTTGTCCACGTAGTGACGGAACCCTCGATCAGAGGGAACGCTGCCGGCTGATGGATGAGATCGGCTCAGATAACCCCCGTCTTCCAACTCGGCCATCACGTTGCGCATGGTGGCCGACGACAGTCCGAGACCGGATTTTTGAGCCACCTGCCGCGACGCGACTGCTTCGCCCGAGCGAATGTATAGCTCCACTATGGCGCAGAGAACGGAAAGCGCTCTCTTGCTCAACTCCATCTAATTCTCCCACTCGATCATCCGTTGACCCGGCCTTCCGTCGGTAGCAACAATAGCCACTGATTCCACCTTCAGGGCCGTTCGGATCAACCCGATTCATTGTAGCATCGCCTACATCACCGGCTGGCGATGAATGGCGCCATGGGACGGAGGACGCCACGGTCTGCAGGCTGCAACCGACTGTGGAGATTGACCGTTGCAGGGCGCTGTGATAGTTTGGAACTTGCGGATCGATCGCAACTCTACCATGGTTTTCTTCAACTGGGCGACGATGCAAATGGCTGCCAAGATCGTGTATTACGGTCCTGGTCTGTGTGGAAAAACGTCCAATCTCAGCTACATCTACGCCAAGACCGCTCCGGGCTCGCGCGGTGAAATGGTGTCGCTCGAAACCGAGTCCGATCGCACGCTCTTTTTCGATCTCCTGCCGATCGAGGTGGGAACCATCGGCGGATTCAAGACTCGCCTCCAGCTTTACACTGTGCCCGGCCAGGTCTTTTACAACACCACGCGAAAGCTGGTGCTCAAGGGCGTCGACGGGTTGGTATTCGTGGCCGATTCTCAGCGTCCGATGCGCGACGCCAACTTGGAGAGCTTTGCCAGTCTTGTCGAGAATCTCGAGGAGTTCGGGCTCGAGCCATCCGAGATTCCAATCGTTCTCCAGTACAACAAGCGCGATCTGAGCAATATCCTGACAATCGACGAGCTCAACGCCGACCTCAACCCGAACGGTGCGTTCATTTTCCAAGAGGCCTCAGCCGTCAACGGGGACGGGGTCATCACGACCCTCAAGGAAATCACCAAGATCACTCTCAAACATCTACGGTCGCGAATGTCGGCCCCAGCCACTACCGCAGGCAAGGGCGCTGTCGGTTCGCCAACCGTCCGGCCGGTCAAACCACCGCAGCCGGCGCCCTCGATCTCCGCCCAGTCGCTCGCCAGAGCAGCCGCGGAAGGAGCTGGAGAAGACGAGCGCGTGGCGGCAGCGGAAGTGGCAGCGGAAGCCCCGGCTGCGGCGGAGGCGGCCGGTCCACCGCGCCGAGCCGGGACCGGAACGCCTCCCCAGGATGCCGAGCCCTCCGCCGTCGAAAGTGCTCGAGGCGGCAGGTCCGGCCGGCGAGGAAGCCGGGGAACCATTCCCCGATGCAGAGGTCACCAAGATAACCGAAGAAGCACAGGACGTGGGATCCGTCGATGAGGACTCCGCGGTGATCGAGGTCGAGTTCGACACTGAGTCGAGACCCGGCCTGGAACGTCCACCGCCGGCAAGCGGGACCACGTGAGCAGTCAGATGGACATCCTCGCCGAGCGGATGGGCTCCGGAAACAGGCAACCATGGCAAACGGCGGTCAGAGCTTCGAGCCAACGGCCCCGGACCTCGACCTCGATTCGCTGCTGTCTGCGGATGTCGATCAGACCCGGGAGCTGCAACGAAAGATCAACGAGGCAGTCAACTCGGATGTTTTCAAGAACATGCGTGGACTTCAGGTGGCGATTCGCATCCAAGGCGAGGGCGGGGACACGATTCACACGTTTGACCCGGTTTCCCTCGAGGTGAAGGACGCGAACTCGCTCAAGAAGCTATGCCTGAGATTTTCGCTCGATTTGGAAAACCTCCGTTGAACCGATTCATCAGGCGATCGACAGGCCGCCTGTTGTGTTTCGGGGCGTCGGCGCTGATCATCGCAGCCTGCAGCTCCTCCCCGAAGCCGTCGACCCAGGTGACGACCGCGGCCGAGTACCATCCGGAGTCGTTTGTCGATTGGGAGGAGCTGACCCGAGAACGGGCGGATGCGTTTATGGCGTCAGCCCAGCAGCTTCAGGCGGAAGGACGGCCCCAGGAAGCGATAACGAGGGCGGACGAGGCACTGTGTGAGGTGCTGTCCACACCGCCGGGGTACCGGCCCCGTCCCGAGTACCTGGATTATCTCGCCGAACTCATCGACGAGGCGAACGAGATCGAGGCTTCGATTCAGCCGATGAACTGGGTGCTGGACACGACCGAAGAGCTCGTCATCCTGCCTCCGATCGATCTCTTCGTCGACGAGCGCCCCGGAGAGACAGTCGTGGAGGATGGTCAACTCCCGTCGAGCGATTTCCCTCTGATCCTCAACCCGACCGTGGAGAGTTTTCTCGAGGCGATGTCCGGTCCCGGTGAGTACCACCAGCGAATCGAGGTCGGACTCGGACGTGCCGGCGCCTATCTGCCGATGATACGCGCCGAGCTCGCGGATGCCGGTCTGCCCGAAGATCTTTCGTACCTTCCTCTCATCGAATCCGCATTCTCGCTCAAGGCCTACTCGCGGGCACGGGCGCACGGCATGTGGCAGTTCATTTCTTCCACCGGACGCCATTACGATCTCGAGATCGGGTCGCTCGTCGACGAACGGCGCGACCCGGTTCGTTCCACCGAGGCGGCGGTCGCCTATCTGGGCGATTTGTACGACCAGTTCAATGACTGGTATCTGGCCCTTGCAGCCTACAACTCCGGCTCCGGAAACGTACGGCGAGCCGTTCGCCGCTCGGGAAGCAACGACTTCTGGGTTCTCCGACGATACCTCCCGCGCGAGACCCGTAACTACGTGCCGGCCTTCATCGCCTCGGTCATAGTCGCCAAGAACCCGGCACAGTACGGCTTCACGCCGCCACAGGAAACCCCCTGGGAATACGACCACATCGAGGTCCCCGATGCTCTCGACCTGCAGTTCCTGGCGTCGAACTCCGGTATCCCGCTCGACGAATTGCGCGAGCTCAACCCCGCCATCCGACGTGACCTGACGCCGGCGCGGGGGACCACCACCCTTCGTCTTCCATCCGGAACGGCGGCCGACGCGCAGGCGGTCCTCGATGAGAACCCGCGCGATACGTGGGCGCCGCGGATGATCCACGTCGTCCGCGAGGGTGAAAACCTGTACGTCATCGCGCGCAGGTACGGTTCGAACGTCAGCGCGATCCGCCAGGCCAATGGGCTCCGCGGCAGCTTGATCCGTCCCGGACAGAGCCTCGTCGTTCCCCGCTTCGGAACCAACACCCAGGTCGCTCGCCAACAACCGCTGCGAACCGGTGACGATGGATCGTACGTGGTGCAGCGGAACGACACCCTGTGGGACATCGCGCGTGGGTTCTCTGTCTCGGTGGACAGCCTGTGCGCCGCCAACGGACTTTCCCGCAATCATGTCATCCGCCCCGGTCAACGACTGACGATTCCGGACGGGGCGTCGCGTCCGGCGCCCACGCGAGTGGCCACCAGCCACGATTCCATCGCCTCAACCCACACCGTGCGCTCCGGCGACACTCTGTACGACATCGCCCTCGCCAACGGCGTCACGGCCACCGCCCTGCGCCGCGCCAACGGGTTGTCCAGCTCCCGAATCTACCCCGGCAAGGTTCTGAGGATCCCCGCTCCGGTCGACAACCCGGCCCCGGTCCGAACCGCAGAAGCACCCAACACCTACAAGGTGCGGAAGGGTGACACCCTGTATGACATCGCCCGCCGCTTCGGGGTCTCGACCTCCGCCCTCCGCCGCGCCAACGGGCTCTCGACCTCCCGCATCTACCCCGGCGACGTCCTCCACATTCCAACCACCCAGGCCAAGGGCTGACGAATTCGGAATTCTGGAAAGCCGCCCACCCGCCAAACGAAAAAACCGCAGATCACGCAGATAATCGCAGATGGCTTCAAGCAAGACGCGAGCGCAGGCTGCTGGATCGAGCCACCGCGACGAACGCGTGCGTTCGGAGCCGTGGCCCGGTCCAGCGGTCCCCGGCCGTCGTTCGACGACGGCTGGGCCCTCGCCACGTGCTCGAGTCTTGCTTGAAGCCATCTGCGATTATCTGCGTGATCTG
>PVMK01179252.1_pt1 | contig 11576 bp, 8 predicted proteins | sample 1853481 | NCBI WGS metagenome assembly PVMK01 (sample SAMN08533507, study PRJNA380276) | Marine sediment metagenome, whole genome shotgun sequencing project. | reverse complement strand
CAACATCTGTTTTTGATTTATTTGGAAGATACATCGGTATGGGAAAAGAGAACTGGATTGACGGACTGATTACAAATTGGTGTAGAAAAGGTGGAATTCTATATCTGGACGAGGCAAACATGATGAAGCAAGACGTTGCAACAAAACTCAACCCACTATTAGACCAAAGAGGACACATGGTATTAACAGAAAAAGATAGTGAAATTATTCATAGACACAAACATGCATACATGATAATTAGTATGAACCCTGTTTCATCAGAATTTGCTGGAACAAAACCAATCAACGCTGCTATGAGAAGACGAATGAGTGTATGGTTGAATTTTGACTATATGAGTATAGGAGATAATCTTGATGAGAAAGAATTCAAGATGGTTTCAGATAAAGGTGATGTATCTCTTTCAGATGCAGAAGTAATAGTCAAGATAGGTGCAAAGCTAAGACAAGAATACAAGATGGGTGACATTCCTTATGGGCCATCAATAGGTGATTTAGTTAACTGGGCTAAAATTTGCTCTGACGGTGTAGACATTATGGAAGGAGCAGATGAAACCATTGTTCCAATGACTAGTGATGATCCAGAAGTACAAGATGAAGTAAGACATATCATCAAAAAAATTCTAGAGAGTCACACAGCAGCAAGGAGAACACAGGCGTAAATTAATTGAAAGAAACCATACAAAATATGGGTCACAGGATATTCTTTGAGATTTGTAAAAAAACCCCTACTGAAATTGATATGTTTTTCTTGGCTGAAATTAATTTTCCTATAATAAACTATGAACCTATGATGACTGTTAAACTTCCATTGCCTAGAGAAGTACATGGAATTCAAACAATTCAAGGTAATGCGTTTGCAAGTTTGGAAGAATCACAGGAAACAATTCTTACATTATTTTTTGCATCAATATGTCATACAGCTGGACATGCCAAAGTTACAGATTTTAAAAAATATAAAAAATGGATGGAGAGGAAAAATAAAAAGCGCGCATATGAAACAATGGAATTCATTGAAGACATTAGAGTAAATGAATTTTTAAAAAATAAATTTCCTGAATATCATTCTGAAATAACAAAAATAGAAAAATTTTTCGACAACATAAATGAAAAAAATTCTAAAAACGACATTGTAAAACACACAAAAAAAATATTTTCCGATAATTTTCTTCAAGATATTAAAAAAGATAGAAAAGAGTTGAGGAAGAAAATTCTTAAACTAGATTCAGAAGATGAAGAAAAATTCATAGAGATTGCTGATATAATTTATGAATCTTCAAACATACTAACAGACCAAAGACGTCCATTTGAAGAACATTATGCGCATCCAAAAAGAATTGAAAAGTGGAATGAAAATATTACAATAAACACTGATGGAATATTTCTAGACACAGTTTATAGATTTGCAGATGTATGGGTTCAACAACTAGTACAACGAGCTAAAGTAATAAAAAAATATGGCGGAATCACAGATGATTTAGAATTTGATAGAATTGATTTTGCTCCAGAAAATATTGGAGAATATCTAAGATTAAAAAATGCAACACATTTGTTTTTGAATAAAATGTCATCGGCAATTAAAGATACACCAAACGTTATGGATGAAGGAATGCCTGAAGACATGGGTTTGTTACAAATGCAGGCAGCCATTCAAGCAGTTGCATCTCAAAATCCCAGTATTCAAATCTTTGAGCAAGATGATTATAGAAGAGTTGAGGAAGAATGGGCAATTGTTGTTGATACAAGCAGCAGTATGAGATTAAAATTTGATGAAATGAAAAAGTTTGCCATATGTCTTGGTGAAGCAGCAAATGAGGTCAACTCAAAAAATGGTAAATGGGGATTTTTTACGTTTAACAATAATTTTACAATTGTAAAAGATCACTATGAGAACTTTGATCATAGCTCAAGATCACGTATTGGAGGAATAGAGATTAAGGGTTTTTCATTTATTGCAGATGCTGTAAAGCTTTGCTCAAGAATTCTAGAAAGAGAAAACATTGAGCGAAAATACATCTTTTTGATTACAGATGGCCAATCAGTAGGAACCTTGGATGCAGAAAAAAAGATGCAAGACGCAATTTCAGATGCAAGAAAGAAAGGAATTAGCGTAGTTGCAATAGGAATTAATCCTGATAGTTTAACCGGAACTTCAAAAACCTATTCTATGTGTATGCCTTATGATGGATTAAGAAAAACAGTTGCAAGATTTCTCAACGCCTATACACTACTTGCAGGTGATAACTGATCTTGAACACCATATGTCAAATTATTATGAAATTAGGAGGAGATATAAAAAGAATTTGACGCATATTTTTCACAAGAAATTATAAAAAATTACATACGCGACTAGATATTCTATAACTAAGGACAAAAATTAATAAAATGAAAACCAAACTAAGTAAAAAACGTGCAATCAGTACAGTACTTACTACTGTCATCATCTTGGTGGCATCTGTGGTACTTGGTTCAGGTGTTGTTTTGTATGGTACCAGTCTTTTCCAAGGCAGTACTCAAACAGAAGCAATTGCTGTATCAAATACAAAACTATGGGTACATTCTACTGCAACAGATGGTTTAGCTTGGGGCGCAGCAGGTGTTAGAAATACTGGAGACAAAGTCCTATCAGTAGACAAGATAACGATTCGTGGTGTTGACGTTCCATTTGCACAATGGTATGCAGATACTAGTGTATCTGCAGAATTATACCAACAAGCACTTAATCACTCTGGATGGGATGATTCAGCAACTAAAGGATTCATATTCAATAATGTAGATTGTGCACCTGTAACGACACTCGAGTTTGATTTGGGAGCAACAGATGATTTCTGTGCAAATGCAGCAACAGGGCCTATATCATTAACTCCGGGTCAAGCATCAATTATCTACTTCAAGTTGACTAATGGCACAATTACATCATTAGATTCTGGTGTAAATACAAGTGTAAATGTCTATGCAGGTAAAGCAGGCGCTCCTCAAAGTGTAACCGTTCAAGGACAAAGTTATACTCCATAGGATAAGGGAGTTTTTTTATCTTATCCATCATATCTTTTTAAATACATCGACGCAATGTCTCATGAATTGTGTGTATTGTAATGTTTCATACTGTTCAATATAACTAAAAAATCTAGATAGAGATAGAATATCATGGGCAAGAGAAGAAGAGCAAGGGACTAGAGACATTTCTTAAAAGTGAATTTCTTGGTGAGTTACAAAATGAAACACCCAAAAGGGCTCAAAATTAATTGAAAAATACGCATTAAAAGCACCATTCAGTTATGCAAACATCATACAAAATCAAGATACCGGAAGCATTTCTTACCAAGTAGATGAAACTCAGCTTAATCAGTCTGAAAAAACAATTTACAACCAACTTTATCGATTAATTGAAGATAATCTTGATTCTCCTGAAAATATCGAAAAAGATTTTGGATTTATTTCATTTGTAAACAAAATGTTAAAAGAAAATGAAAAATTATTTCAAGACCAACCACTTGCTAGTATGGAGAAAGTAAAATATTATCTTGAAAGAGACATTGATGGATTTGGAACTATTGATGCCATAATGCAAGACCCAAATATTGAAGACGTTAGCTGTAGTGGAATCAAGGCACCAATTTACATATATCATAGAAAATATGATAGCATTCCTTGTAACATATCATTTGAAGATGAAAAATTAAATTCGTTTGTATCCAGAATTGTATTTAGAGCAGGAAAACACATCAGTTCTGCATATCCAATTACAGATTTAGCATTACAAGGCAATCACAGAATTTCTGTATTATATCAAAAAGAAGTAACTCCAAAAGGAACTAGTTTTACAATTAGAAAATTCAAACAAGATCCATATTCTGTTGTAGATTTAATTACATTTAATACAATTAGTGTCGAGATTGCAGCTTATCTATGGATGTTAATGGAAGCAAAAATGTCAATAATGGTAATAGGTTCAACAGGAAGTGGAAAGACAACTATTCTAAATGCAATCACTGGTTTAGTAGATCCAGATAACAAAATTTTTTCGGTAGAAGACGTATCTGAAATTAACATAAAACATGAAAATTGGTTTAGTTTAGTTTCAAGAACAGGATTTGGAACAGGTGATGAAGGTGAAATAGGACTATATGATTTGATTAAATCAGGTGTGAGACACAGACCTGATTATATCGTAGTAGGTGAAATCAGAGGTTCAGAAGCTTATGTAATGTTTCAGGCAATGGCAACAGGTCACGGCGGGTTGTGTACAATGCACGCAGATAGCTTAGAATCTGCAGCTAAAAGATTGCAACAAAAACCAATGGATATTCCAGCGTCATACATGGCATTGATGAATTGTGTGATTGTTATTAGAAGAGTCAAAGGTCAAGATGGAAAAGGCACTAGACGCGCAGTCATTGTTCAGGAACTTAAAACTGCAATAGATTACCATACTGCATTCAAATGGGATCCAAAATCAGATTATTTTAATCCACAGTTAATGGACAGTGAAATGTTACATAGAATCTCAGAGCAAACAGGAAAAAATATTGATGAAGTTTTAGAAGATCTTGAAAAAAGAAAAATCGTGCTAAGATGGCTTGTTGAGCGAGGAATCAGAAGGTATGACAAAGTAGCAGAGGTAATTGGAAAATATTACAGAGATCCTGTTTCATTAATGAATAAAATAGAGTATGGTGCATAATCATGTCTTTTCTTAAAAAACTTGAAAAGGGAGATAAGAAGAAACCTAACAAAAAATTAGATGCAGAATTACCATTTTTTATGACAATGGTTACATTGTTAGCTACTAGTGGTTTTGGACCATATACAATTTTTTTAAAAATTAAAGAACTGGATTTACTTCCAAATTCAAGAATTGAATCACTAAAAATTTTAAAAAAAATTGACGTTCTTGGAAAAGATCCTTTGCAAGTAATGAGTGAGGCTAAAGATAAAGTATCTTCAGAATTTGGACAGTTTCTTAGTGGATGGGTTTCTTCAATTCAAAGTGGGGGGGATGTAGTAAGTTATCTCACAGCAAAAATGAATGCTGCTTTTGAAGTTTATGAAATGCAACAAAAAGAATTAGCAGGCAAAGTGCAGACATTAATTGAAACATACATGACTATGCAAATAGTTGTTTTAGCAATTTACATTATAGTTACTGCTACATCTACAGATGGAGTAAACTCTGCACCAGGACCAGACGAGTTTGATCCATTATTCATGGTAGTAATTATGCCTCCAGCTGTTTCACTAATGTTTTTGGCTATTGCTCATAAATTAAACAAGCCAAAAATTAAGGAATTGGATTTTAAGAAAATTCTAATGTTTGGAATTCCAGCAGTTTTAGCTCCAGTTGCAATAATACTATCAGATGTAATACCAGATTATAATTTATACATTTTAGGTGTGGGGTTAATGGCATCAGCAGTTTGGCCAGCCTTGAAATTTAAACCGAAATATGCTTTTGTCATTGATGCAGAATCTGCAACTGCATCAATAATGAGAGATGTGGCTGAAGCAAGAAAAGCAGGTCTAGGTCCTGAAAAATGTGTTATTCGATCAACAAAAAGAAAAGATTTTGGATCATTTAATCCAGTAGCTAATGGAATTGCAAATAAACTTCAATGGGGAATGTCACTAGATGATATTTTTAGATTCATAAAAAAAGAAGTTCAATATTTTCAAATTCTGATTAATTTCAAAGTGTTATTTGAAATTATTTCTACTGGAGGTGGAAATGTAAATACATTAGCCACATTAGCAGGGGTTGCAGAAAAAATGAAAACTATTGAAAAAACAAAGAGAGAAATGCTACAACCATATGTAATGGTAGGATTCATGTTAATTGGAATTACAAGTTTTACAACATTACTTGTGATAGATTCTTTGACAAGTTTAGGAGCCCAATTGGAAACAGATGAAGTTAAAAGATTAGCATTAGAGTTAGAGGCACAATCAAGATTTCAGTTGTTGGGCATAGCAATTCTTGTGCAATCCTGGATAGCAGGATTATTTTTAGGGAAAATTACTACTGGATCCTATTCAGGAGGGTTCATGTATTCAATATTCTTGGTAGCAATAGCAATTGGAGCAATAGCCATAATCACATTGAAAATATTTAGTGTCTCATCAATATACGGATAACTGTATGTACTATGATATTTCACACTGTTCAATATATCAAAAATTCATCAATTTAGCATAGAATGAAGCCAATCTTCCTGATATTGGGCATAATTGCAGGCATACTTGCTATACCTGTACATGCTCAGACTACATCAGAGTTTGGATATCAGCTTCATCCTGAAAAATTACTTGAAAATACAGAAGGGATACTGCAAGTTTTTGTCACATCAAATGAATTGATGTTACCAAAAGCAATAAAAGATTTGAAAACAATAAGTTCCGATAATGCAGTTATTCAAATTTTAGCCATAGAAGATGGAAATAATGAATTTACAAAAAATATAATGATCAAGGCGAGAAAACCAGGAATAGCAACTATAGCATTAGCAGCTCCTGGTTTTACATCAAAAGAAATTTCATTAGAAGTTTTTAACAACAATAATTATCCTACACAGATAATAATGAAAATTACACCTGAAACGTTTCCTATTGACGGACCTAAATTTGGATATATCGCTTTAGAATTGACAACAACAGGAGGATTACCCACACTTGCATCAGAAGACATGACAATACATCTAGAAACTCCAAATAATGACATTATAAAACTAAAAAATTCAGAAATAACAATTAGCAGTGGAAAATATTACGCAATTACAGAATTTGAAATTGTAGGTTCTGGAAATGCAATAATTTTTGCAGAAACAGAAGGGATGAAAAAAATTAGTGAGATAGTGGAGATATTTGAGGCAAATGGACCACTTAAATTAAAACTAAATATTTATCCTGAAAATTACAATAGTTTTAGTGTAACTGCTGGAGTTGCAATTGTACAATTATTAGATAATGAGGATGAACCAATTTTGGCAGACGAAGATATTCATTTTAAATTGAGTGTTGAAGATCCGAATACTTCAGTTAATACTAGCTATGATTTCGATGAAGTATCATTTAGCAAACAACAATTAGTTATTGAAAAAGGAAGTTATACAGCTTTTACAAAATTTACTCCAAAACCCAACCTAGGTGATTTTACTGAATCATCAGAGCAAGAATACAACATGTTCATTTCAGCTGAAAATTATTTAACAGAATCAGACTCTTTTACAGTACATCATGATCAATTAGGTGCACTAGAAGGAGAAGGTCCATCTGTGACCGAAGTTTTGCCATTTTTGACTACTGGAAAACAAGAAATTATAGCTGTAACATATTATGAAACAGATATTTTAGTTTCTAGACAAACAGGAGGAAGTGCGCAAGGAGCAACTAACAGAGATCTTATTGAAGTAACAGTACCTGTTCAAGCCTCAAATGATCATAAAATAATTTTTTCTTCGTCTGATTTAGATGTTGTAAATCCAATAGATCCGATGATGAAAAAAGGACAGAATGTAGTAATTGTCTTCGGTGAAACTGGGACCATATCATCTGAAGATGATGTAGAATTTTACATTACAGATAATGAAGGAATAAAAACAGCAATATCTAATCCTATAGGACCTATTGAAGATGATATTTCTTTAATTGTTGAGCCATTAGTGCCAGTGATTTTGGCAGAAAACGAATTTCCAGTATTAGTGTATTTGCTAGAAGGTGTTGGTGAAGAGGGTATCGTTGAGGTTGGAGAAGATGAGGATGGTGATCCAAGACTTGGAGTAACACCATTTATCAAAGATGCAGTGTTGACTTTTTCAGTAGATGATTTAGTTGAAACAGATTCTATTACAATTAAACAAAATCAACCTTATGCATTGATGAATATGATGTCAAATGAAGTTGGAACAACTTCATTATCATATCAAATGGGTGGATTTGATGGCGATACAGATATTGTTAGCACCACTACAGATCCTACTGACATTTATCTAGCTTTTCCAAAAAATATTCTAGCAAATTCTAAAACTTTGACAACAATTCAATTATTAGATTCTAGTGGGAATCCAGTTTATGCAAAAAAAGACATTGAAATTACACTAGTTTCAAATGATGAAACAATTTTAAAAACTTCACAAGAGATAACGGTAAGAAATGGGGAGTATTTTACAACATTTGATTTAGAGGGAATTAATGAAGGTGAAATTGAACTTGCAATACTTTCTGAAGACTTTGCCTTAGTAAGATATGATATTAATGTTGTAGATATTACTCCAGAGCTAACATTGAATCTTCTTGGAGGTATGAATTGGAATGAAAGAATTGAAGCTAAATTATCAGTTACTATCCCAGAAATTACGACTGCTTTGGATGGATTTATTGTAGAATGGAAAACTGATGGGGGAGAAGTAGTAGGTGTAGAAGAAATTACCAATAGGGAAGGAATTGCCATACTGAACATAATTGCAAATGATAAAGCCACAGTTTCAGTCACAGCTACAGTTTCAGGTAATGGTCTTAGTTCTGCAGTTATAACAAAAACTGGAGAGATACTCAATGTGCCTATTGTTGAAATAGAAAGTGTGTCAGACTCAGAAGTTGTAGAAAGCGAGGTACTTTTAGACACCAACACTTTGATTTTGATTATAATTCCAGTTGCAGTTGGAGCAGTATTGTTCTTGCTGAAACGCATGGATAAACTTGATATGATCACTGAAAGAATTCCTATTGGAGACAAAATTGAAGAAATTAAAGAGAGAATTTCAGATATTAGAAACCGTTAAGTCTCATTATGAAAAGAATTAACAAAAAACATGGAAAATTTTTCTTAAAACATTTCAAATATAATAGATGACAAAATAGATAATACAATGATTGAATATTTAACAAACTACAACATAATTGGAATAGGATTGGCATTAGTCATGCTAATTGTTGGTTCAATTATTGATGTTTGGAAAAGAGAGATTCATGATTATTATTGGATAGGATTTGGAAGTGTTGGATTCCTACTTGTGTTTTTAAGTTCTGATCTTATTTCAGATCTTCTTACGATTGGATTTGCATTAATCATAGCGCCATTTGTAATATTGATATGGAGATTAGGTCTTTTTGGAGGTGCAGATGCATTTGCACTAGTAGCATTGGCAGTTATTGCGCCAATGGCTACAATTAGTGTGAATCCTGTAACACCATTTACTACACTTTCAAATGCTGCAGTACTGTTTATAATTCCATTTTTGATTAATGTGATGAGAAATATTATAGCACAGGTTAGAGGCGAGAAAATTTTTGAAGGATTTGATGAAAGCACAGGAAAGAAGTTAGCGGCAATATTAATGGGATACAAAGCTAAAAATCCAAAATTTGGATTTGCTATAGAAAAAATAGAAAATGGTAAGAAGAAATTGGATTTGGCAATTCATCATTCAGAAAATCAAGAGTTTTGTACAAAACCAAACACCTGGATAACTCCAGGAATTCCATATTTGTTATTAATCACAGGCGGGTTTATTATTCAAATACTCTATGGTGATATACTTCTAAGTAGATTTCTAGGCATGTAATTCTAAAGCCAAGATTTGATCTGTAACACGCAATAACATACACCCGCTTATGTTACAATTCAATGTTACAATTCCATATGGCAATAACTGAAACCTTAGAAGAAGAGGCTATTTCAAAGCAGAAAATCCAATAAATCAACTTAATCGAAATGCTAATTAGATATGATATGACGCCAAACCAAGCAAAAGTGTACTTGTATCTGAGTAAAATAGGAATCAAAACAGCTTCAGAGATATCAAAAGCACTAAAAATTCCAAGAACTGAAACATAACATTTATTATCAACATTACAACAAAAAGGAATTATTTTTTCCATGTTTGGAAAACCAACCAAATTCAATGCAGTAGGAATTGAAGAGTCAATAGAAATTTTGGTAAATAATGAAAAAAATAGAATTAATGAGCTTCAAGCTGGCAAAGAGAGTCTCATTAAACTATGGAATATTCTTCCAAAGTACGGAGAAAGTGATGAGGGTCAGCAAGAAAATAAATTCCAATCACTTCAAGGAAGAAACTCAATTTTGGTTAAGTTAGAACAGATGATTAAAGAATCTAAAGAAAATATTTTAGTTTTGGGAACAGAGGCAGATTTTAAAAAATTCTATTTTACAGAATTTTCTGAATTTCTAAATAAAACTAAATCAGATCTTAAAATTTTGGTAGACGAATCAGATGGCACACCACATATTTTTGAGGATGTTCCAGATAAAAGCATTAAAAAAATTGAAGACAAGAGCAGAGAAGATTTCTGCTTTATCATAAAAGATAATCGAGAAGTAATTTTCTTTATCACCAATAAGGATGTAAAAGATATGCTTGCAGTTTGGACTGATTCAAAAGCATTTGTTACCACACTAAGATCATTATTTAGTCTTATGTGGAAAAAATCCCATCACTTTAACGAAACGAATGCAGAATCACTATTAGGCTCTGAAATTACCTATGAACACAGACTAAGAGAAATTGAACAAGAAAAAATTATCCTAAGATATCTACAAGAAAATTTTCATCTATTAGAAAATAATGAGGTAATTAAAAAATGAGTAAAACTGACAGAGTAAAAAGCAAACAAAGTGAAGAGATGAAGAGTTTGGAAATACTGATAATTGATGACAATGAGCAGATTACAAAGATGCTCACCACATTCTTGGAGTTAAAAGAGCATAAATGTACAGTAACAAATGACGGAAAAGAAGGATTGGCAGTTATCAAAGAAAACAGACATGATGTGATTTTATTGGATTTGGCCATGCCTGAATTTGATGGTTTTGCCATAATCAAAGACCTTGAAGAAAACAAAATGCTAAAAGATCATAAAGTCATCGTTTTCACAGCATCAACAATTACTGAAGAAGAATTAGATGGGCTTGTAAATAGAGGAGTGTCCTCATACATCCTAAAACCAATTGACATTGATCTTTTATTATCTAAAATCATTGAAACTGCAAACTTGTAAAATTAGGGAGTAGTTCTAAATGCTTTCAATCAAACATACTCTGTTTTTGGTATCAGGAGTATCAAGTTTTATCATATTTTACATGGGAGTAGTGAATTTTGTTACATCAATTGACAAATCAACTGGATTGATTTTGCTAATATTTTCAGTATTTGTAGCTACAGGTACATTACTAGGAACTGTGTATATTTCAAAAAGCATTACAAACCCAATCGAAAAACTTGCCAAGAACCTGACAGAATTTTCAAAGACAAATAAAATGTCAAATAAAAATGATATTAAAACTAATGTCAAGGAGATTTTTGAATTGAATGAAAATTTTAAAAGTATGGAAGAAAAGGTAGAAAAAACAATTGGTGTGCAAAAAGAATATGTTAAAAAATTAAAACATATGGACAGAAAAAAAGTTGAATTCTCATCAATGGTATCACACGAACTTAAAACACCATTGGTTCCAATCTTAGGTTATGTCCAAATGTTACAAAAGGAAGATATGTTTGGTGAATTAAATGATAAACAAAGAGAAGCAGTAGATGAAATTTATTTATCAACAATTAAACTGCAAA
>PVMK01126270.1_pt1 | contig 11576 bp, 8 predicted proteins | sample 1853481 | NCBI WGS metagenome assembly PVMK01 (sample SAMN08533507, study PRJNA380276) | Marine sediment metagenome, whole genome shotgun sequencing project. | reverse complement strand
AGTGAATTGGTTGCCGGGTCCGCTGTGACCGTGACGCCCTCTGCGAGCGGCGTTACGACGGATCGAAGACTCTGAACGTTGGTCGCACCTCCGGCCGCCGCGCCGGGTCGTCCGCGGCCGCCTGATCCCGTGCCGCTGAGCAGGGAATTGACGGTTTCGGAAAGTTCCTCGGCGTCCGCATGTCGGAGGTAGTAGACATGAATCCGCCCGCCGCCCGTGACGGGAATGTCGAGCTTGCGGACCAGCTCTCGAATGTCGGACAACTGCTGACGAGAGGACAAGATCAGCAGCGAGTTCGTGCGTTCGTCCGTGAGGATTCGGACGGAAGGTCCTGCCAGACCCCCTGACGGGTTTGCACCGGCCCCGGCCGCGGGCGTGGTGGTCGTCCGTCGGCGTGCGCGGGTTCGGCGTTGCGCGGCCGTCGCTCCACCCGCAGCGCTCGCGACCTCGGCGCCATAGATTTCCGATAGTTGCTCGCCGAGCGTATTCGCGTCGGCGTGCTCGATCTTGAGTACGGCGAGTTCATGCCGAAAGCTCTCGACGTCGATTGCATCCAAGATCGAGAGCAGGCGGCGGATGTTGCTTTCGCTGTCGGTGACGATGATCGTGTTCGTCGGGGCGTATGCGACGAGCGAGGCATCCTTCGAAATCAATGGTTTGATCGTCTGCGTGATCGTGACTGCGTCGATGAAGCGAAGCGGGACCAACCGTGTGACGAATCGATCTCGGTTACGCGACGGACGTCCATCTTTGATCGTGTCGATGCTGGATTCCTTGACGTCGCGAATCGGAATGATCTTGTATGTGTTGCCGGGCCCGAGCACGAGCGAGAAGCCCTTTACCTTGAGCACGGACTCGAATACGGCGAAGGCCTGCTCGACCGTCACCTGCGTCGGCGAAACGATCGTGACACGACCCCGAACGCGATCGTCGTAGATGAAGTTGTAGCCCGTCATTCGCGAAATCGTGTCGATGATGACCGGAAGCTCGACCTCACTGAAGTCGAGGGAAACGAGTTCTTCTCCATCGGCCGCGAAGTCCTCTTCCTGCGAGAAGACAGGCTGAACCGCCAGAAAGACGACACTGAAGCCAACGCAGAGGGTCCCAATGAAGTTGGCGCTCTTCTTCCGTAGTGGGCGGCGACGATGAATTGTCGGCGCACGCTAGGGCTGCTCCATGAGGTCGGCGGCATCCGCCGTCATCGTGAGGGCCTCGCTACCACGGCGTATCGTGGTCTCGATCGTTTCGGCGTCTGCGAACTCGTCGAAGATTGCGCTCGTGGCTTCGAGTCGGTCGATGACGATGCCGTTTACTTCCGTGATGATGTCGCCATTCTGGAAACCGATCTTCTCGAAGAGACTGTTCGCTTTGATGGCGTCGACCTTCATGCCCTGCATCTCGCCGTCTTCATAATGCGGCACGATGCGCGCGGATGAAAGAATTCTCGAGATGCCCTTGCCGTCGTCGCCGGAGAGCGCTTTGAGTCGAGCATTCAGACTTTCTTGTTTGTCTTTCCCCGGTTTCCGTCGTGCCTGTCTGGATTGACGCTTTCGGGTCGGCTGACGCTCGACGTCGCCATCGTGAAGGACGAGCTCCTCAGGACGGCCCGCGTTGTCGAGGATGACTCGGGTGCGTTCGATCCCTGTGACGCGTACGCGGCTGTGACCTGTGAGTCGGTCGCCCACGGCTACGATCATATGTTTCCTGGTTTTCTCGTCTTCGATTGCGGCGCGCGAGCGTTCTTTGACGTTTGCAGCCGCCGTGCCCAGAAGACGCAAAGGAATTTTGGTGGCAGTGAGGGGCTCATCGGAGAATGTGTCATCAGAAATCTGGACATTTCCAGTGAGCTGAGCCCCGAAGAGGTTTCGTTCGAGAATCAGAGAGGGCGCTGCGGCGCGGTTGTCGGCTGTTTGCTCGATGCGCAAAGGGCTGGCGCTGACTGGACCTGGCTCGAGTGCTTCGGATCCGATCTGGGTCACGACGTCTGCCACCAGGTAGCAACACGCACCGAGCAAGGCCCCGTTGACCGCCATGATTAACCACGCACCCATCGTGCTCTGATATCCCCTTGTTCTGACCTGGCGGACCGTCGTTTTCGCACGCCCCGCCGGGATCGAGTACCCGGCAGAAGAGCCGGCCAAATATAGCCGGACCCGTGGGTAGCTCCAATCAAACCATCGGAGTTTCAGGCGGTTACCGGAGATCCATCACATCACTCGCGGGTCCTCTATCGGCGTTCGGCCCCTCTAGCTTGTGGACCCCGATGCCTTGTTTTGGGTTCCTGAGAAGCTGAGGCGGACAGCCTTCTATGCCTCGGAGGGGATTCCCCGCGTTTTGGCCCCAGGTTCGGGTGATCCAGCGCACCTTGGGTCGAGTGAACAGGGGATCTCGAATTCTGGACCCCGTGGATTGACACAGCGTCGTTCGGGTACAGGTTTCGCATCCATTCACAGCGGTCGTCCGGAACCGGGCTCCGCGATCAGCAAACGAGGCGAAAATTCATGGCAGATTCGGGAAAGATCATCGGCATCGACCTCGGCACCACAAATTCGGTGGTGTCGGTCATGGAGGGCGGCCAGCCGACCGTCATTGCGAACGAAGAAGGTGGGCGAACCACACCGTCGGTCGTGGCCTTCACCGATGAGGGTGAGCGGCTCGTTGGCGCGATCGCAAAACGTCAGGCCGTTACGAACCCGACGCGAACCGTCTACTCGATCAAACGATTCATGGGCCGACGGCTCTCGGAGGTACCGGAGGAGATCAGTCTGGTTCCGTACAAGGTCGTCGAGGGGAAGGACGGGGCCGTCACCGTCGAGATCGACGATGCCTCCTATGCGCCGCCCGAGATCTCGGCGATGATTCTCGCGAAGCTCAAAACCGCCGCTGAAGCCTATCTCGGGCAGACGGTGACGGGGGCCGTCATCACGGTTCCCGCCTATTTCAATGACGCACAGCGCCAGGCCACGAAGGACGCCGGAAAGATCGCGGGCCTGGATGTCAAGCGAATCATCAATGAGCCGACGGCTGCCGCGCTGGCCTACGGTCTCGACAAGAAAGACGACGAGAAGATCGCCGTGTTCGATTTTGGCGGTGGCACATTCGATATTTCGATTCTCGAAGTCGGCGAGAATGTGGTCGAAGTGAAGGCCACCAACGGCGACACACATCTCGGCGGCGACAACCTCGATCAGCGCGTGATCGACTACCTGGTCGATGAGTTCAAGAAGGACCAGGGGCTCGATCTGCGCAACGATCCGATGGCCGTGCAACGGCTTCGAGAGGCCGCGGAGAAGGCGAAGATCGAGCTTTCCACGGCACAGACGACGGATATCAATCTTCCCTACATCACTGCGGACGCGAGTGGGCCGAAGCATCTGACGTTGAAGCTCTCCCGCGCCAAGTTCGAACAGCTGATCGACGATCTGGTCGATCGGAGCCTCGAGCCCTGCCGATTGGCGCTTGCGGACTCGGGACTTTCGGCGAGCGAGATCGACGAGATCATCCTCGTCGGTGGAACGACGCGCGTGCCGCTGGTTCAGCAGAAGGTCGCGGCGCTCTTCGGTCAGGAACCCAACCAGACGGTGAATCCGGATGAGGTCGTGGCCCTCGGTGCCGCGATCCAGGGCGGTGTTCTGGCGGGCGATGTCAAAGACGTGCTGCTGCTCGATGTCACGCCGCTTTCTCTGGGAATCGAGACCCTGGGCGGAGTGCTGACGAAGTTGATCGAGCGGAATACGACGATTCCGACCAAGGCACAGCAGACGTTCTCTACGGCGTCGGACAACCAGCCGCAGGTCGAGATTCGAGTCCTGCAGGGTGAGCGGGAAATGGCGACGGACAACCGCGAGATCGGTCGCTTCATTCTGGACGGAATCCCGCCGTCGCCGCGCGGCGTGCCGCAGGTCGAGGTCACCTTCGACATGGATGCCAACGGCATTCTGTCGGTCGCGGCCATCGACAAGGCGTCGGGCAAGGAGCAAACGATTCGAATCGAGGGAAGTGGCGGGCTCGACACGGGCGAGATCGATCGAATGGTGAAGGAGGCGGAGGCCAATGCCAGCGATGATGCCGCACGCCGTGAGGGGATCGAGAAGAAGAATCAGCTCGACAGTCTCATCTACCAGGCGGAAAAGACGATCGCAGACAGTGCCGACAAGCTCGATGAGGCCGACAAGGCTTCTCTCGAATCGCTCTTGAAGGAGGCCAAGACTGATCTCGAGTCCGGTGATGCGGCCAAGATCGATGCCGCCCACCAGCGGGTCGAGGCCGAGCTGCACAAGATCGCCGAGAAGCTCTACAAAACGGAGTCGGCCGGTTCAGAAGAGAGTGCAGCTCCTTCAGGTGAGCCGGGTGGGTCGTCGAAGCATGCTGATGACGATGTGATCGACGCCGAATTTACCCAGGAGAATGACGATTCCTGAGAAGCCCCGCCCCCACCCCCTCGTTGAGCTCTACGGCGAGTTTCCCGATCGCTTGCGTGGGGACCGGTGGCAACCCTCCGCGGACGTATTCGAGACGGCGGACGAAGTCATTGTTCGCTTCGAAGTCGCGGGAGTGCGGGGTGAGGATCTACGGGTGAACGTCGAAGGCACGGTGCTCCGGCTGCGAGGTGTGCGACGCACACCGAGTTCAGCGGCGATCGACCGATTGCAACAGATGGAGATTTCCTTCGGACCCTTTGAACGCGAGATCGCGATTCAAGCGGTCTTTGATTCGGAAGCGGTGCGCGCGCGACTCGAGGACGGCTTCCTGGAAGTCCGGATTCCAAAACGGAGTCTGGAACGACGCACGCTCGAAATCGAGGCGGAATAGTTGATAGAAGACGAGGACCAGATCGAAGAAGAGCCTGGCGGCATGGAGATCAGTGTCGGGAGTGGGCCAGAAGACGAGGCGGACGAGCTGACCGAGCTCCCCGACGAGCTTCCGGTTCTACCGCTCAAGAACACGGTTCTCTTTCCGTACCTGCTCTCCCCATTGCTCGTGAACACGCCGACCTCCCAGCGATTGATCGACGATGTACTCGCGCGTCCCGATCGCCTGATGGTCTGCACGGCGGTCAAGCGCGACCTGCAAGGTCCGCCGGGCCCGGACGACATCTACGCGGTCGGAACCGTGCTGCGTATCGTGAAGATGCTCAAATTCCCGGACGATTCGTATCGCCTCCTGGTGCAGGGCGTTGCGCGAGTGATCTTGGGCAAGTTTACGGCCGAAGAGCCGTTCCTGCGTGCGGAGATCGAGCGGATCCATGAGACGGGCGAGGACGACGATTCGGTCGAGATGACCGCGCTCGTTCGAAGTGTCGCACAACAATTCAGCACGCTCGTCGCAGAGAGCGCGCGACTTTCAGATGAATTACAAGTACTCGTCGCGAACCTCGGGGATCCTTCGAAGCTCTCTGACCTCGTGGCCTCGAATCTCGATCTGGACGTCGCCGGGAAGCAGCAGATTCTCGAAGCGAATCATGTCGGTGTTCGCTTGCGGCTCGTGCTCGACCAGCTGTCGAAAGAGACCGAGGCACTTCAGATCGAGACTGAGATCAAGCAAAAAGTCCAGAACGAGATGGGGAAAACGCAGCGTGAATACATGCTGCGCCAACAGCTCGAGGCCATTCGCCGGGAACTCGGTGAGAGCGAGGATGACGAGGAGGAGGTCGAAAGGCTGCGGGCAGAAGTCGATACGGCCGGGATGCCCGAGGAAGCCCTCAAACAGGCGACTCGGGAGCTCGAACGGCTCGCACAGACGCCATCTTCCGCCGCAGAGCACGCCGTCATCCGAAATTATCTCGAGTGGATGGTGGCGCTTCCCTGGAGTGAGACGTCGCAGGACAAGCTCGATGTCAAAGCCGCCCGCGAGGTGCTCGACGCCGATCACTTCGGCCTCGAGAAGATCAAGGATCGCATCATTGAATATATCGCCGTGCTTTCGTTGAAGCGGGATCTGAAGGGACCCATCCTGTGTTTCGTGGGACCACCGGGGACGGGCAAGACGTCACTCGGTAAATCCGTCGCCCGCGCGTTGGGTCGTGAATTCATACGCATTTCGCTCGGCGGGGTTCGGGACGAAGCGGAAGTTCGTGGACATCGCCGGACCTATGTTGGCGCCCTGCCTGGCCGCTTCATTCAGGGATTGCGGAAAGCGGGCACCCGGAATCCGGTGATCGTGCTCGATGAGATCGACAAGGTCGGGGCGGATGGCCGAGGCGATCCCTCGTCCGCACTGCTGGACGTGCTCGATCCTGAGCAGAACTCCGAATTCAGCGATCACTACCTCGAGGTTCCCTTTGACCTTTCGCAGGTGCTCTTCATCGCGACGGCGAATGTCATGGACACGGTTCCGCCCGCCCTGCACGACCGCATGGAAGTCATCGAGTTGCCGGGATACACGCTCGAAGAGAAGATCGAGATCGCACGCGGTTATCTCATTCCCCGACAGATCGAACGCAACGGCATTGGTGAGGTCGGTTTCGAACTCACCGAAGCTGGGCTTCGCAAGATCATCGAAAGCTACACACGGGAAGCGGGCGTGCGAAACCTGGAGCGTGAGATCGGGGCGGTGTGTCGCAAGGTCGCACGGCGGGTGGCCGAGGCGGAGCCGGGGGCGACGCATGACGCGGTGATCGACGATGAAGGCGTTTCGGAGCTGTTGGGTCCGATCAAAGCGGAACCCGAGCTGGCAGAGGACGATTCGATTCCCGGCGTTGCCGTTGGATTGGCCTGGACGCCGTCTGGTGGAGATATCCTCTTCATCGAGTCGACACAGATGGCCGGTAAGGGATCACTCAAGCTGACCGGCTCGATGGGCGAGGTGATGCGAGAATCCGTCGAGGCCGCGCGCTCGTGGCTGCGCAGCCATGCGGAAGACTATGAGCTCGATCCCCGGTCCTTCGATTCTCACGATATCCATGTACACGTGCCCCAGGGTGCCGTGCCGAAAGATGGGCCCTCTGCGGGGATCGGGATGGTGTCGTCACTGGCATCCTTGCTGACGGGGCGGTCGACGCTGCCTCGTGTCGCGATGACGGGTGAGATTACCCTGCGCGGGAAGGTGCTTCCCGTCGGCGGCATCAAGGAAAAAGTGCTCGCTGCCAAGCGTGCCGGCATCGAACGGGTCGTTCTGCCCGAGCGCAACCGTCGGGATGTCGAGGAGATTTCTTCTGATCTGCTGGACGGGCTTGAACTGTGCTTTGTCGGTACGATCGATGAGGCGCTTCAGCACACACTCTGCGAGGCGCCGCCAAACTGAGCCCGGGAGGTTGCGTTGTTTCGAGTCTTCGTTTGTCTGGCCGCGAGCCTGACCCTTTTTGGATGTGTGACACGAACTGCCTTCGATGTGCTTCAGGAGCAACAGAACGAGACCGTCGCCGAGCGCGACGATCTCGCGAGCCGGGTCGCACGTCTCGAAATCGAACGCGACAGCTTCGAGGAGCAGTATCTGGATGCGCAGGAGTCGTTCGAGGACGAACGACTCACACGGACCACGCTCGCGGGCGATCTCCTGCGAGTAGAGAACGAGGCAACGCGGCTCGACAGCGACCTGGAAGCCGAAAGGCTCGCTCATTTGGAGGCGGCCAGCGCGTTGGCTCTGCGCGAAACCCAGATTACCTCGATGCAGGGCACCTACGACGAACTGGTCACCGACCTCGAATCGGAACTGTCGGCCGGACAGATCGAAATCGAACGACTGCGCGAGGGGCTGCGACTCAGCGTTTCGGACGATGTGCTGTTCGCGTCGGGTTCTGCGAGGCTCGACAAAATTGGACGGGATGTGCTGACCAAGGTCGCGGCCCGTTTGAAGGAACTCGATGATTTCATCGAGGTGCGCGGTCATACGGACGATCGCGCGATTCGAGGCACTCTCGCCAAACGGTTCCCCTCCAACTGGGAACTGGCCGCGGCGCGCGCAGCGAGCGTTGTGCGCTTGCTCGAGGAGCAGGGCGTACCGGGTGGGCGACTTGCGGTCGTTTCACTCGGGCCGAACGACCCACTCGTCGCCAATGACTCAGCGCAAAACCGGGCTCGAAATCGACGGATCGAAATTCGACTCGAACCGCGCGCGGCCGCCGCTTCGAAGCCGGAAAACTAGGCGGCGATGACGTCTCCTGGCGGCTCTTCGCCCCTCTCGCTCACGGGTCGTGCCCTGGTCCTGCTTTCCCTGATCACGCAGGCGGCCTGGGTCTACCTGCTTCACCGGCTCGTGCGTCGTGGCTGGCTTCGACGAAAGGACGGATGGCTGGAGGATCGATTCGGTCGCTTTGCCGCTCGATTCGTTCGGGTTGCGATGAAGTTTCGCGGGGGCTTGATCAAGCTGGGACAGGTCGCGAGCCTGCGCGTCGACGTCATTCCCGACTCGATGACCGAGGAGCTCGTGAAGCTGCAGGATCGCGTTCCACCCCATCCCTTCGATGAGATCAAAGTTCAGATCGAGCGAGAACTCGGCCGACCCGTGAGTGAACTCTTTCAGAGTTTCGAGGAAATCCCCGTCGCCTCGGCAAGCCTTGGACAGGTTCATCGTGCTCGGGACCTGGCCGGGCGCGACGTTGCGGTCAAGGTGCTTTATCCCGGTGTAGAGCGCTCGGTCGCGATCGATCTTCGGATGGTGAAGCTCGCGCTATGGCTCTTCAATCCGCTGGTGGCTCCGGATCTGATGTCGGTGTATGGCCAGTTGGCCAGCTCGCTGCGCGGTGAGATGGACTACGAACGAGAGGGCTCAGCCGCAGAGCGCGTGAAGGCGAATCTCGCCCAGGATGCCGAGCTCTTTTCGCATCTGCGGATCCCACGCATCGATTGGGAAACGACGTCGCGACGGGTTCTGACGATGGAATTCATCGAAGGCGACAAGATCAACGATGTCGCCGCACTCTCTGCCCGCGGCGTCGATGTGTCGGAGGCCGTCGAATGGGCGACCCGGGCATTTCTCCACCAGATGTTTCACGACTATTTCTTTCATTGTGATCCGCATCCGGGAAACCTTTTCGTCGATCTCGACGGTAAGGTTGCGATCATCGACTTCGGGATGAACCAGAGCATTTCGCCCGACGTGATGGATGGCATCCGATCGAATGTATTGGCGGCAGTGACGCGGAATGAAGACCTCTGGGTCGAGAGCATGATACAAGTCGGGATCATTCGCGCGGAAGACCGCGAATCAGCCCGTGAGCTTGCCCGGCTCTCGTTCGACCCCGCCTACTACAATTTGACGCCGAAGGAGCTGACCGACATCGATTTCAGCGACTACTTCGTGAAGATGCGCGAACACATGTGGATGCTCAAGAGCTTTCGGCTGCCCGACGGGCTGGTCGCCTGGGGGCGAGCGTTCTCATTGCTCTACGGACTAGCGGCAGAACTCGCGCCCGGGATTCGCCCACTCGATATCGTGGGGCCTTATGTCCTTGGGTTCTTGCAGAGCGGCGCGGCGGGCACGCATGAACGGGAAAGTGTCGAACGCGCGCCCAGTCCAGAGCCGTGTTAGCTTATACTGTGGTGGGGTGATCGACGATTTGTCGGCAGGGGCGGCTTGGCACAAGCGGCTCGTGAGAGGGAACGAATGGCGATCGATGCAGATGAGTTTCGCGGAGCGTTGGGCTCCTGGCCCAGTGGCGTCACGATCGTGACCTCTCGCGTCGGTGAACAGATCCATGGCATGACCGTGTCTGATTTCAGCGGGGTTTCGCTCGATCCGCCGCTTGCCCTGGTGTGCGCTGCGAAGTCATCCGTCACGACTGGCTTGATCGAGGAGGGGCGATGTTTTGGCGTGAACGTCCTGCGCCTGGATCAGTCAGCGCTCTCGAACAAATTTGCGTCGAAGAAGGACGAGTTCAAGCGATTCGAAGGCGTCGAGACGTTCGAAGCCACGACCGGCGCGCCACTCATTCGTGATGCCCTCGCCAATCTCGATTGCCGGGTCGTGGCCATCCACGACGCCGGGGACCACGTCTTGTGCGTTGGAGAGATCGAGCAGGTGCACATCAACGAAGGGGAACCGCTGATCTTCTTCCGGGGCGGCTACGGTCGCTTCGAGCCGGCCTCCTGAGGCGCGCGCCGTGAATTCGAATCCAGTTCGATTCATTGCCTATTCCGACTACCTCTGTCCCTGGTGCTGGAACGCTTCGCGCCGCCTCGACCGCCTCGCCGAAGAGTACGAAGGTCAGATCGAGATCGAGTGGCGAAGCTATCTGCTTCGTCCGAAGAAAAAGGCGGAGTCGCGCGCGACCTGGAGCGGTTTCGAAAGTACACGGAGTCCTGGATGCGTCCGGTGCCGAGCCCGATGCAGGACCGTTCCGGGTGTGGTCGACCGAAGAGGGACCTCCGAGTCATAGCGTGCCGCCCCACCGGGTCGCCAAGGCCGCCGCGCGCGTGTCTCCCGAAGCGTTCGGGAAGATACACACGCGCTTGATGACAGCCTATTTCGCCGAGAATCGCGACATCTCGTCTTTTGAGGTCTTGCGCGAGTTGTGGGAAGGAGAGGCGCTCCCGAGCGACGCCTTCGAGGTGGCACACTCGGACGAAATCGAATCGCTCATTTTCAATGAGTTCGAGGAAGCGCGTCGGCTTGGTGCGACCGGCGTGCCCGCGATGCGTCGTGCCGACAACGAGGCGGTGATCGTCGGGGCACACCCCGAATCGCTCTACCGCCGTTGGATCGAGAGGAGCCTCGCAACGTGAAGAATCTGATTCAGTGGTTGACCGGGCCCGCGATCGAGGTCATGTCCGTTGCGAACGACACGGCGGCGGTGATGCGCCGGGAACAGCGCTATCGAGACGTGCCTGCCGTCGAACCGAGTGCGGGCTTGATTGCCGAGGCGATTCTGGACGGAGGTTTTTCCCTCATTGTGAACCTTCTGGTTGGCGTGCCCGAGTCTCAGAAGGTGCGACACGGTCATCAAGAATTGCTGGCGATGCGCGACTTCCTCGAGCGAGAAGGATGGTTCGAAGATCCGGCGGGTTACCACCAGACGCCTCCGTCCCTTCGCTCGCCTCAGCTGACGCCGCGCAAAGCATTCGGGTTGGGACGTGCGACGGATTATGTGGAGTTGGTTTTCGAGAGCGGATACGAGCCCCATCCCGGAGAACCCGGTCGTGAGCGCTGGCTCTCGCATGACGAGAATGGAACCGCCGTCGCCTACGTCATGCAGCATGAGGACACAGACCGACCCTGGCTCGTCTGTACGCACGGATTCGGCATGGGCGGTCCAAGCGTCAACATCGCCGGCATGACGATCAAGTGGATACACGAAGAGTTGGGACTGAACGTGTTGATGCCCGTGCTGCCTCTTCACGGCCCGCGTTCGGACACGCGCTTCAGTGGAGGTGGACTCCTCGAGCCGGAATTGACGAACGTGCTTCATCTCTTTGCCCAGGCGGTCTGGGATCTTCGGCGGATGGTCGGCTGGATCCGCTCGCAGAGTGACGCACCGGTCGGACTCTATGGTATTTCGCTAGGCGGCTATACGGTTTCCCTTGCATCGGCATTCATCGATGATCTGGCGTGTGTCGTGGCGGGAATTCCAGCGGTGGACTTCACGTCCCTGGCGAGGGACAACGAACCGTCGGCTTTTCAGGCCTATGGTCGAGATCTGC
>PVMK01182566.1_pt1 | contig 11577 bp, 11 predicted proteins | sample 1853481 | NCBI WGS metagenome assembly PVMK01 (sample SAMN08533507, study PRJNA380276) | Marine sediment metagenome, whole genome shotgun sequencing project. | reverse complement strand
AGACAGAGGATTGTCTTGATAGGTGGGAAACTCATTAAGAGTGGTAGGAAGTTTATTTTAGAGCTTCAAGAGGATTGGGCATACAAGGAGGAGTATAGATGAGGCAATTGATCGTAGGGATGCCGGGGCATATAAGGTGGCTATATATTTGCTAAGGAGGGTAGTGAATTTGGATCTCAGAACTGTGGCAAAAGAATTTGACATATCAACGACGAGAGTATCCAAGATACTGCGAGAAATTGAAAGAATGGACAAAATCGATTTGAAATTACAACAATTGTTGAGACAGTACAAAGTCAAGCAATGACCCTATTTACATTCTGGTAAGGATATAATATTTATTATGCCAGCTCCTAATATTAAAAGCGTGAGTTTGATCTTGCTAAATGTCTTATGGTCTTCATTTCCGCTTTTTTCAAAAAAGTTGATAACTAACAGTAATATAAAAGAAAGTTGATATCCATAATGTAATTCGTATTAGTCCTGAATTATGTTAAAATTGCGTAAATATTCGGTTAAACACGATTTTTTATGATATGATCTCCAGTTTCTTATCTTAATAGTAGCATAGAAATATATGGAGGCGTGATTATGAGATTAAAGGATAAAGTAGCCATTGTAACAGGTGGGTCATCGGGTATCGGAAGATCTATAGTACTTGGATTTGCCAAGGAGGGGGCAAAGGTCGTAATAAACGCCACTAATGAGGAAAAGTGCGTAGAAGTTTCCGAAGAAGTAAAAAAGACCGGGGGAGATGCCATTTATTATGTCATGGATGTTGCAAATTTGGATGATCACAAAAATCTCCTGTCGTATACCATTGATGAGTTCGGAAAGTTTGATATCTTAGTCAACAATGCGGCTTACTCAGCTCGTGAAGATATACTCGAAGTAACCCCGGAGAGCTGGGACAAGCAAATGGACATCGGTCTACGCGCACTTTTTTTCCTTTCTCAAAGCTTTGCAAAACAATTAGTTTCCGAGGGGCGTGGGGGTCGTATAATAAATATCGGATCTGTCGCGGGAGTCATGGACTTTCATCCTGTCTCCATAGCATATCATGCATTGAAAGCGGGTGTAATACACATCACCCGGGTCATGGGAGCAGACCTTGCTACACACAAAATTACAGTAAATTGTATCGGGCCGGGTTCCACCAAGACTCCTAGGTTAGAATCAGCACCCCCAGAATATATTGAATATCTTACAACGGGTATTCCAGAGGGACGTATTGCTAATCCCGATGAGATGGTTCCTGCCGCCGTGATGTTCGCTTCTGACGAAGCAGAATACATAAACGGTCAAACCCTATTTGTTGAAGGTGGTGCACTTGCCGTTTATCTTGGGCGGGCGCATAAATGATTATAATGGGGGGAATACCTTTCAGTACCAAATCTTACAAAGTGTGGTAAACACTAAAAATAGAATTTGGGATTGACATTTATAAGAAACTTACTGACCCTAAAGTAAACGAAATGCTGAAAAATAAACCATTTGAAGATCATTATCAGCAATATACCGCAGGACAGAAGTAATAAGTATTTTCATAAGTCCATTATATATACTTTTACTATTAGTCATTAATTCTGAATATCCTAAACTCAGATTCCAACTCTTCGATTCTTTTTTATTGGCCTTATCAAAAAAGAGGTTTTATCATGAATGATCCACATGTGACCTGCCCCCCTATAATAGGTCCATAGTATAAGTTAGATTTTTGAGAGATAAGCCTCACCCAAAAGCTGTACCGCGTAAATTAGAGATTTCTGGCTTTTTTTAAGTGCTTTTTCACATACTCCTCAGGCGTCATATTATCCAGAGCCCAAAAATATTTTATAGAGAATATAAATAATCTATAATATATCATCACGGTATTGCCCTTCATACTATTTGGTCACCATCCGTATTTTCATTTCATTCAAATTCACTTTTACTTAACATCCAATCACCTGCTTACTACAGTTTTTAAGTTTAAACATGTACAAACACCCTACTTTAGTAAAAAGTCGCAGGATCGACCGGTTTACGTTAAGATTAGCCCCCGAATTTACCATATTACATAGTTTATCTATAGCTTCAGTTAAACTTGAAACAAGTTTTTTTGGTATTTAAGCTCTGTACACTTCTCCCCATTAAGCACCAAGTAGAATTAAGCCAGTAAACGATAAGGGATGTGTAGTTCTGAAGAACTCACATTTTACATATAAAAATCATAGATTTATGATAGAGAATTAATTAGTCTGATATGCTAAAATATAGCGATATGTCAACGGAAGAAAAGAAAATAGGGTTATCAATCTATAGTGATAAAGCGCCATTTGAAATTGCTGTTGTTATTCCTTGCTTGAATGAAGAATCTACAATTGAGAAGGTTGTAAATGACTTCATGATTTTATTACCTGACGCAAGTATATATGTATATGATAACAATTCGACCGATAATACAGTGAGCGTAGCTCGAGAAGCCGGGGCAATAGTAAGAGTCGAAGCTTTAAGGGGAAAAGGTAATGTAGTTCGACGCATGTTCGCAGATATCGAAGCAGATATATATGTTTTGGTAGATGGTGATGATACTTATAATGCAGCTAGCGCTCCTGAGATGATTAATCTTCTTGTTAATGATCAACTCGATATGGTAAACGGAGTACGTGTAGCTAAAGATCGGTCTTCATTTCGCCATGGTCACCCGACGGGAAATAAAATCCTAAGTAGTTTGATCGCTAGTATTTTTGGAAAAGGACTTAGCGACCTTTTCTCAGGATATAGGGTGTTCTCCCGTCGATTTGTTAAGTCTTTTCCTGCTCTCTCTGCGGGTTTTGAAATCGAAACAGAGTTTACTATCCACGCACTAGAACTTCGCATGAAAGTAGCGGAATTGAAATCACCTTACAAAGCTAGACCGGAGGGATCAGTATCCAAGCTAAATACGATAAAAGATGGTTTAAAAGTCGTAAGGTTGATAACTTCCTTTATTAAAGATGAGCGTCCTTTTCAGTATTTTTCTATATTATCTATTATATTGGCTGTTATTTCTATCATACTCGCAATACCTATATTCATGGAGTATCTAGAAACCGGACTAGTCCCGAGATTTCCAACTGCGATACTGTGTAGCGCATTGATGATCTTATCTTTCTTGAGTTTTTATGCAGGTTTAATATTAGTTACAGTGACGACCGCAAGACGAGAAATGAAGCGGCTGTATTATCTGCAATTACCAAGGTTCCGAACAATAGATGCTAGAGTTAAGAATAATGTAATAAGAAAATAATATCTCAGATGCTAACTTCAATATCAGGTAGTATTGATTTGAAATTACTACTACCTTGCTAATTATGCTTTTAAAAAAAATAGTTCGCTCTCCACTGTTTTTTGTCGTTTTATCATTAATCATATTATTCTTGGGTTATTCACAAAATATGTGGAGAGCAACGGATTATAATGCATACTTCGATTACATGTATTATCAGCTTGACGAACTCGATGATCCTGTGTTAAAAAGTTTGACTGAGAGTTATCCTGTATTCGATCGATATTCAGAGAGTCTTGTTCTAGGTAGACTCGTGAAAACCAGAAAGGATGGCATACTCTCCGCGGGTGGCTTTACTGGTAATTTTCTTAACTATCCACCACCGCCAGCAAATGTGCACCCTCTATTATATAAACACGCCTATCAATACAAATCTTATTTAGACGATTCACTTGATAATAAAATAAAACGATATGATACGTATAGATCACAGTTTGGAGGTCAGGCTTTAATTTTAAGTATTTTAGATAAATTCATTCCGGGTAATAACAATTTCAAGCTGAAGTTTTTTTACAATTTTATGGCTTTGCTTACAACTTTAGCTGTTTTTTTAGTCATTTTCTGGTTTTATAAAGAATTTGGGGTCTTCACTGGGTGGGTATTAGTCGTCTGTTTTACGCTTTTTAGTTATCCAACTCTGTATGCAAATAACTTATGGTGGGTTCCATGGGCTTTTTATATTCCTTTCCTATTGACAATTTATGCATTTTACAAAGAAGATATTTCAGGTCATAAATTATCATATCCACTAATTTTCTTACTTGGCTTTCTTGGAATCTTTATCAAAATATTTTTTAATGGTTTTGAGTTTATAACACCTATCTTAATTATGATTACAATACCGGTGTTTTATTATGCGATTAAAAATAAATGGGGGGTTAGAAATTTAACCTACCGTTTAATTGCATTAGGAGGAGGTGTTGTTTTATCTTTCTTACTTTCAATTGCACTATTATCATTCCAATTTATTCTGGCAGGTGATACTTTTACCGATGGCTTATATCATATTTATGATAGATTACTGAGACAAACACACGCAAACCCATTTATTAATCCGAGCCAAGATATCCCCCTCTATGAATTAATTAAATACTATGTAATGCACCCTCAAGTTTTTGATTTTCGTAAAATGGGCACAGATTTTCAAATGTTTGTCATAGATTTTTTGGTTGTATTTTCTGGGGCAAGTTTAATATGGTTTTTATTCATACGAATTATAAAAGTTAAAGAGAGATATAGGGAAATTTGCGCCCTAAATTATACTTTATGGATTTCGCTTCTAGCTCCACTTTCTTGGTTAGTCTTATTCAAAGGTCATATCTATTTCCATAGACAACATGATCCCATAATTTGGTATATGCCTTATATGTTTTACGGTGTTGGATTGGTAGGAGTCACAGTTGAGGTGTATTTAAAATATATTATTAACCTTATAAAGAGGTCAGGTTAATAAACTATTGGTGTTGACCTGCCCCCCTATAATAGGTCCATAAGTTAGATAATTGACAGGAAACCCTATATACAGAAGGTCATTGTAATGGCTAGGTAGTTATTAAATCTTCAAAATTCCAACTTAAACCGAGCTTAACAAAAGGGGTGCAGTACAATTATTACAACAGAAGTTACCTTCGTTCTGTACTTGGATACCGCACACCGGTTCAGCGACTGATTAATCGGGTAGCTAATTCGAGTTTTGAAAAGTATAATTTTGTTTATGTATACCATCAACCGCTCAATCGCAATCATAAGACCAAAGCAGCCGTTTGTTGATTGGGCAAATCAATTGTCCGATGCTGAACTCAAATCCTCTTTGGATGATTTCAAGACTGATTGTCTTGCCATATTAATACCAGACTATGATACAGATGAAGAGGCGGAAGGATATATTAATGAGATATATGAGGATATTTTTATTGAAGAGCTTTATGGATGGTGTACCGAAGAGGCGTGGTTTCCACAGGATAGAACTAATGAAATGTTCTGGGAATGGTTTGAGGTAGAGTTACATTCAATTGTCATGGATTCATCTATAGACCTGATAGAGGAAGAGGAACTGTGAACATAATATGACCCCTATAATAGGTCCATAGTATAAGTTAGACTTTGTACAGAAAACCCTATATAGAGGTCATTAAGGCTATTTGGCTTTTTCATGATTCCAACTTAATCCGAGCTTGACAGAAGGGGAGCAGTACAATATCGTTTCCTAAGTTCTGCTTTTAATCAAACTATCTCTTTATCAAAAACGAGGAGGTGCAATTATGGCTGATAAAGCTGATTTGCTTCAAAATTTTCTTGATAGTTCCGATACGGTTATCTATCTCAAGGATGAACAGGGACGCTTTCTCATGGTCAATCGCCGGGCAGCGGAGATGTTCAAGGTAAGCAAAGAGGAAGTCATAGGCAAGACCGACTATGACTTTTTTACCAAGGATGAGGCCGATATATTTCGGGCAAACGACCGTAAAGTAGCCGAAACTGGAACTCCTATGAATTTTAAGAGTACCGTTTCTTTACCTTCTGGGCAGACTACATTCATCGACCATAAGTTTCCCGTTTCCGTCGAGGGGTCTCCTAACGCTGTCGGTGGTATAGCCATAGACATCACAGAGACTGAGTAGATAGCGGGCTGCCCCCCCCCCTAAATTCCGACCATAGTCTAAGTGAGATAAGACTTATTTAGCATAATGCTTGAGGAGGTTAGCAGAATCGCAAGTAAGCATTGCATTCTTCATAATTCCAACCTAAACCGAGCTTGACCGAAAGGGGAGCAGTATATTAGCACTCTTGACCAAGGGGGGTTAATCCATATAATTCACTATATTGAATCTAGTTACACCGGGTAAGGGCTAACCCTGACCTCTACATTTTTAAATACTTTTCTCCCTTATTAAACCGTGGAATGACTCTTTGCTGAATACCTATTCTAAAGTAAAACAGGAATTTTTGAATACAATAATAATATGTGTTATCCTGTAATTAATACAGGAGACAAGTTAATTAATTTTGTCTAACCATTGTCTAACCGAGTAGACGTAATTTGTAATGAATGGATCAATTGTTACCCATGTAATAATATTTGAAAAAAGGCGGCAGGGCAGGGATAACAGGCTCCATGATAGGTTAAGATACAAGTTGCTAAGTGGTGGGCAGTGGTTGATAGAGCGCTTGGCACCCTAGATTAATTAGTCCCCGTATAAATAATTACGGTCCCGATCATAAGCTCTATTGATTTCTGGTGGTTTAATCCTGCTTCTTTCATAATCTCAACAAATTTTTCTCTTTGGGGAAATTCTGAGGTTGAGTCTGAGAGGTATTTGTACTCTTTGTTGTTTCCGAAAAGTGATCCTATAAAAGGTAAGAACTTCTTAAAATAAAATAAGTAGATCGGAGCAAAAATCTTATTTCTAGGAATAGTAAACTCAAGGATTGCAACTTTTCCGCCGGGTTTTAAGACTCTTTTCATTTCTGTAAGCGCCTGAAGAGGGTTAACTGTGTTTCTTATTCCAAAAGCTATTGTGATTGCGTCGAACGCGCCGTTTCCAAAAGGCAGATATTCCGCAAATCCCTGTACAAGCATAATTTTATTGCTATATTGGGGACTTTTAGATTTTTGATTTGCGAGCTCAAGCATTTGAGCGCTAGGATCTATTCCTATTACTTTTGAGTCCTCTAATTTTTTGATTGTCTCTATAGCTACTTCTCCTGTTCCAGTAGCTATATCAAGAATTAGATGTGATCCTCTAATTTGTTCTGCAAGCTGTTTTCTCCATATTTTATCCATCCCAAAACTAAAGAGAGTGTTTAGCGAATCGTAGTGCTTTGCTATTTTATTAAAAAGAGAGGTTGTCTCAGGCATTTTATCTTATTGTAACTGACATCGGATCAGGGAGTATTGGCAGTAATCTTATGATTGTCCAAATTCTCTGATAAAGCATCCATAATCCTTATCATGTGCCTGGATTTGTTAAGCACGTAGAAATGAATTCCCGGGACACCCCGCCTAAGAAGGTCTTTAGATTGTCTTATGCACTGCGCTATACCAATATCACGCGCTTTATCGTCATTGTCGATTGCGGCATCTAATTTTCCCTTGAGTTCTTCAGGTATGGTTGTGCCGCACATTGTTGTAATCCTCTTAATTTGTTTAGCTGATAGTATAGGCATTATACCGGGTACTATCGGCACTGTTATTCCAATACCTCTCACTCTTTTAACAAAGTCGAAGTAAAAGTCATTGTTAAAAAAGAGCTGTGTAATTATCACATCAGCGCCAGCATCTACTTTCCTTTTTAGATTAGCTAGATCAGTTCCTATTTCAGGGGCTTCTACGTGCTTTTCAGGGTAACCTGCTACGGCTATTCCAAAATGGTGCTTATTCCCGGTCCTCACTTCAAAATTTCTTATATGCTCTACCAGTTCATTAGCGTAGGAATATCCGTCTTCACTTTGTACGAAGATTTCCTTTCCCTCCGGTGGATCCCCCCTTAGTGCAACTATATTTCTAACACCGGCGTCATATATTGTTTGAAGCAGAATATCCAACTCTGTTTTCGTTGCTCCCACACAGGTTAAATGACAGGCTGATTCGACGCCGAAATGGTTTTGGATAAGAGATGCTATATCCAGTGTTTTCTCTCTGGTAGTGCCCATTGCCCCATATGTAACCGTGATAAAGTCTGGCCTAAGCTGGGCAAGCTCCGAGAGCTCATTTTTTAAGTTATCCATACCCTTATTCGTCTTGGGGGGAAAAATTTCAAATGATATTATTGGCCTGTTGTCTTTGTTTTTAAAATAATCGGAAAAAAGCATATTCTCACCTTATTAGATTCATAAATCAGTAAATTCTTTCACTTCAATGGGACTTTGTCAAATTCGGGACGTTATAAAATAACCGATTATGTCTTAATTTGACTTAGGGTATTTATTTCCTATATTTGATTGTAAAAATTAGTAGCAACTTTTTGCTTTGATAATGATTAACCGGGGAGAGTACGGTATGTTTTCTTTATATACTAGACATATAGTTTTCATGCTAGTATTTTTGGTTCTGATATTTAGCTTTTCCTGTCAGCAAGCTAAAGAAATTCCTAAGCAGATACCTAAAGAGCTTCCAAATCCGGTTAGTGATTTTACAGAAAACGATAGATACAAGCTTGGACTTAGATGGTATCAGCAGGGTCAGTATGACATTGCTAGGAAAATGTGGAAACCTATGGCTCAAAATGGCGACTGTGACGCTGAATACGCAATAGGATTGCTATATTTTAACGGTCTTAGTGTAAGAAAGAGCTACAAAAATGCATTAACCTGGTGGGGTAGGGCTGCCGAGCAGGCGCAACCACAGTCATTAAATACTCTTGGAATAGTATATGCTCATCAAAGGGTTCCTTATACCTCACTTGATTGTAAAAAAGGGTGCGGGGAGACTAAGAACCTTGTTAAAGCTTATAAATGGTTTGGTCTTGCGAAGGAGTATGGTCCACCTCGTGAGATCAAAGCGGCTCAAAAATCTTTAGATCAAGTTAGTAAAGAAATGAGCAATGCTGAGATTAAAGAGGCGCAAATCATGATAGACGAATGGGAGCCTAAACCCGCCAAATGTAAATCGCGCGGGCTATTTATAGTAAATTGATATAGTATTACAGATCCGAATTTAGCCCGTCTCACTTAATTATTTCTAGAATATCTCTTCTATCCTCAAAATCCTGGTGGACAATAATGAATAGGAATTTCATATTTTTTGACAATAAGTTGTGTTCCGGTATATTGATATTGAAAACGAATATCAATATTGAGCAAAGGAGGTAATTAAAAGATGGGTAAGTTGTTGTCTTTATTAGATATTCGGTTATTTCCTAAGATTGTTATTCCGTTTTTTCTGGTCTTTACTGTGATGTTTTCTATAGGTGGTTTATCCGAAGATGGTTTATCCGATGAACTCAATCAAAACCAAAAGGAGTTCTCCAATTCAATGGAGGCTTATAACAACCTAAGAGCGCAGAAAATAATTGAACAAGAAGACTATGAAGCCAAGCCAGAGGCTAAAAATATGGAAGTCGCCCAGAGGCTCAGTGATGATGAGACAGAAACCCAGGATGAGAGGATCAAGCAACTTGAGAAAAAACTTCAAAATGTAACAGAAGAATTACAAGAGCTTAAAAGTACAGGCATGGTAGATGATAGGTTACAGTCAATCGAAGATAAATTGAGCATTCTGGCAGAAGAGATCGATAACATCAAATCCGCATCTGTTGTTGCTGATCCCACATACGAGCAGGTCTACGGGGCGGCTCCGGCAGCATCAAAGGTTTATTTAAAAGATAAAGGTTTATCCATAGGTGGTTATGGAGAGCTGCTCGTGGGTCAAGTTAAGGGGGAATGAGGATAATGTAGTAGATGCTCAGAGAGTAGTACTCTATTTGGGTATAAATTTACAGACAGGATAATCTTTAATTCTGAAATCGAGTTTGAGCACGGGACCACTTCTTCAAATCAGGACGGAAGTTCAGGCTCCGTATCTGTAGAGTTTGCCCTTCTGGATTTTCTCCTCTGGCAAGAGCTTAACTTAAGAGCAGGGCTTTTACTTGCTCCTTTCGGCATAATAAACGAAGTGCATGAGCCTACGACTTTCTTCGGAGTATTTAGACCCTCAGTTGAAACACAAATAATTCCCTACAACATGGAGAGAAAATGGCTTGGGTGTTTTCGGAGATATTGATCTGGGAGCCGCAGGCTCAATAAATTATAGATCCTACGCAATGAACAGTTTTGACGCCAGAGGGTTTAGAGCCACAAATAACAGATCTCTTCGTATAAAAGGCTCACGTGCCAGATTCAATGACATTGCCTGGGTAAGCAGGGTAGAGTATCAACCTGTGCCGTATGTGGCTTTGGGAGCTTCCATATTTCTTGGCAATACGGGTCAGGATGAGGCGATCGATAACCCTGACTCACCATTTAACGGGGAGAAGTTCGGCGGTTTCTTCCAGATGTATGAGGCCGACTTGCAGCTTCAGTACAGCGGATTTGAAGCGAGAGGGCTTTTTGTTTATACAACACTCGATGACGGTGCTAGGATAAATGCTTTAAACGATTTGGTAGGGGAGAATTCTGTAGGCAGCGAACAGTGGGGTTATTATGTTGTAGGAGCATATAATGTACTCTCACTGGCTAATTTCACTAGTCAGTACGCGCAGTATTTGGCTCCTTTTATAAGGTGGGAACAGTATAATACTCAAGCGAAAGTGCCGGCAGGCTTTTTTAGAAACCCTGCTAATGACAGAAATGACCTGACAATCGGGCTTGACTATAAGCCGATTCCGAATGTTGTTATTAAAGCAGAGTATCAAAGGCTCGATAATGAAGCCAATAATTCTCAGGATCAGTTTAATTTTGGACTTGGATATGTCTTTTAAGTCTGGTTAAATATAGTCCACGAATTAGGGCGTAGAAATTCGTTTTCTACGCTATTTGTATTTAATAAGGTAGTTTGAACTATGAATAAGACGATAATAGCGTTATTAGTAATAACAATATATTCATTCATCATGGTTTCTCCGTCAGAATCCAAAGTTTTTATGAAAAGGGATGAAGCGCTAAATACTGCCTTCCCTGATGCGGGTGAGATAGAGAGAAAAGAAATCTTTTTATCATCTGATCAATCTCAAACAATTGAGTCCCTCGCTTATTCTAAAAATGAGTCCAAACTATATATAATCTATGAGGCAAAGAATGGGGAGAAAACTTTAGGTTATGCTATAATAGACACACATTCTCTAAGAACCAAGACCGAGACTGTAATGTTTGTAATCAACCCTGATGGGAGCTTAAGGCAAGCGGAAATATTGGCATTTTTCGAACCGCAGGATTATCAAGCAAGAGAGAATTGGATAGAGCTTTTCGAGGGCAAAACTTTGGATGATACTCTAAGGGTAGGAAAAGATATTCCGAATATTACAGGGGCTACAATTACAGCAAATTCTTTGTCACAGGCGATAAGAAGAATACTGGCAGTATTTAAAGTGGCTTCGGATCAGGGACAGTTAAACTAACAGAGGATCGAATATATTGCGTTTCTTCATCTCACCCGATATAACAAAAAATACACTTCTAAAACTGATTGTGGCTTTTACAGTGCTTTTTTTTCTTTTCCTATGGATTACTAACCTTCTTTTGTATTTTCAAATAGGTTTTAGCTATGAGTCAGTTGTGGAGTATTACCTCGGCTCTGAGCAGGACTTCAGGCCACCGAGAAGTTATCTTGG
>PVMK01162500.1_pt1 | contig 11577 bp, 9 predicted proteins | sample 1853481 | NCBI WGS metagenome assembly PVMK01 (sample SAMN08533507, study PRJNA380276) | Marine sediment metagenome, whole genome shotgun sequencing project. | reverse complement strand
GTGGTGGACAAAACAGATAACACATATCCCCATAAAGACACTTGACCAGGCAAAAGAGATGATGAAAAAGGATATTGAAAGAATATATGTATCTATAGAAAAGAAAAAATTCTGTTTTCAGGCTTTTGAGCAGTTAAATCTTTTTAATGAATATTTCCTTGATCCTGAGGAGCTGAATAATTCCTTTAAAAGGCTTGCTGGCAAACTCGGAGACACCGTTATGATAGCGCCAGAGATAGTACCGGGCCTTTATACTGCTACTCACAGGTATGGCTATGAATGGGTGACTTATATGTATTATGATGATCATGAAATATTTTCAAAGTATTATGATGCGCTGGTGGACCATGAGTTATTCAGGATCGATTGTTTTGGACCTACTAAATTTACCAGGGTGGCAATGATATCTGAGGCGCTTGCTTTCAATACAGGGCTTATATGGCCGATGGAATTCATAAAGAGTGAGGTATATCCAAGGATTAAAAAGTGTATAGACAGGTGGAAGAAGTATGGATATTTTGTAATACTTCACAGTGACGGCAGAAAGTGGGAAGTGTGTCAGGATCTAATTGATATGGGTGCAGATTCCATTAATCCATTTGAGCCATTAGCCACTATGGATATAGCAAAATTCAGGAAGCTATATCCTGATACTGTCTGTGGTTCCATGGTCGATTGTCAGAGCCTTCTTGCCTATGGCAGCCCTGAGGAAGTCAAAGCTGCTACAAGAAAAGGTATAGAGGACAGCGGAGGAGCAAAGACCCTTATTGGATCGACTTCGGAGATACACCCGAGTATACCTGTAGAAAATGCACTGGCAATGTATGAAGTGGCCAAGGAGTATAGAATATAGGGAGATAATAATGATTGAAAAAAAATTAATTAGCGATGATATAAATCCGGAAGAAATACATAAAACCACCATAAGGATATTGGAGGAAATAGGAATTCCCATAGCCAGTGAAAAATGTCTCAAAATATTTGATTCACTGGGTTGTGATGTTGATTACAAAACCCGGAAAGTTTGGATCGTAGAGGAGATTGTTAGCAAAGCATTATCACCCAAAAAACCGTCTCATAAAATTTATGATAGGAGTGGTAAAAATCATAAAGTTTTTGGCGAAAACAAGCTGTTATTTACAAGCGGTGCATGTGCTATAAAGGAAAGAGTTGAGAGTGATAATTATACCCAGACTACTTTGAAGGATTTAAAGAAATTTACAATACTACATGATTATTTTGATGTAATAGACATAGTGCACACTGCGGTTGATGCTAATGACTTATCACAAAATGAACTAAGAACTAGCATGGCAGCAACAGTATTAAAAAATACAAAAAAATCCTGCTGGTTTCTTGCTTCGACCCCTCAAGTTGTGGAGGATATTTTTAGGATGGGTTTAGCGATTCGAGGATCAGAGAAAGACTTGAGGCAAAAACCATTTTTCAGGATAGCTTGTGCCTCAGATTCAGTACTGGGTTTTTCAAAAAATGAAATAGAAACATTATTAAGATGTGCAGAATTAGGGATACCAACAGGTTGTGAACATTACCCAATAATGGGGCTTACTGCTCCACTTTCCATTTCAGCTGCCCTTGCTATCAATAATGCTAATTATCTTTGTGCCCATGTGCTAAAGACATCCATTGATCCTAAAAACCAGAGTATATTCCCTGTTCTGGCAGGTTCAGTCAATATGAAAAATGGTGAAATTATAACCTCCTCTCCCGAGATATGGAAATATTATACTGCTGGCATCAAAATGGCAGATTATTATGGGTTACCATCCTCAGTGCTTGTATCCTCTGAATCTAAAGATCTTGATATGCAACTGGCTTTTGAGAAGTCAATGGGAATAATAATCAGTGCCTCTATGGGAGCAAATAATATTTTTGATGCAACAGGAGCAATGGATTCCATGAATATGGCGTCCATGGAAGATATTGTGATTGAGAGTGAATTTATTTCAGCAATTAAGAAGTATCTCGAGATAGGGGATATGGAAAATAGTGATAAAGATTTTGAAATGATAAAAAGGTCATTAAAAAATAAGATGTATTTTCTTGATGATACACATACCCTTGAAAATTTTAAAGAATTCTTATGGAATTCTGATTTACTTACCAGAATTAATTTTGATAATTGGATCAAATCAGAAGATAAAAGTATTGGAAAAAAGGCAAATAATAAGGCCAATATGATTTTAAGAGAACACCAGCCTGCCAGATTGTCTAAAGACATAATAAGGGAGATCGATCTGATAACAAAGCAGGCAAAAGAGAGATCTTCTAATAGTTAAATAATTATGGATATGAATATCAACTTAATTTTGGAAAGACGATTGTGAAGCTTTTAAAAAAAGAACGAATATTAAATACCTTTAACTATGAAGAATTAGATAGGCCTGCAATATATGACAAGATTCACAGTTTAAAATTTGTTGAACACGTGTATGGAAAAGCAGTGAATTCCAAAAATGCTGAAGATGCAATGTGTACTACAATAGCAAAGACATGTGATATGACAAGACATGTTGTAATTCCTTATGATTTAAGTGTTCGCACCGAAAAAGATGAAGATGGATTTATATATAGGGTATATTGGAATTCCAAACACATAGCTGAACGTCCATTTACAAATGTTACGGAAGCGAAGGAACTTGTAAAGAAAGATATTTTTAAAATATATGAATCCATTAAAAATAAGAAGTTCTGTCATCAGGCTAAATGGCATTTGAAATTATTTGGTGAGGACCTTGAGGAACCTGATGAGTTAAATGAAGAGTTTAAACGCATTCAGGATAAAATGGACGGGACCATAGTAGTCGCACCTGAATTTTTTGATGGTATAGGTCCAGTAGCAACAAGATATAATTACGATATGTTGATTTATCTATATAATGATTATCCTGAGCTAATACATGAGCTATTAGAAGCACACTGTGAATATCAATTATTCAGGATAGAAAGCTTCCCGGGACCGAAACTTTCTCCAATAGCCCTTATGGGTACAGCTATTAGTGGAACACAAGGATTAATATTTTCTCCCCTTTTTCTTCAAAAAGAATTTTTTCCATTTGCTAAGAGGATAGTTGATAAATTAAAAGAAAAAGGATACAAAGTGATATTTGAAATGGAAGGTGATACAAGAGTCGTTTTTGAAGAAATGATCAAAACTGGAACAGATGCATATACTACGGTTGAGGAGCGTTCCGGTATGTCAGTTGAATGGATAAAGAGTAGATATCCAAGACTGGTATTAGCTCAAATGATTGATAGCACTCAGCTTCTAACATATGGCAGCGTAAATGATGTAATAGAAAAAACAAAAGATATTATTAATATTTTAAAAAAATATGGTGGAATACTTATCGGATCCAGCGGTGACATAAATGAAGAAGTAAATATAGAAAACATAACTGCTATGATAGACACAGTTAAAAGTTCAAATTTTTAATTAAAGATATTTCCCATGTTAGGAGGCATAGAAAGTGGGATTAGAAATGACGTCAAGGGAGCGTGTAGAGGCAGTAATGAATGGTAAAGTCCCTGATATGGTCCCAATAGGTGACGGCCTGTTCCAGCATTGGGAATTTCTTGATCATTATTACAAGACAAAAGAAAAAGGGAAATGGACCCTTGAAGAAATATGCAGAGCGGTCGGAAATTCAAAAGTCGATTATGCATTTGATCTAGCCCCATCGCTAAAACCTCACATCGAGAAAAGACTGGGACTGACCTATCAGGTGACAGAATGGACCGAAGTCATAATAGGTCGGCCATTTAAGACTGTAGAGGAGGCAAAGCCCTGGATAAAAGATATTATAGTACAAATAAAGAACTCAGACCCTGACAGCATGTGGAGCTTTGCTGGCAATGGCGGAATGTGGGGTCTCGGCCAGGGAGACTACAAAGAAGACTTTTTATTAAAAAAGAATTGGGTAGGGGACGCTATGCTGATGCATACAGGAAGTCCTGCTTCTCTGGATGATTGTTATATGATGATTGGAATGGAGATATTTTCTTACCTTACAGTAGATGATCCCGGACTTCTTGAAGAATGGTTTGATGAACTGTCAAATCATGAGATAAACAGGGTTACAAGAAATGCAGATTACGAGCTCTCTCCTCTTGCCTGTGTATACTGTGATATTGCATCCACCACAGGCCTTATGTTTTCGCAAAAATTCTTAAAGGATTTATATTTTCCCAGATTAAAACTATTGATAGACGAGTGGCATAACCATAATATAAAAGTGATATACCATTCCGAAGGGATATTGCATCAGTATTACCAGACATAATTGATGCCGGTGCAGATGGAATAAATCCTCTTGAGCCAGATATTTTAGATATTAAAAAACTCAGGGAAGAATATCCTGATCTTATATTCTGGGGAGGATAGATAATAATGAATTGCTATGCAATGGTACCGTGGAAGAAGTAGAACAATCAGTAAAGGACTTGATCAATGATGCGGGACGCAATGGAGGATTACTTCTGGGTTCAAGCGGCCAGATCCATCCGGCAAATAAGTTAGAAAATTGCCTTGCTATGTTTGAATTCGGTAGAAAATACGGTAAATACTAGGAGCACTGTCCGAAAATTGGACTCAGGCTTACAGGCTGATATTTTTATTCATATCAAGGCCTGAGGAAGAAGCGATAGAAGAAAAGGTGGATTTAAAATAAGGATTCTTCATGAAAAGAGCAAAGCAAAAAATAAAGAGAGTACGAGATGGCATATATTTCAATATTACCTGAGTTGGTGTAAAAAATAAAATTATTGACTTTGGCATTAATTTATAATAAGGTAAACGTAAACCGTATACGTTTTCCTATATTCAGATACAAAACTTGCATTTAATAATATGAAATTAATACCGCTGATCGGAATTTCTATATAATGAAAAAAAGAGCAACGATCAAAGACATAGCCAGGAAACCGGATTATCCATAGCAACAGTCTCCAGAGTTATAAATAAAAAGGAGGGTCATTATAATGAGGAGACTAAGAATAGTGTTGAAACAGCTATAAAAAAACTTAAGTATAAGCCTCATATAGGAGCAATAAACTTAAAAAAACAAAAAACCAGGACTATTGGCTTTTTAGCTCCTGAGCTCGACAGCTTCTATAATGAAGTCTATCTGGGTTCACAGGAGTATGCATTCAAGCATAAATATTCTACATTTCTTTTCAATACAAATTACAACAGGCAGCTTGAAGAACTTCAGATAGAAAATCTATTGAACAGGAGGGTTGATGGGGTAATACTTGCATCAGGTCTTGTGAATAATAAGCTGGTCAAAAAATTCCTGGAAGATAATGTTCCCATAGTGTCAATAGAGAATTTTAAAAAAAATTCAAATATACCATCTGTAGTGCTTGATAATTATAAATATTCAAAATTGGCAGTCAAGCATTTGATCGATATGGACTACAAGAAAATTGGATATTTATCGGGTCCCATTGAAGAGATGTATATATTAGAGGAAAGATACAAGGGTTATGAAGATGCTTTAAGGGAAAGTGGGATGAAATTAGATAAGAGTATTGTCTATTTTGATAAAAGACTCAGAGGCATATGGGATCTTGATAGTATAAATGGACTAATTGAGGATATCATTTCGGGGCCAGAAAAACCGGATGCATTATTTATCATATCAGATGTCGTGGCTTTGATTGCAATAAGGGTTATTTCCAAATTGGGCTATAAGATCCCCGAAGAAATAGGCATAATGGGATTTGATGACAGGAGGATGTCCAGAAACTCTGTTATATCTCTCAGCTCAGTTTTCTTGCCAAAGTATGAGATGGGCAGAAAAGGGATGGAACTTCTGCTTGGTAATATTGAAGGTAATGGCAGGTCTGGAAAAAATATATATCTCGATATGAAGCTTTCAATTAGAGAATCAACAAGCCGATAAATACGTGAAGTTTTAGAGTAAATTTAAAGGGGGTGATATTTATGGAAAGAAGCGGTTTGCCTGAGGTAGATACTGTACGCCAGTCCTATGCAAGCAAACCAGAAAGATTGTAAATTATTATTGAAAAGTAAAGAACCTTTAAAAAGGAGGGAAAGAAAGATGAAGAAGATACTTTTATGGTTGACCGTAGTAGTAGTCTGCTTTGCAGTAGTTGCAAGCTTCAGCCTTGCAGGATGTAAAACAGAAACACCTGCCGCAGAGGAAGAAGCATCGGCCGGGGAAGCTGCAGGAGAAGAAGCGACAGGGGAGGAAATTGTTTTAAGATTTACAGATTTCCAGGGAGGAAATGACGGCATACTTAAGTCTTACAATGAACTTATGGTGATATTTGGAGAAGACAACCCCGGGGTAACTATTGACTATCAACAGCATACTGTTACCACTTATAATGAGTTCTTAAAGCCTGCAATTTCTGGAGGAACAGCCCCTGATCTTTTTGCAGTTTATCCGGGATTAGACCTTATAGATGTAGCTGAATCCGGTGGACTAAGAGATCTTAAGAATGATATTGATGATGAATGGAAAGGATGGCTGGGGCCTGCCTATGACTTTAAGGGAATGTGGTATGATGGCAGTCTCTGGATTATAGCCCAGGATGTTTGGACTGAATGTATCTGGTACCATAAGGATATGCTGATAGAGATAGGCTGGGAGCCAATTGATTCCACAGAAGCGTTCTCGGTGGAAGATTATATTGCAATGGTCGAGCCAGCTACTGCTGCAGGATATGATGTCATGCTTGCTGGATTTATAGAAACATGGAGTTATTTTGATCCTTTCTTTAATTTTGTACATCAACAGCAGGAAAGTGAATTACCAGACATGATAGAACAGGCTATGAATGGCGAAATAACATGGCAGCAGGATATATTCAGAAATGCCTTTAAAGTGTATCAAGACCTTAATGATGGAGGTGTCTGGAGACAGGATGCGCTAAGCATGGATTACCAGGTCCAGGCTTTTGGAGGCTGGCTTGAAAGAGAATCAATATTTATGTGGGGCCAGGGTGATTGGTTTGCAGGTTCAATGAAAGAAGAAGAAAACAATGCAGATAACCCTAATATTGGAGTAGTTCAATTTCCTCTAGTAAATTCTGATTCTACTGTAGCGTTTAATAAAAACTTTGGTACATCGATTGGAGTATATTCTAAAGGTGAACATCAAGATCTGGCCATAGAATGGATAAGGCTGACAAACAGTCCTGCTGCTGCAGAGATTTTTATCTCTAATGGAGTAAATCCAGCATCTGGAGTAGATGTTAACAATATGCCCGTAATCGAGAGTCCCATACTCGAAGAAGTTGTTAAACTGTATAATTCACCAGGAAGATACAGTGAAGTATATTATTATTTCCCTGATGCTGTTAAGGCTATAGGCGATGGTATTGGAAATGTTCTATTGGGTGTGGACACTGTAGATGATGTACTTGCACAGCTTGATGAAGTAAGTGGATTCGGAGGATAGATAAGAGATTGATTAATTCTTAATCTGAAATTGGCACAGAGAGAACTTGTCTTTCTGTGCCAATTTAATAGTTATTTAATAAATAAATTTCGAAATAGAAAAGTACTATGGAAAAAAAGTATTCGGAAATGACAAATTTTCAAAAATTCTGGGAACAGAATGGCCGGCCATATGCATATTTATTGCCTGCACTGCTGGTCTTTTTCTTTATAACCTTTTCTCCGGTCATGGTCTCGCTTGTCTTAAGTTTTTATGATTTTACAGGATTTGACGCAAACATTTTTAAGGAGTTTGTAGGATTTAAAAATTTTAGAACCTTGTTTAATGACCGTTACTTCTGGATCTCTTTTAAAAATACATTCTTTTTTGTTGGTGCCAGCATTACTGTCCAGGTTGCATTTGCATTGATTCTGGCAATAACAATTTTTTTCGGAAAATTTAAAAACAGTATTTTTGTAAGGACTATAATATTTTTTCCTGCTGTTCTTGCACCAGTATCTGTCAGCCTGGCCTGGAGAGAGATATTTCAGCAGGATGGTGTGATAAATCAGATACTGAGAATAAATTTTTCATGGCTTTCCAGTGTCCAGCTTGCGATATGGATTGTGATTTTTGTAAGTATGTGGCAGTGGGTAGGCTATAATATGATTATTTTTTATGCCGGACTTCAATCGGTTGACCGGACTATGCTGGAGGCTGCTGATGTAGATGGAGCAAGCTGGTGGGGTAGAATATTTAAAATTGTAATACCCACTCTGACACCAGTTATCGTTCTAAATATTATATTAAATTTGATCGGCAGTTTCAGGGTATTTGATATAGTCTATGTGCTCACCAGGGGAGGACCCGTACACCAGTCAGAAGTATTTACCACCATAATGTTTTACTATTCTTTTTCAGCCAATGGCCCTAATAAAATGGGTGTTGGTTCGGTTATTGCCTTTATTATGTTTGCCATTATGATAATTTTTGGATTTATAAGAATGAGACTTATAAGAAGGAGTGAAATAGGATAAGAATGGCATTATTAAATAGAAAAGGAAATAAGAAAAAAATAACAGAGACTGTCTATGGGATCAATAGGAAAAGAGATATAGGATTCTATATATATTCAAGAACTCTAGTATTAATAACCATTATTGTTATATTATTCCCCATACTTTACATATTCTCCCTATCCCTTAGAACTCCGGAAACTGTATATCAGGATATAGCGTTTTTAATACCCGTAAAAGTGACTTTTCAAAACTATATTGAGGCATTCGGTTATGCAGAAGCACGTCTAAATGTTACATTTTTTGAGATGTTCAGGAATAGCGCCATAGCCACATTCAGTTCAATGGTGATTGCTTTAACAATTGCAGGTCTTGCTTCATTTTCTTTTAGCAATTATAAGTTCAGGGGAAAAGAATTTGTATTTACGATAATTATTGCAAGTTTTGTAATACCTGCTCAGGTACTTTTGATTCCTTTGTTTTTCATTCTAAGGAATGTAGGTGTACTTAATACTTATTTGGCTATTATCATCCCTTATGTAGGATTTCTAATACCTATTGCCACGCTAATACTGCGTTCATTTTTTGAACAGATACCAAAGGAGATCAAGGAATCTGCCAAAATAGACGGGGCATCTGATTTCAGGATATTTTTGCAGATTATATTGCCATTATCCAAACCAGCTATTGCCTCTGCTGTTATCCTGCTATTTCTGGAAACCTGGAATGAGTTTATTTTTGCATTGGTATTCTTACAGAATCCAAAAATACAGACTATACCTGTTGCAATAGCAAAAATTGCAGGAGGCAGATATATTGTTCCGCTGGGGACATATGGAGCATCGATCATGATAACAGTGATCCCTGTACTTATAATCTTCATTATCTTCCAGAAATGGTTCATTGCAGGAATGACAATGGGAGCTTTAAAGGGATAAGAAACAAGGGACTTTTTTCATATAAGCTTTATTGATCACATTTAAGATCAAATCATTTGATAAATAAACAATATGATTTTATGAGCATAAATAAGAAGGCAAAAGAAAAAATAAAAAGGGTACGCGATAGTGTTTATTTTAATGACCCGGAGTTGATTCCTATCGGAGATATATTTATCTGGCAAGAGTTCATCGATAATTGGAGAAAGCATTTTGAACTGGATGATTCGATAGATATCTTTAAATACTATGACCATGATATTGTATTATGTACTCCCAATATTGACCCAATTATCGATAATGTCGTGGAACTTGAAAAAACAGAAAATTATGTCATATACAAGGGAGGATTTGGAAGTGTCTTAAAATTAGAATTTTCCCAGCCTATACCTGATTTTATCAAGTATGCGGCAGGTGATATAAATGATCTGGAAAGATTTAGATTTGAAAACCCACATGACAAGAAGCGTTACTATGATAGATTTGCTGTCCCTGACCAATATGATATGGAAATTCCATTCTACGAACAAATGGAAGATTATAAGAATGAATTCTGTATTTTTGGAAATATCTGTGAGGCCAGGGAAACTGTCTGGAGAATAATGGGGATGGAAAATGAATTTATGGCTATTGTTGATCATCCTGACAAATTAAAAAAATTCGCAGAACGGGCAGCAGATTTCAATATTGAACTCGGGAAAGCGCAGCTTGAGAATGAAAATATTAGTGGGATCATAGTATATGGTGATATAAGCTATAAAAATGGCCTTTTAATGTCTCCAAAAGATTGGAGGCAAATATATTTACCTCCGCTAAAAAGAATATGCAATGCTCTAAAAAAGTATGATAAACCGATAATCTACCATACTGATGGAAATTATCTTGACGTAATAGAAGATCTGATCGATGCCGGTTTTGATGCATTACATCCCAATGAGGCTAAAGCAGGAATAGATGTGGTCAAGCTAAGGGAAAAGTACGGGAACAAGATAGCATATTTAGGAAATATTGATGCTGCAGGAGCATTGCCTGGAAGTAAGGATATTATAAAAAAAGAAGTCATCCATAAATTGAAGGCAGCAAAAGGTGGGGGCTATATTCCCGGAGGAGATGATGTACCGTCATCGGTTCCACCGGAAAATTATGATTACTATATGAAGGTCTTAAAGCAACACCGGAATCAAAAAATGACACGGGAGGATTGATGGAACACAGGGCATATCTTATGAGACTTAAAAAAGATAGGATCGGAGACTATATTGAGATACATAAGAAAGAAAAAATATGGAAATCTATAATAGAAGGTTTGACTAAAGCTGGATATAAAAAAATGATCATATTTCAACTGGATAATGACATTATTTTATTTGAAGAAGCTGACAGTCTTAAAAATGCGTACAAATATTTAAATACTGATGATGCATCTAATAAATGGGACAAATTGATATCGGAATGGATGGAAATATACCCGGAATTTAATGAAGTGAAGCAAGATATCGAGTTTTTAGAAGTACCGGTAGTGTTCTATTTTGAAAATGGAAAATTATTGCACTAATTATTTAAGGGGGGAACATGATTACAGAAAAAGGTGTTGTACCAATTAAGGGAGGTCAATTTAAGGTTCTATCAAGTGATCAAATAGATGAATTGCACAAGGCCACGATAGAGGTCCTTGAGAATATTGGGATTAAAAACCTGCATGACGAAGCCCGTCAAATAATGGAAGAAAAGGGATGTGATGTCGACCATGACAAAAAGATAGTAAAAATACCCGGATCAGTTTTAATGAAATATATTGCAAAGGCGCCCAATGAAATAATGCTTTATGGGCGTGACCCAAAATATAATATTAGGCTGGACGATTCTGATGATGTCTACGTGATGGGCGGGGCAGGAGCAGTAAATACCCTGGATATGGATGGTAATCTAAGACCATCTACGATGAATGATCTGAAAGATCTTACAAGACTTGAAGATACGCTGGAAAATATGGATATTGCCCATTTCCTGGTTACACCCCAGGATACAGAGTTCGGCAGTACTTCAGAATGTGAGATGATAACTTTTGCACATAATCTTACAAATAATACCAGGAATTTTTATGCTCTGGTAGGAGGATGCAGGGAAGGTTTGAAATATGAACTTGAGATGTCAGCAGTTCTTGCCGGCAGCATCAAGGAAGTATCAAAAAGG
>PVMK01123072.1_pt1 | contig 11577 bp, 8 predicted proteins | sample 1853481 | NCBI WGS metagenome assembly PVMK01 (sample SAMN08533507, study PRJNA380276) | Marine sediment metagenome, whole genome shotgun sequencing project. | reverse complement strand
CACTTCATTTGCAAGCGCTCGACGCCGGTTGATCGTCGAAACCTGATATATACCGATGTGAGACTTCCCACAATGCCGATTAGAAGCAGGGATATGGTGACATACGCCAGTCCTGCAAGAAATCGATCACTGGCTTTTGTGGCTGGCAGATTGGGGTTCCCAATATCCATCACCAGCACGGGTTCTGAATGGAAAGCAGTGAGCATGCCGCAAAGTAAACCCAATAGCGTTGCAACAGCTACGATCCGCCAGCGAGGTGAAAGCAGTTTGCCGTCGGGAAAATACAAGACCACTAAAGTGATGGGCAAAATCAGGACAGGCCACCAGATCATATGGCACAGCAGCCAGGGCAACTAAAGCCAGCAGTTCTGGAAGGCCGGGACGGCCGAAACGAAGCATTTCCTGCCGCTTCGGATGCAGGTAGGCGGCCGTGACCGTAAACACCAGGAATATTATGCTAGGGAAAGAGAAGGTGCCCGCAACGAGGCTGACAACAATTGTGCTGAAAATCACCAGATTTGCCATTTGCAAAGCGGCGACTTTACGTTCCGGATGGTGGAGCTGCAGCAGCATGCCAGCTAAGATCAGCCAAGTTATTGCACCCCCCCCATTCATCTCATGCAGCTGGTGAATGCCAAAAAGATCAGGATTGAACCAGCCGATAATGACACTGGGCAAAATGGGAATCATGAAGCCTGTGAAGGCGATCAGCAACAAGGATAATAAGCCGACGGTAATATAGAAACCAACCTGACGCTTGCGACTGGGGAAAGTTAAAGCTGCAACTGTCATTATCGTATCTCCTTTGCAAATTAAGTTTGAGTAGCTTTCGCGTATTTCATTTCAATAATAAAATCTATTGCGTCCCCACTTCAAGAGGCATGTGTCCCCAACCATCGGGACATAATGTCCCTATTTTTACGTTTCTTGCAGACCTCATTCTGATATAATTTTCGTATAACAGACTTATTACATGGATTTTATCCGGATAAGAAATGGAAAACCGAGATCTCCCAGAGGATGGAATACAGGTTGAAAAACTAACCTGGCGGGAACAGGAGATTTTGAGTCTCTTATCGGAACGAATGACCAACCGCGAGATCGCCGACCATCTTAACCTTGCCGAGAGCACGGTTAAGGATTATGTCGGGAAAATCCTGAGTAAACTATATGTGAAAAACAGGCGGGAGGCAGTTGAAAGAGCAGCAACATTAGGCCTCTTAGCCACTGATAATATGCCCGCGGTTCAACCGCAAACAAATTTTCCCACAGAAACGACCGCTTTCATTGGGCGCGCTGATGAGCGCAAAATAATTACAAATGTACTCGTTAATACACGCCTGGTTTCCCTTACAGGTCCAGGTGGTATTGGTAAGACGCGCCTGGCATTGAAGGCAGCGGAAGAAGTAGCTGATAACTTCAAAGATGGGATCTACTTTGTATCTTTAGCGCCAATTCGCTTTGTCGATGACATCGTCCAGGCCGTTGCGGAAGCAGTAAACTTTCCTGTTGCAACTCCTGAGCAGCCTCTCACCCAATTGCTTCGCTTCCTGGCGAATAGGCAGCTGCTGCTGGTCATGGATAATTATGAACACCTGCTGGAGGGGGTCTATATCGCCAGCGAGATACTGCAAAGCGCTCCTGGGGTGAAGATAATCGCCACGTCTCAAGAAAAATTAAATTTGCACAGTGAAACAAATTTCAATATTGGAGGTATGGACACGCTTAGTCAGACGCGCTCGTTGGGCGCGGTGCAAAGCGATGCAGTCTCCTTGTTCACCCAGAGTGCCAAAAAAGTTAACCCGCAATATAAGCCTTCAGAAAACCAGCTTGAGCAAATCGCCAAAATCTGTAAAACCTTGCAGGGAATGCCTCTGGCAATAGAAATGGCTGCCTCCTGGCTGCAAGTTATTTCTGAAGAAGAAATAGCTGATGAACTCGAGAAAGGTATTGACATCCTGGAGACTGAGGCGCGTGATGTGCCCGGCCGTCATCGCAGTGTTCGCACAGTCTTCGACCATTCCTGGACCCTGTTGAATCGCGAAGAACAGGAGTTGTTCGTCTTGCTCTCGGTTTTCCGGGGCGGATTTACCCGCCAAGCTTGTCAGGATGTTGCAGGAGCGTCCCTTAAGCAGTTAGCCGGATTAGTAAATAAATCTTTTATCAGTCACAACCACATTTCTGGTCGCTATGAAATCCATGAACTGCTCAGGCAGTATGCCCAGAATAAGCTTGAATCGACCCCTGAAGCCAGCGAATCCGCCCACGAAGCTCATGCCGCATACTTCGCGAATTTCATGAGTTCCGCGTGGCCGCAGCTTAGAAGTAATAACCAACTGTCAGCGCTAAAAGAAATTGAAGCTGACATTGCAAATGTGCGAACCGCCTGGGATTATAGGGTCTCGCAAGCACATGCAGAACAAATCCGCAAGTTTATGTATAGTTTTTGGTTCATTTATCTAGCCCAAGGTTGGAATCATGCAGCTGTCGAGTTATTTGGGGGTGCAGTTGACGCTCTCAGTGATCATACCGATGACGCGGAGAGCTTGGCAGTGAGCGCATTAGCCAAGGGGCTTCAGGGGTACTTCTTGGGATGGTTGGGGTTGTCAGAACAAGGTTACGCCCTTTCTCTGGAGAGCTCAAAAATCCTGGAAGATCTAGATCGGGATTTAGATCTAGCCAAGGTATTAGATGGTCTCAGTCTGAATTCGTATTATCTCGCTCACCTCGAAGACGAGGAAAATGCGATGCGCAAAATAAACAAAATCGCTGTTGAGTATCATGATGATACGCTGCTGGCTTATTCACTATTTCTTTGGAGTCTGATTGATCTCAGGAAAAAGAAGTTTTCTGAAGGAAAAGATCATGCGAATGCCAGTTTAAAGTTATTTGAAGGCCTCGGTGATATATTTTCTTCTTCCTGGCCGCTGCTATCGTTAGGCGGATTATCCATGGCAGATCAAGAATTCGAAGAAGCAGGTCGATATTACAGGAAATGCTTGAGAATTTCCGAAAATTTTAAATATCAATGGCTGATGGAAAATGCCAGTAAATACCTGGGTAAGATTGCTTTATCCATTAATGAGATAGAAGAAGCAGAATATTACTTGAATAAGAGTTTAGTTATTGCCCAGGAAACTGGTCTGGGTCGAGAAAAAGCGAATCTTTTATACGAGATAGCAGCCTTAAGGGTGGCCCAAAATAGGAAGGAAGAAGCAGTTGAACTGCTTGCGTTGGGATTAACGCTTCCTCAAAGCAGTTTGGCGAGAATTGAAGGGGGAAGTATTCAAGAGAAATGTTTAATCTTACTCACCAGAATTGAAAATGCAATATCCCAGGATGCATATTCAGCGGCAGTAAAGAATGGTCAGCAATCAGAATTAGATGATGTTATTCTTGAATTGACTCGTGAAAATGGCTGATCTCTATTTGTACCCTTCACCATTAGCGTGACCGCGGATTGCCATCTGGGGGAGCAGGTGGAATTTTGCAATCAACATTCAAAATCCCGGTAGGTTATAATTCTCAAGGTAAACCTGGCATATATCTGCCAGGTTTAATCACACCTCGTTAAAGCAGTGAACCCATGGATATAAATTTTCACGACCCGAGTGATATTCCCCTCCCCCCTGAAGACGTCCGTATCAGGGAGCTGCGTGTTGAACCACTCCAAGATCGGCGCCGTGTGCGTCTTTTGATCGAGATCACACCTTTTCAGCAAAAACCCAATTTAGAAATCAAAATCATGACTGCTACAGGTCATGAAGCCGCCAGCCTATCCATCATTGAAGCTATCGATTATAAAATGCAGTTTACCGTGCACCTGAAGGATGAAAGTGCCTCCGGCGAATATATTGCTGAATTGGAGTTATATTACTTCGAAGCAGAGCAATCACAACAAGATACTGGGTCGCCCCAGGATGGTGAGACTCACCAGCTTCCAGAACGCATCAAGCCCGTTGACCAGCGCCAGGCAGCATTCTCGTTCGCCGGTTCTCCGGATGCTGCCAAGCCCTAGTTCACCCATAATTATTACGCAAAACATCACTCAATGAAATCCCTGCTGCGCTTACGCGGATTCATCCGCCCATATTGGAGCCAGGTGCTGCTGGCACTGGCAGCTCTGGTGTTGATGACCGGCATCAGCCTCACTATCCCGCTGATCCTTCGTGAAGTCATCGACGAGGGCTTGGTGAACCAGGATGCCCAGCTGCTGGTCACAGCTGCACTGATCTTGTTGGCGATCGGCATCGCCAAAGCTGTGTTGATGTACTGGCAGCGTTATCTCACCGAACGCATCGCAGCCCAGGTGGGATACGACCTGCGCAACCGCATGTATGACCACATCCAGCACTTGAGCTTTACGTATCATGACCATGCCGAAACGGGTCAATTGATCAGCCGCACAATCGAGGATGTGCGTTCAATCGAACGCTTCACAGGCAACGGCATCATCGAGCTGATCCATTTGCTGTTGTTGTTTTTTGGCATCGTCACCCTGCTGTATATCGCCAATCCCCGGCTGGCAACCATCGCATTATTACCCCTGCTGCCGCTGGTCTTAATTACCTCGAATTTTGGTCGCAAGATTGGAAATTACTTCCTGGCAGTTGACAATTCCCTGGGGGAATTATCAACACGCATCCAGGAAAACGTGCTTGGCGTGCAGGTTGTACGCGCCTTCGCCCGAGAACCTTATGAGATCGATCGTTTCAACAAAGCCAACCGGGTTCTCTATAATGCCCGTATATCTGTGATCGGGGAATGGTCCCGGATCATGCCCACATCACATCTTTTAGTTATTCTGAGCACCATATTGATTTTGTGGTTTGGTGGTGCAATGGTCATCTCCGGCGAAATGTCGATCGGTGAAATGGTCGCCTTTAGCAGTTATTTATTAATGCTGGCAGAACCTGCTCGCCAGCTGACCTGGTTGGTCAACATGGCCGGGGAAGCAGTCGCAGGAGTCAAGCGCACATTCGAGGTGCTTGATCACCAACCGGCTATCCAAAGCCCGGTTGAGGCGGTAGTTCTCCCAGAATTATCCGGCCAGGTTAACTTCCAGGATGTTTCGCTGGCATACCAGGGGGAAACAACACATGCCCTGTGTGAAATCGACCTTAAAGTAGAACCGAACCAGATTATTGCCCTGATTGGGGCAACTGGTTCTGGGAAAACCAGCCTGGTCAACCTGATCCCTCGCTTCTACGACGCCAATCACGGTGCGGTCCTGGTGGATGATATCGATGTACGGGAGGCAGACCTGGTAAGTTTGAGGAAACAAATTGGGATCGTACTGCAAACCTCACTGCTTTTTTCAGCCACTATTCGGGAAAATATCGCTTACGGTCGTCCGGAGGCTGGTGAAAATGAGATCATCGAGGCTGCCAAAGCCGCCCAGGCTCACGAGTTCATCCTATCATTTCCAGCAGGTTATGACACGATCGTGGGTGAAAGGGGTGTGACGCTCTCCGGGGGGCAGCGTCAGCGTGTTGCGATTGCACGCGCTTTGCTGATGAACCCTCGTATCCTGATCCTGGATGATTCCACCTCCAGTGTAGATATGAGTACCGAACAGCTGATTCAAAAAGCCTTGTGGCAGCTGATGGAGGGTCGAACTACGTTTGTGATCGCCCATCGTTTATCGACTGTCCAGCGTGCCGATCTGATCCTGGTCATGCAAAATGGACAGGTGATCGAGCGCGGCACCCACCATGAGCTGATCAGCCAGGATGGATTGTACAGGGAGATTTGCGACCTGCAGCTGCGCGATCGGGAGAAATTCCAGGAAGAAGTCCAGGCGTTGGACAGGACCGCGACTCACATTTCAGACACCAGGCCGCAAGGATGGGAGGCCGAATGACGACCCTGCCTCCCAACCAGGACGTGGTGTTCAAGGGTTACGATCCGGAAATCTCCCGCCGCTTATTCGGTTTTCTGCGTCCCTACCGCAGGCGCTTCTCGCTGGCTGTTTTACTGATGCTGGTCAGTTCAGCTGCCGCTGTTGCGGGTCCTTACCTTGTGAAAATCGCCATAGATGAGGGCATCTCAAAAGGGTCACTGATCATATTGCGTCAAACGGTGCTGATCTACCTGGCTATCGCACTCGTTCAATGGGTCTCGACTTTTTTGAGGGTCAATATCATGGCCGAGGTGGGACAATCGATCATCTATGACCTGCGATCACAGCTTTTTGCCCATCTTCAGGAACTTTCGCTCAGCTTCTTTTCTCATTACAGCGTTGGACGGGTAATCACGCGGGTGATTAACGATGTGGGGGTGCTGCGGGAGTTTATTACCTGGGCGCTGCTGGCAGTGGCGCGCGACTTGTTCGCCCTGGTTGGCATTGTGATCGTGATGGTAAACATGAACCTGCGTCTTTCCCTGCTCACCTTCACGGTGCTGCCGATCATGGTCCTTGCCACCGTAATATTCAAGCGATACGCCCGTGAAAACTACCGCCAGGTGCGTGCCGCCATCAGCTGGGTGAACTCGGTACTGGCTGAGAACATCAACGGCGTGCGTGTTGTCCAGGCATTTTCCCGGGAGGATATCAACTACCAAAATTTCCACGAACAGGTCAACAAGAATAACCTGGACGTCAACATGCAAGCAGCCCGCATCGCCTCGGCATTTCCAGCTGTAATTGATTTTCTGGGTGCCGTCGCGACTGCTCTGGTGGTTTGGATCGGGGGTATGTCCGTGATCAACAGCTCACCAGGGGCTGCCGATGCGATCACCCCGGGTGTACTGGTTGCATTCCTGCTGTACATCAACCGTTTCTTCGATCCGATCCGCGACTTAAGCCGCCGCTATGACTCATTCCAATCTTCCATGGCGGGCAGCGAACGCATTTTCGCCCTGCTCGATGCCCCAGTTGAGGTCCAGGATGCGCCGGACGCAATCCAGCTGCCTGAAATTCAGGGTGAAATTAACCTTGACAGGGTCTCTTTCCACTATCAGGATACAGCAGCGAGCGATCCAGATCCATTGGTGCTCGAGGATATCAACCTGCGCCTCCCCGCAGGAAAGACGATCGCCCTGGTTGGTGAGACCGGGGCAGGTAAATCTACACTGATCAAGCTGATAGCCCGTTTCCACGATCCCAGCGGAGGACAGGTGCTGATCGACGGCTACGATCTGCGCCGCGTCACCCAGGCCAGCCTGCGGGGACAGATGGGTATTGTGCTCCAGGATCCATTCTTGTTTAACGGCACTGTTGCTGAGAATATTCGCTTCGGTAGGCTGGATGCCAGCCATGAGCAGGTGCAGGCAGCCGCGGAAGCTGTCGGAGCGCACGAGTTCATCCAACGACTTACCCTAGGTTACGAGTCCCCGGTAGAAGAAGGTGGCGCCGTGCTCTCAGTCGGACAGCGTCAGCTGATCTCCTTCGCCCGCGCCCTGCTCGCGGATCCCAGGATCCTGGTCCTTGATGAAGCCACCTCCAGCGTTGATACACAAACCGAGCGTGTAATCCAGGAAGGTTTATCCTTGCTGCTGAAGGATAGAACCTCAATTGTTATCGCACATCGCCTGTCCACCGTGGTGAATGCAGATATAATATTGGTAGTCCAAGATGGACGTATTGTTGAAGAGGGCAACCATTCCGATCTTCTAGCCTTAGGTGGAACTTATTATCACCTTTACAGCTCAGGACTCGAAGAATAATTCCGAAACAATCTTGATTACAGAAGTGTTAAGTAACCTCCCTGATTAGGATGTTAAACTTCATTTACCAAGTGGGAATTCCGCTGATGGACTATCTGCGAATTTCCCAGGATTGAGGATCATCCCACCATGCGACCTGTTCATGACTGGAGATCGCTAGTAGAAAATGGGGATTTTCAACCCACGCGAACGAGGTTTTCGCGCGGGGTTATACTCACATCTTCATCCATATTACTGCTGATCGCAACCCTGATTTTCTGGCCGATCCTGCAGTTTAGGTCAGCCCTGCCAGCGCAGATGATTCGACTCCCCAGTCACCAACCAACACTCTCACCGCAACCGCAGCCTTAACACCCACACCCACCAGCTCTGCAGCTCCCACCTCGCCTGTAACTGCCACCAGAAGAGCCTGCTCAGGAGGAGATCACCTCAACTGAGACAAGGTCCCGGCTCCGTGCCTGTTCTCACCACCCCGCTGCAGTCTGGTTTGATCGTATTAGCCATGTACGAGGCTGGTCACAGCCACCTGTTCGCCTACCAGGCGCTTGGTACGCTCCTTTCACCCGCCTGACATCTGGCCCTGGGATGACACCCATCCTGCACTTAGCCCAGATGGCAGGTGGTTGGCATTCGCATCCAACCGGTCTGGACCTTGGGACCTGCACCTACTCGATCTTAATACTGGTGAAGTAATCCGGCTGACGGATACGCAGCATTACGAAAGCTCCCCTTCCTGGTCACCTGATGGAAATCTGATCGCCTATGAAAGCTATGCACAGGATTCGGAAGTCATAATTCAGTCGGTTTTCGATGACTCAACTTTGATCAACCTGAGTGAGCACCCGGCAGCAGATTACCAGCCAACCTGGTCGCCTTTGGGTCGCCAGTTGGCATTCATTTCCACACGCAGTGGAGATGCGGAAGTTTGGCTGGCCGATTTTGACAAATTTGATGCCGAACGCTTCTCTAACCTGAGCCAGACTCCTGAAATTGACGAAAGTAATCCCAGCTGGTCTCCTAAGGGAGATTCTCTGGCCTGGGCTGCCACACAGGCAAACAACCACAGCATTTATGCCTGGGATGCATCAGCAGGTACACGCTATGTCGGCAGCGGTGGTTGGCCGGCATGGAGCCCGGACAGCAGTATCATCCTGACATCACTGGAAGACGCCAACCAGACTTTATTGACTGCATATCGATCAGCTGATGGGCGCCTGGAACTGCGCCCGTCCTGCTCCCGGGTGGCGTGGCAGGCTTGACCTGGAACGACCAAGCGCTGCCTTCACCGTTACCCCAAAATCTTCAGCAGATCAGTGCTGAAGATCAATCGCTGCCCTGGTTGACATCCAACGCTGAAAATCAAGGTAACATGGTCCATTTATCAGGTATCCAGGCTCCCTTTCCAGAGCTCCATGATTCAACAGATGATGCATTTCAAGCCTTGCGATCAGGGATTTCTTCTGCAGCTGGCTGGGATTTCTTGGGGACACTGGAAAACGCCTTTGTTCCACTGACTGCTCCTCTGCCACCAGGTCTGGGGGAGGATTGGCTTTATACGGGACGTGCCTTCGCCTTTGATACTTTGCCGATCAATGCCGGTTGGGTTGTGGTAGTGCCAGAGTATTATGGTCACGAAATTTACTGGCGTATTTTCGTCAAAGCCCGCTTTCAAAATGGATCTTTAGGAAAACCAATGCGGCAGGTCCCCTGGAATTTCAACGCCCGCTTTGAAGGAGACCCGTTGCTGTACGAACAGGGTGGAAATAATTCTGGTATTGTCCCAGCCGGGTATTGGATAGACTTCACCGAGCTGGCGCTCGCGTATGGTTGGCAGCGACTCCCAGCACTACCAACCTGGCAGTCAGCATATTATGCAGCTCGCTTCAATGAATTCGTGATCTCCACTGACCAGTCCTGGGGCGAGGCGATGCTGGATCTTTACCCGGCCGAATTATTGAACACCCCAACCCCAATCCATCCTCCCACGCTGACTCCCACCCGCACACCCAGCTGGCCAATTGTATCTACGCCAAGTCCATGATGGCTTCGAGGAAATTTCTGCTCATCTCCTTTTTGGCAGTTCACCTGGTGTTTTCCGCGGCATGTGGCATGACTGAAGATCCAACCTATTTAGCCCCGACTCAGGTAAGATTTACTCCTACCAGCGAAGATTCCCCTACCCCCATTATCCCAACAGCTCAACAACAAATTATCAGCAACACGAAACCAGCCTCTATCGTTAGGGAGAATATCAAACCGGTGGCCAAGTTAGTTGATCCCGCACCAGAACCACTTCAGTTTGATTCTGCACCACCCAACTCGGAATTGGTTTCCAACTGGAGACCCCCGCTTTACCCGGTGCCATTAGCCCTCACGCCCTTCGATCATTTCTATTTCGCCAAGCCCTTCTCTGCAAATGAGAGCCCCTGGCCAGTGGAAGATTACCGCTATGGTGGAACTTTCTATGAGGACATCGTCCACACCGGCATGGACATAAAAATCCCCGTTGGTTCCCCCATAATTGCTGCTGGACCTGGAAAAGTAGTCTGGGCTGGATTTGGATTGTTCTCCGGCAGATATGACCCGGATGACCCGTACGGCAACGCCGTCATGATCCGGCACGATTTTGGTTATAAGGGACAGCGTTTATATACAGTCTATGCTCATCTCGAGCGGGTCGAAGTTGAACAGGACCAGAATGTAGAAAGCGGGATTTCCTGGGTTTGAGCGGAAAAACTGGCCAAACATCTGGTCCACACCTGCATTTTGAGGTCAGGTTAGATGTGGATGGCTTCTTTGCCACCCGGAACCCGGAATTATGGCTTGTTCCCCCGCAGGGGTATGGGGTGCTGGCAGGCCGGGTGATGAACACCGGCGGGCGCAGAGTTGAAGGGCAGTTGGTGATCGTGCGACCCATCGGCAGCGAGCATTATTGGCGCGCCAATTCTTACCATTTCGGATACATATATCCAGACGATTATTACCAGGAAAATCTTGTGGTCAGCGATCTGCCTGCCGGGAAATATGAGATCGCCATCAATTACCTGTCCAGGATTTATAGACGGAGATTGAAATCTACCCCGGCCTGGTCACGTATTTCTCATTCAGGGGCAGAAGCGGGTTTACATCTGAGGCACCGCCCCTTCCCGGAGGCGATTTCAACCCCCCTCAGACCCCTTGACAAACAGAACATCTGTGCTAAACTAGTGGGGGAGATCAAAAAACAGCAAAAATATCAATTAATCCCGTTTGAACATTGCGATTTTCTTCGCTACCAGATACAATCCTCAATGGAACCCATTCCCTTGTGATCAGGAGAATAGTTTATGGCTCGAAAGCAATCACCCACCCCAGAAGAAATGGATGAATCACGCCAGATCGCTTTAGACAAGGCGTTGGGCGACATTACCAAGCGCTATGGCGATGGCACGATCATGCGTCTCGGTGAATCCCACCTCCTCGATGTTGACATTATCCCGACCGGTTCACTGTCACTGGCTATCGCCCTTGGTGTTGGCGGTATCCCGCGCGGACGCATAACAGACATCTATGGACCTGAAGCGTCAGGTAAGACGACCGTCTGCCAGCACATTGTCGCTGAAGCGCAGCGATTAGGCGGCACCTGTGCTTTCATTGATATGGAACATGCCCTCGATCCATCCTACGCAGCACGTACCGGAGTAAATGTCGATAGTCTGCTGATCTCCCAACCTGATATGGGCGAACAGGCGCTTGAGATCACGGAAACCCTGGTTCGCTCAGGTGCTGTAGACGTGGTCGTCATTGACTCGGTAGCTGCCCTTGTCCCACGCGCAGAAATTGAAGGTGATATGGGGGATTCACCCATGGGTATGCAGGCTCGCTTGATGTCCCAGGCTTTGCGGAAACTCTCCGGTGCAATAAAACAGA
>PVMK01155123.1_pt1 | contig 11578 bp, 12 predicted proteins | sample 1853481 | NCBI WGS metagenome assembly PVMK01 (sample SAMN08533507, study PRJNA380276) | Marine sediment metagenome, whole genome shotgun sequencing project. | reverse complement strand
AAGAAGCACTCGGGCGCTGTTTTTACACAGCCAAGACCCATTTCAGACATTCCAAGCTATCTTGAATGCAAGGGGTTAAGCTTGTCTGGTACGCCGTGATCGGAGACTTTCTAGTGAAGGAGTTGTTATACGATGCCGCTGCAGGGCTCTACACTGTGTACCATTCTTCCTGCTATAGGTCTGGCATTGAGCATGGCCTATCCCAACGCCGCGGTGGGGCAGAACGCACAGACACTCACGACGTATGATGTCGTTGATCCGCCACCTTGCACCAATAATAAAGGGGAACCGGTCCGCTTCATTGAGAGTAGCAGAGGACGCTCCGGCATAGCGGCTGGTATGGCCATCAGGGATCGCAATGGCAAACCGGTTATTTTCAGATCCAACTATGCCGCCACGCCACCGGAATTTCAGAGCTTTATCGACCGGCATGAATGCGCCCATCACCAAACCGGCGATGTTGACCGCCCGCCTCCGCCGCGCAACAGCGCCGAACATCTGATGAATGAAAGCATTAGCGATTGCGTTGCGATCCTGCGCATGCGTGATGAAGATGGCTATAACCGCGCGGCGTTTAGCAGGGTTGCCGCTGCAATGCGTCACGATATGGCGAAAATTGGATTTCCGGAGATCAGCATCAGCAGCCGGATCAGTAATATCGACAATTGCTACACCAAGTACGGTTCGCCACAGGATTTCGTTATTGGAATCCTGAAACAAAGGGGCCTGCTCTAGCCGTAAAAGAACCCGACGTGCTGCCCGGGCCACCGTTGGGGAGCCGAGAGATGGACAGCGATAAGTGATGGCCGCCAGGTACACGCAACTCGAAATACCGATGTCGCCTATTGGCTATTCTGGGACATTCTGGCCGGTATCCAGCTACGTCCGCTCATACCCCTAAAGCCGACATTTCGGTAACCGCGTCTTATTATACCAAGTCTTGGCTAGGCGAGCGCTTCCGTCAGGGCCGCCACATAGGCGAAGGCGGCCGGCGCGCCGCCGGTGTGGATAAACAGCAGCGAGCGGTCCGCGCCGCCCATCTGGGTCCGGTCCTGGGCCTGGTCCTGCGCCCGATCGAGGAAGCCCGCCATGGTCTTGGCGGTGTAGACCGGGTCGAGGATCAGGCCTTCGCATTCCGCGGCCGTCTCGATGGCGCGCACGGCGGCCTCGTTCAACTGGCCGTAGCCGGGCGAAAGAAACGCGTCGTTCAGAACTATGTCGTCGTCGCCGACCATTGGCCCGAGGCCCAGCAGTTCGGCGATTTCGTCGCAGCGCGCGCGAATGCGCGGGCGTTGGGCCACGGCATCGCGCCGGACACAGATCCCGGTGACGCGGACCGGCGAGCCAAGAGCACGGAACCCAAACAACATGCCGGCATGGGTGTTGCCGCTGCCGGATGGGATCACGACCTCGTCGAACGCCAGTCCCTGCTCGGCCATCTGGGTCAAGGTTTCCTCGGCCGCGACCACATAGCCCAGCGCGCCCAGGGGCTTGTGGCCGGGGGCGAGGTGAATGATGTAGGGCCGCCGTCCCAGGCTCTCGAGCTCGGCGGCGATCTCGCCCAGGCGCCGGTCCGCGCCCGCCTCGTCCTCCCCATGCGGATAGGAGTGCAGGGTCGCGCCCAGCATCCGGTTCAGCAGGACATTGCCCGAGTTGCGATAGGCCGGCTCGGTCTTCGGCACCCGCTCCTCCAGTTGGATGTGGCAGTCCATGGCGAGCTTGCGCGCCGCCGCCGCGGCCAGGCGCGCGAAATTCGATTGCACCGCGCCGGTGATCAGAATCGTGTCGGCGCCCGTCGATTGGGCCTCGCCCAGATAGAATTCGAGCTGGCGGACCTTGTTGCCGCCGAGCGCCAGTCCCGTGCAGTCGTCGCGCTTCACGGCGAGGCGAACGCCGCCGATCCGGGCCTCCAGATTGGGCATCGCTTCGAGCGGCGTGGGGGTATGGCCCAGGCGCACCCTGGGCAAGGCGCTCAAACGTCCCAGATCTCGAGACATGGCAGACTCCGTATTAGGTATTGGCGAGGAGACCCCCGAGGGAATTGACGAACAGGCTGAGGGAGGTGGCCACGAGCACCACGACGATCAGCCTCCGAAACGTGCGTTCGCTGATCCGCGCGACCAATAGCCGGCCGATGAGAACGCCGATCAGCGTGGCCGGCAGCAGGCTCGTCGTCAGGCTCCATGCGGCCTCGGAAAATCCGACCAGTCCCACCTGGAAGGCAAAGGCGGCGCTGTAGGAAAACACGAACATCACGAGGATCGTGGCGCGGATCGTCTCCTTGGGAAACGCCAGCGATGACATGCGCGCCGCCGCCACCGGTCCGGGCATGGCCAAGCTGGCGCTCATCGCCCCGGAGAGGACGCCGATAGCCAGGTTCTGCGCTTCGCCGCGCGAGGTTTCGCCCTTGCGCAAGGGCAATTCGAGCAGGCCCGACACCGACAAGGCCATGAGAAGAACCGCGAGCGCCGCCAGCAGCATCAAGACGTCGAGGCTGACGTTCAGAAAAACCACGATGCCGAGGGGCAAGCCGACCAGGGTCCCAAGCAGCAAGCGGCCGAGAACCTTTTTGTGCACCTGACGATAGAGCGACGGCGCCAACACGACAGCGATGAGCAGACTCAGGAGAATGGTAACCTGTACGGCCGATCCGTTGTTCATGACCATCAGAATGATCGGGCCGGCAATGACGCCGAAGCCGATGCCCGTCGCCGCCTGCAGGAGCGCGGCGGCAAGCACGGCGGCGTGCAGGGCGATGAGCGTTGCGTCCATCAATCGAAGCTCTCTAACGTTGGTGGTCCCGGCCATCACCGGATGGCCGCGCACGACGGCCATTCATGGGGCGGCCGTCAAGGCTACCATTTGGGAGGCGGCTAAGAAGCCAACGACCCTGCCCTCCCCGGTGACCACCCCTCACGCCCTTTGATACGGATTTCGATTGCAAATATCGAATTATTTTGTAGATCACTAATATAACTGTTTCTTATATCAACGATGGAGCGGGGGCTATGCTGAAGCACCGTCAGATCGAGGCCTTCCAAGCGGCCGTGCGGCTCGGGTCGGCGTCCGCCGCGGCGGAGGCCCTCTATGTCACGCAGCCGGCGGTCAGCCGGCTGATCGCGGATCTGGAACGGCGCGTGGGGTTCGCGCTCTTCGAACGGCGACAGCGCGGTTTGCATCCCACCGAGGACGGGGTTCTGCTCTACGAGGAAGTCGAGCGCTCGTTCCGCGGCATGGACCTCATCGCCGAGGCTGCCGACGCCATTCGCAGCCATCGCACCGGCCGGGTCCGGGTCATCGGTATGCCCGCGTATGCCGACGGTTTTCTCTCGCGAATTATCGGCGACTTCATCGTGAAGCATCCGGGCATCATGATCGAACTCGAGACCGCGCCGAAGAAAGCGACGATCGCGCGGGTTATGTCGGAGCAGTTCGACCTCGGAATCGCGACGCTGCCGCTCGCCGAACCCGGCCTCCAGGTTCATCGCCTCGTCTCGCGCGAAGCCGTCTGCGTCTGCCACCAGGAACACCGCTTGGGACGGGAGCCCTACGTCGACGCGGCAGACTTGGCGGAGGAACCCTTCATCGCACTGTCGGCCGGAAGCCCCTTCCGCCTGGCCGTCGATCACCTGTTTCGAGGCGTCGGCGTCCAACCCGATATCGTGGCCGAGGTCCGTACCCAGCGGGCGATCTGCAACATGGTGGCGGCGCGAGCCGGGATCTCTATCCTCGATTCGAGCGTGGCGCAGGACTTCGTGCCCCGTCACCTGGCGTCAGCCAGGGTCCGGCCGGCATTGAACTGGACCGTCGTGGCCGTGACGCCCCAGCGCACGATCCCCTCGCAAGCCACCAAAGCGGTTTTGGCGGCACTCGCCGCGGCGCTGCAAGACGATCCGGATTAATACCAAGTCTCGATAATCATCACCCATTTCATGGGGCGCAGCGGTCCGCCGGTCGATTCGACCGAGCAGCGCAGGCCGTGCTCCTTGCGGTTCTTGTTGACCAGCCGGCAAATGGCGTCGCCCGTCGGGTAGTAGGCCCCGGTGACGCCGCCCGTGCTTATTTATGGGCCCAACCACAACGCCATTTTCGACCGGTCCCAAGACCGCGACCGGCGAAACAATCACAGGGGTCATTCGGGCACGGCCATGCAGGGCGAAGGATCGGCGACTGTGGAGCAGCCGTTTCCTGCGATCTGGCAGAGAGACGGCGCCCAGGACCCGACGGATGATGTGGGTCGCCAAACTACGGACGTGCCGCCCAGCCTCGCTAGCTCAACTGAACTATGACCGACCCTTCCGAAACGGTCGGCGCGCTGGTGTCCAAATCGGCGGCATTCTCCTGGATCCAGTTCTTTGCGAGTTGCAGGCTCTCGTCCGTTCCCGCCTTGTCCTGACAGACCGTCACCGAAATGCCCCCATCGCTGGTGCGGATGAGCGAATAGGCGACGAAGCCCGTGACCGAACGAATCAGGCTTTCGACTTCGCCCTTGCGCGCCTCCAGCAAATCGATCAGCTCCTTCGCCCCGGTGCCGGAATAATTTCTTGCGACCGCGTGCATGAGATCCTCCCTGAATGACGAGATTTACCCAGCGACCATGAACAAGCCTTGGCGCCGGTTTCTGGCCGAAGGTGCTTCGGCCGTCAAATGATAGGTGTGTAGTGCACTGACGGCAATCCCGAACCCGGCAATCCTGAATCCGGCAATCCTGAACCCAGCGAACAGGACAAGAAGCGTCGGTTTCTCAAATGAATTCGTCCGCCACTCGACCATGTCAATCAACGCGATGCTTCGGTGAGGACGGTAGCTCTGGTATGTAGTTGATACCCGCTGATGGGAGACATCTGGTTAGTGAGGTCGCCATGACGGAGCCTTCGAGTTCTCAACCGCCGCGGCTGGTCCCGGACCGACCCTTCCCGGCCTATGCCTATATTCCGGGCCGCTCCCCCCATCCGACGCGCGATCCCGACGGACATAGCTATGGCGAGACCCTCGGAGGTTCGGAGCCGCCGGACCCGCCAGACCCGCCAGACCCGCCAGACCCCGTGGACTGGCGCGCCTGCCGCGACTACCTCTACGCCATAGACCTGTTCAACCATGGCTTCTATTGGGAGGCGCACGAAGCCTGGGAAGGGCTCTGGGTCGCCTGCGGCCGGCGCGGCCCGACCGCGGCCTACCTGCAGGCGCTCATCAACCTTGCCGCCGCCGGCTTCAAGGCGCGATGGGGCAATGCCCGCGGGATGAGGGCCAATGCAGGAACCGCTCTTCGCTTGTTCAAGTCCGCTGCTGGCCAGCTTGGCTCCACCGGAACGCGCTACATGGGGCTCGATCTCCGTGCCCTCACCGACGCCGCCGCCACGATCTCGAAGTCACAGCCGACCACGAAGCGAGCGCCGGGGGACAAGACCCCGCTGGCCTTCGATCTATTGTTGCGGCCGGACTAGTGGATAGAATCTAACATATGATACCCATACGACGGCTTCGCGAGCTCACCCGGCGAGGCGCGCGATGCGCCGTGATGCCATCGCATCACAAGCGTCGCGCAACGCGGCCGGTGAGCTCGCGAAGCCGCCCTTCGGGTCCCGTATCCCGGCTTCTCGGGGCGTCGAAGTCCCTCGACGATGCTTCGGCATCGCCAGCGGACCTTCTCCTGCCGAGAAACCGGGATACGGGGATCGTAGGGGTATCATATGTTGGGTTCTATCCACGAGGGTTGATCGCCAATGGGACCGCACCGCTGATAAACGGTTGGATCGTGGCAAGCACCCATGGACCAATCTCGGTGCCTTCAGGCTCCGTTAATGATCTTCGATGAAAATTCGGACCTCGGTGCGGAGATTGCCATGGCCTCGTTAGACAAGATATCTGTCCAGCAAGACACGCTTATCCTCTTGGACCAGCAGCTGCGTGGCGAAAAACTGAGCGTGGAGACAAATGAGGAGAGTTGGCCGCTTGGTAGGATATTATTTATCGTAATGGTGAGTAGCCTCGTTTTGTGGATCGGACTCCATTTCGCAGTTCGTGCAGTTTTCTAAGCCCGTTCTGAAGCGGGCATTACGATTTCCTCTGTCAAACGGTTCGGGCTAGAATGCGGTCGTGCACGCGGCTGGAATCTGGGTCGCAGCCGGTATTGAAGGCACTGCCGATGTGAAAACCAAGCCCGGCTTGGGCAAAGTCCGCCCGTGTCGGCCCTGGCTCCAGCGCCTACGAACCCTTGAACCTGGGGTCCCCAGATGGAAAAGACGGCGCTCCCCCCCCCTTTGGAACGAGTCCAAATTTACCGCGGTTTAATCGGGTCGTTCGGGTCCAAGCCGGGCACGAAAGTGATGCCCTGCTGCTGTTTCCAGTCGACGGGATGGACCGCATAGAAGATCACGCACTTTTCATCGCTTTCATAGCGAATGTGCATGCCCTTTGGCATCCAAATGACGTCGCCGGGGTCCAATGTATAGCTGTCTTTCGTGCCGTCTTCGTTTTCGACGACGAGTCGGAATTGACCCTGTAGGCAATAGACGATCTCGTCGACGGTCAGGTGCCAGGGAACCGACGCGTTATTGAGGAAATTGAGCCCGCCGGTCATCGAGGTGCTGTTGTGCGTGGAGATCCAGGCCTTGATGTAAGACTTGCCTTCGGGCAACTCGTCCAGGCGGGGTTTGACGTCTGCGAACTTATAGAGGGTAGGTTTGGGCAAGGTCGTATCCTTCTGTGGGAGCACGTTTTATCGGGGGTAGGCAGGCAAGTGGAAGGTGCCCGAAGCCCGGCAAACTCGCCCGGCTCCAGCGTCAATCCGGCCGGCAACGTAACAACTGTGATCACAGTTTGGCAAGGCGGAATGGACGGAACGACGATCTAGGCCGTTGCGGCTCACGATGTCGCGGATAGCCGGGCCACGCGACAGTGGCTCAGGTTAGTTCACGTCCTGGTATCCGCCCAAGAGTCCAAACAGCGACCGGCGCGACAGACCGGTTGGCCGCTGCCGCGTGTTCTTGCCTCGACGCGGATCAGACAACGCCGCCCCGGCGATGGCACGTCATCGAACTCGCAATTTATCTGGGGAATCCGGGTTATACCGAAGGGTGATAAATGCCGTAACGGCCCATCATAAAGGCTTCCAGAACTGAAAAGGCGCGGGGACCGAGATCGGTGAAATTGAGGGCTAACTGCCCCACGGTCGAATCGCGCCGAACGACGACTGCCTTGAAGGGATAGCTGTTCACGTCCGTGACAATCTGGACGCTTCCCTCCACTTCGTCCCCCGGGGCCCGCGCACCGTAGTAGTCGGCCACCAGAACTCCGTTGAGCGACCAATCGACGGTCCGATACTGATCGCCATCCAAGGAGATCTTGAGAGTAATCGACGGCAGGCGATCGTCGGCTCGCCGATCGCGATGATGGGATACGCCAAAAAATGCCTTAGCGAAGACCACGCCGTGCCACTCCGAAACCGGCCGAAACGATGTCACTAGGGTCGATAACCTCTCATCCTATGGCCCAATACCTAATGATTGTTGGATGAAGAGATGGTGGCAATCGGCGCTCGCGTCGGAGCCGGCGAGCACTTGGGTATTGACGCGCACCGACCGCCTCGCTGATGTAGGATCTAACCAGGCTTGAACCCCAGGCTTGAATCGGGAGCCGGCACGCGAAGCGTGCCATCACCTTGAGCCATGCCGCATTCGCAGTACCTACCCGAACGCATGGGCTCGGCCGTGGTCGAGCCCTCGGGGCCGGTGGAGGCCGGGTCCTACCAGTCCTTCACCCTGACCTATACGGCGGGCTTCTTCGGCATCGACGATACGGGCTCGATCAAGATTGTCTGCCGCTTCGCCAGCGACATGGGCCGGCCTCAGTTCGACGACCCGGCGGCGCCCAACTTTGTGAGCGTCGAGGCCAGCAACGGCGCGGTGCTGCATGCCGAGTACGACATGAAGCGCAACATCCGGCCCTGGGACAAGACGCTCTACATCAAGGTGGTGCGCGGCTTCCTGCGCGAGGGCGACCGCATCGTCGTGCGCTTCGGCGACCCGCGCGGCGGCTGCCCGGGCGTCCGGATGCAGACCTTCTGCGAGGAGAGCTTCGAATTCCGCGTCCTGGTCGACGCCATCGCCACCTACAACTACGTGGAGCTGCCCGAGCAGCCGGAGATCCGCATCGTGCCCGGCCCGCCGATGCTTTGGAAATTGATCCTGCCGACCCTGCGCCGCCGGAACCAGCCCTTCCGGATCGCCATCAAGGGCGAGGACAAATGGGGCAACCCGAGCGACCAGGGCGCGCGCAGCTTCGGGCTGCGGGCTAGCCTGCCGGTCGCCGGCCTACCCCAGAGCGCGCGCTTTGCGCCCGGCACCTGGTCGGTGGTGCTCGAGGACCTTGCGGTTGACGCGACCGGCGACCTGGTCATCGAGCTGCTCGACCAGAGCGGCATGGCGGTCGCCGCCTCCAACCCGCTGCGCATCGTCGAGGACGCGGAGTTGCTGCCCTATTGGGGCGACCTGCACGGCCAGTCGGAGGAGACCATCGGGACCAACTCCGCGCGAGACTTTCATATTTTTGCGCGCGACATGGCTTTCCTCGATGCGGTCGCCCATCAGGGCAATGACTTCCAGATCACCAAGGAATTCTGGGCCGAGCTCAACGAGTTGGCCGCCGAGTTCACCGAGGACGGCCGCTTCATCGCCTTTCCCGGCTACGAGTGGTCGGGCAACACCGGCCTGGGCGGCGATCGCAACGTGCTCTACCGGAGCGAGGGACGGCAGATCCACCGCTCGTCCCACGCCCTGGTCGACGACCTCTCGGACCTGGAGAGCGACGCCAACTCGGCCGCGGCCCTGTTCGAGGCCCTCAGGGACGAGGACTGCGTGGTCTTTGCCCACATCGGCGGTCGCTACGCGGACATCAAGATGGCTCACGACATTCGCCTAGAGCGCTCGGTCGAGGTCCACTCGGCCTGGGGTACCTTCGAATGGCTGATTGCCGACGCCCTCGAACAGGGCTACCGGGTCGGCATCGTCTCCAACTCGGACGGCCACAAGGGCCGGCCCGGGGCCAGCCATCCCGGCGCCACGAAGTTCGGCGCTTACGGCGGGCTGACCTGTATGCTGGCCAGCGCGTTCAGCCGAGACGGCTTCCTGGATGCCTTGCGCCGGCGCCATCACTACGGCACCACCGGCTGCCGCATGATCCTCGACACCCGGGCGGTCTTCGACCAGCCGGCCGAACGTTTCGACGACGATCCCAACCTGGGGCCGTGTAACAGCGAGGCGGTTCGCGAGGCCATGATGGGCGACATCCTACGCTGCCGCGACACGGTGGCGACTTTCCTGGTCGACGCCCATGGCTCGGCGCCCATCGAGCGCATCGAGATCCGCAACGGCTCGACCACACTGGAGACCTACCGACCCTATGGGGAGGCGGACCTGGGCCGCCGCATCCGGGTGATCTGGGAGGGCTCCGAATACCGCGGCCGCGGCCGCGAAACCATCTGGGACGGCAGCGCCACCCTGGAGGGCAACGCCTTCGAACGCCTCGCCCCGATCAACCGGTACAATCTGGACAAGCGCCTGGAGCAGACCGCGCCGGGCCGGGTCGCGTGGGCCGCGCTCACCACCGGCGGCTTCGGCGGCTTCGACGCCTGGCTGGCGGATCCCGCGGCGGGCAGCCTAAAGATCGAGACCGCGCTGGTTGAGACCGAGATCCCGGTCGCGGAGATCGGCCTGGAGGACCTGATCTTCGAGGCCGGCGGCATCGCCCGGCGCCTCCGGGTGTTCCGACTGCCCGACGAGAACCCGCACCGGCGTGTTACCCTCGAGCGCCGCATCCCGCTCGTCGGCGACCGCGACAACGCGCTTTACGTCTGCCTGACCCAAGAGGACGGCCACCTGGTCTGGTCGAGCCCGATCTACATCTTCCGCTCTTAGTTTTCAGAGGACGGGGCCGGAAGACGGCATTGTCATCTATGGACGCCCGCTGAGGTGCAACCAAACCGAATCTTCGAAACCGCGTCCGGGCACGATGCGTCGTGACTCGCTTTCAAATTGGTCAATCTGAGGAACAGTGAGCGTGTCAGATATTGTCCTAGGCGCTATACTAGCGGTCTCAGTAAGCTATTGTTTTATTTATCATAGATAGCTATGGCGGTGCAGGGAGTCTCGAGCGAACCCGCCTCTGTGAGCCGTTCCCTGTTAGTGGCAAAGAACAGGGAATTCTCGTAAGCGTCCGTTGGTGACACGCTTGTTCTGGGCCTTTCGGGTGCGGTCTTTTCTCTACGGCTAGGTCTGTGGATGAGGAGGACGAAGGTGCCAAGAATGAAGGCGGCGACGCGGTCGGAGCTTGAAACGTTCTGGCGGGCGCATCTGGAGGGCTGGCGCCGTTGCGACTTGAATCAACGGGAGTATTGCGGGGCCCACGAGCTGGCGCTGAAGCGGGTCGGGAACTGGCGCGCCAAGTTTAAACACGAGGATGATGTCCCCCGTCAGAAGCTGCTTTACCGCCGCGGCGGGGGGCTTAAGCATGTGTCTAAGCATATGCTTAAGGAAATTCCCTCGACCCCTTCGAGCTATATTCCCTCGGCGCGATCAGGCGGCTCGGGCCGGCGTCGTCACTTCCGCGAGGCGGACAAGAGACGCATCGTCGAGGAGACATGCCGCGAGGGTGCGTCGGTCTCGGGCGTGGCTAGGAGGTATGGCATCGGGACGCGGTTATTGTTCTCCTGGAAGAAGGAGTTGACGCCGCAGACGTCTCCCGGCCCGACCTTCCTTCCAGTGACGCTGGTGGATGGGGCGGACCAGCCGGTGGGGCCTGCTTCTGTCGCGGCGCCTGCACCGGTCATTGTCGAACGCACGGCGCCCGGCATCGAGGTCGAGCTGATCGGCGGGCGGCGGGTCCGTTTCGAGCGCGATGTGGATCCCGAGATGGTGCGCCGCTGGTGAGCCTGCTTGAAGGAGAGACGCCATGATGTTGCTGCCTTCAGGGGTCAGGGTGCACATCGCCCTTGGCGTCACAGACCTGCGCAAGGGGCTGGACGGACTGGCCATGCTTGTCCAGGAGGTGCTGGAACAGGATCCCTTCTCGGGGCATCTCTTCGCCTTTCGCGGCTGCAATGTCGCCTCATCCGGTGGGAGCGCCGGGTGAAAGGGGGCCGAAAAGCTCGACCGGGCGTCGGCCGGTCGGTGTCATAAGCAGATCGGCCTGAACTGTACCGGAGGCGATGGAGAAGGGGTTCGAGTTCCTCGGATTCCATGTCCATATGCGATGGGACCGACGCTACGGCTACTGCCCGCGCATCGAAATCCCCAAAGCGAAAGCCAAAGATCTTCGGTTCAAGGTCAAGCGGATGACGGCGCGAAACACCACGCCGCGGTCGCTCGGCCAAGCGCTCCAGGACCTCAACCCCATCCCTCGCGGCTGGGCGAATTACTATCGCTACTGCGCTGGCGCTCATCGCGTGTTCACCGGCATCGACTGGTACACCAACGATCGGCTCTGGCGCTGGATGCGTAGGAAACGCCGCAAGGCGCGCAAGCGCGACGTCGCTCGTGATCGCACGCCGAGCACACGACGTCCAACGCGCAAGCTGTGGCGG
>PVMK01143892.1_pt1 | contig 11578 bp, 11 predicted proteins | sample 1853481 | NCBI WGS metagenome assembly PVMK01 (sample SAMN08533507, study PRJNA380276) | Marine sediment metagenome, whole genome shotgun sequencing project. | reverse complement strand
CTTCCAATTTCAGTAGATTCTTGGAACCGGGAATGGATTCAGCCTGAAGGATTTCGGCCACCCGCAAATCCAACCGGGAAAATTCATCCAGCTTGACAAGCGGTTTTCTGGAAGGTTCATCCGTTTGCCTATCCTCAATGGTTTGTTCAATCCGGGGAAACAGTGATTTACCGCGGCGAGTGGATGTGTCCGGCTGCAGGGTTCCCCAGGTGGTATGTTGGTCCAGGCGCAACTCCGACGGGTCAATCTCTAGTCCAAGTCTGTCCAGCAATTCCTGGCTGGAGCCAGGCATGATTGGCGCTAGAAGTACCGCTACTAGCTTTAAACTTTCGAGAGAGTAGTAGAGTACCGTGTGCAAACGGGACTGCTTCTGAGGATCCAGTGCCAAAACCCAGGGGGCGCTCTGGTCAATGTAACGGTTTACGTGGTTGATGAGTTCCCAGACCGCCATCAAAGCCCTGTGAAACTCCAGTTGTTCCATATGGTGAGCATAGGTTGCGGGTAACTCCACTGCCGCCTTCCTCAGGTCTTCATCGTCTTTTTCTTCGGTGTCTGACTGTGGAATTTTACCTTCACAATACTTGTGGACCATGGTCAGAAGACGACTGGTGAGGTTGCCCAGATCATTGGCCAGATCCGCATTGACTCGGGTAATAAGGGCCTCTTCACTAAAGCTGGCGTCGAGGCCAAAGACCATTTCTCTCATGAGAAAATAACGAAAGGCATCAAGCCCGTAAACTTGGAGAAGATCCAATGGTTTGATTACTGTGCCTCGGCTCTTGGACATCTTCTTCTCTGCAACATTCCAATAACCGTGGACGTTGAGATGCTGGTAAAGAGGGATGCCAGCGGCCTGCAGCATGGTGGGCCAATAGATACCGTGGGGTTTCAGGATGTCCTTGGCTATCAAGTGTTGGGCCGCAGGCCAGAATTGAGCAAAGAGAGAACCGTCGGGATAGGATAGGGCGGAGACGTAGTTGATAAGAGCATCAAACCAGACGTAGGTTACATAACGGTCATCGAAGGGTAAAGTGATCCCCCAGCTTAAGCGTGTTTTTGGCCTTGAGATGCAAAGATCCTCGAGGGGTTCGCTCAGAAAACTGAGCACTTCATTACGGTATCTCTCTGGCCGAATAAAGTCAGGATGCTTGTGTATGTGATCAATGAGCCAGTCCTGGTATTTGCTCATTTTAAAAAAGTAATTTTCCTCCTCGCGGGGGACGGGTGGGCGATCATGCTGGGGACACTTGCCTTCAACCAGTTCTTTTTCGGTATAGAATCGTTCACATCCTACACAATAGAGGCCGCTATATGAACTGAAGTAGATATCCCCCGCATCGTAGACCTTCTGCAGGATGTAACGCACTACTTGTTTGTGGAGTTCATCGGTGGTCCGGATGAAATAGTCGTTGCTGATGTTCAAATTTGGCCAAGCGCTGCGAAACAGATCGCTAATCTCGTCGGCGTAGGACTGAGGATCCTTTCCTACGGCAGCAGCAGCTTCTACTACTTTGTCGCCATGTTCATCGGTACCGGTGAGAAAATAGGTTTCCCTCCCGGCTATGGTATGAAAGCGGGTCAGCACATCTGCGACGATGGTTGTGTATGCATGGCCGAGGTGGGGTGGAGCATTCACGTAGTAAATTGGCGTAGTGATGTAATACCTCGCTGTCATAGATCCTCCCTATCACCATCTTGATCTCCGCGTCCCCGCGTCCCCGTGTCTCCGTGTCGATGTTTGGTTGCTTTGCTACCTTGGTGGCTCCCTGCCGCACCAGTTTGCTCGAGGGATAGGTCGGAAGCACCGAATTCAATTTCCCTGCCGTCATCTAAGGCGACCGCCACCCGCTGCTCCATGACGTTTTGGCGAACGACCTTGCCTTCTCCTTCTGGGGTAATAATCCGCTTGCCGACCTTGGGCATTCCCTTTTTCATTTCCACATAGTCGGTATACTCGTATTTGAGACAACACATGAGCCGACCGCAGACCCCGGATATTTTGGTCGGGTTTAGGGAGAGATTTTGCTCTTTGGCCATTTTTACCGAGACGGAATGAAATTCCTTGAGGAATGTAGCACAACACAGTTCACGACCGCAGGGGCCAACACCACCGATCATCTTGGCCTTATTACGGACACCGATTTGTCGGAGTTCGACCCGGGTGTGTAGTTTCTTGACCAGATCTTTCACGAGTTCGCGGAAGTCAACACGGCCATCGGCGTAGAAATAAAAGATGATCTTGGACCCGTCAAAAAAGCGCTCCACATCCACCAGAATCATGGGTAAGTTACGCTCTTCTATACGCTCCTGGCAGAAGCGGTGGGCTTCTTCCTCCCGGGCAAGACAATCCTTGTACTGCTGGCGATCGTTATCGTTCGCCAGACGGAACACCTCTTTCAGTTGGTCTCTGGGATAGTTGGGGTCTCGTTTTCTTACCGGAGTTGCGACAATCCCTAGGCTCAAACCCTTCTCGGTCTTGACAATTACCTCGTCGCCCTCCTTGAGGACAAAGTGGCCGGGAATAAAGTGATATATCTTGCCGCCTTCTCGGAAGCGGATGCCAACGATGTTATCCATAAATCGTCCTAATCGAGCGTACGTCGTTCGATATTGTTTGTTGATTTACATTCACCTACCAACAGTAACTGGCCAGGTGAATGGTCCTCTAGCCTGAGCTGGCAGGTGGCCTCTCGGATCCCCTACACGGTCGGTTGCCCGAGTGTGCAGCAACAACAGGAGTGCCTCCAGACTCAGTCTCTTGTTAATATTATAACGCATAGCCCCTTGTACAGTGCAGACCAGTTCAAACATTTCCAGCAGATGATCAGGCTTGAACCGTGAAGACGCACCCACCACCTTTTCGGCAAAATCTAAATTGAGGAGACTGATACTGTCCGCGGCCTCAAGCTGCTGGACGAGCAGGTCCCGAAGCCATGTTTTTAGCCACTCAAGGTCTTGCTTCAGATCTGGACCCTCGCCTTTCCACGCCTTGGCTGCAGCCAACAGATCAGTGATGTGTGATTCGTGGATCCCGGCCACAGTTTCCAGCAGCCAGCGGCGGCGGTCAAGTTGCTTTTCGTCCAGGAGCGCTGCAGCCCGAGATAGGCTGCCTCCAGCCAATTCGGCCATAATAGCCGCTTTCTCCGGCTCCACTCCGTGGGCTTGGCATAGGTGGGTGGATATTTCCTCCGTTGCCAACGGTTGAAAGGGAAGGTTGAGGCAGCGGGAGACGATAGTGGGTAGGAGAGAAGTGATTTCATAGGCAGTTAAAATGATGAGGTTCTCTGCCGGCGGTTCTTCAAGGACTTTGAGCAGAGCATTAGCCGCTTCGATCTTCATGTTCTGGGCGTTGTTTATTATCGTTACTCGGTAACGACCTTCCAATGGTTTGAAACGTAAGCGCTGCTTGAGGGCACGAATCTGCTCTATCTTGATAAAGGGGCCGTCCCTTTCTATGATGTTGATATCAGGATGGTTGCCACTTGCCGCTTTTCGACAGGAGACGCAGCGGTCGCAGCAATCTCCAGCAGCACCGTTTTCACAGTTCACCACTTTGGCGAGGGTGAGAGCCGTAAGTTGTTTGCCAATTCCCTCCATCCCGGTAAAGATAAAGCTGTGCGGCAGATGTTCCTGGGCGAGGGCCCGTCGCAATAGATTAATGATTCGCTTCTGTCCTATGATTTCGGCGAAACTCATCTTGAAGGTCCTGGTTCAGTTCTTCTGGTTCAGATATGGCTCCAGTATGGTTGCAATCTCTTCATGTAACCGCTCCAGTTCCATGGTGGCGTCCAGTATTCTGAAACGCGCAGGATTCTGTGCTGCAAGCTCCAGATAGCCCGTTCTCACCTTTTGATGAAAAGCCAAGGCCTGCTGTTCGAACCGATCTTCCCGTCCTTCCAGAGCACTATCTTCTATCCGCCGCCGGGCACGATCCAAGCCGACCTCCACTGGACAATCCAGTAACAGAGACAGGTGGGGCCAGAGCCCCTGAGTGGCCCACTGGTTGAGTTGCTGGATAAAAGCGAGATCTTGACCTCGACCGTATCCCTGGTAAGCGGTGGTAGCGTCGGCGAACCGATCACAGATGAGCCACTGGCGAGTTTCCAGGGCGGGGCGAATCACCTGGGCAATGTGCTGAGCCCGGTCGGCTGCATAGAGAAACAGTTCGGTGAGAGGTTCCATTTCGCTGTGGGCAGGGTCCAGAAGCATTTTTCGTATGAGTTTGCCCAAGCGGGTCCCACCAGGTTCGCGGGTAATCAGGTGGGGGATACCGCGTTGGGACAAAAACGTGGTCAAAAGTTCCACCTGGGTGGTTTTACCACATCCCTCTATGCCTTCGAAACTCACGAACACGGGGGCTAATGCTCCTCTCCTTTTGCAGATGAGTCTAACATATCCAAGAAACTGTAGTTCTCTGGTTCAGGCTCATCTTTGCTGTTGTCGGCCTGGATGTCGGCAACTTCTTGCCCCTCCCCGGTTCCTTTAAACACAAAACGGTCATACACTTGCTGGAACGGGGTCCAGTGCGAAGGACTTTCCTTTTCATTATCCAGCAGTCTGGTGAGATGGTTCATTTTGGCATCCAGATTATCTGCATAGTGGAGGGCAAAGGCCTCCAGAGTCTTCGGCCGCTTGGGCGCGCCAAATTCGTACTCACCATGATGGCTTATAATCAGGTGTTGTAGAGTCAGGGACAGGGTTGGTGGAAATCTCTCGAGTTTGTCAATCTTATCTCGAACTCGCTGAACACCGAGCACCACGTGGCCCAGCAGTCTACCAGCATCGGTATAATCCAAGTGCAGTTGATAAGAAAATTCCTCAAGTTTGCCTATATCGTGAAGAATGGCAGCAGTGAGCAGCAGATCGCGATCCAACCGAGGGTAATGGTCGCAGATGCGATCCAGGAGACGAGTAACAGAGACAGTGTGCTCAAGCAGACCTCCTAGATAGGCATGATGCATGGACTTGGCAGCTGGGGCTTGCTTCATCTGTTCGACAAAAGAGCGGTCTGAGAGGAAACCCTGTAACAGACGCTGCAAGTGCTGATTTTTCACCTGTTTCGCCAGGTCTTCGAATTGCTGCCATAGTTCATTAACATCTTGCGGACCTGTTGGCAGGAAGAGGGTGGGATCAACTTCCTCGGGGTCTACCCGCGCTATGTCGCTGATATTGAGTTGCAGTTTACCTTGATAGCGTTCTACCCTGGCGTGCACGCGCACCACATCATTGACGCTGAAGTCCTGATCAAATTCCAGAGCTCGCTCCCAGATGCGTCCCTCAGTCTCCCCGGTGTGATCGCCGAGACGAATTCTGAGAAAGGGATTGCCACTGCGGGTGTTTCCCAGAGTCTTAGCCTTGACCAGGAAGCTACTGACGAACTTCTCATTCTCTTGGAGTTCTGCAATAAAACGTTTTTTTTCCACTAACGCTGTCCAATAATTGAAATTTCCACAAATTGCCATTACAAAATGTTACATTCTACCTGAACCAATGCGAAGTCAAAGGATAAAGGGTTTGAAGAAAGGATGCGGGAAAACCTTGGATGGGGGCTCAAAAAGTTTTTCTCTCGTGGGAAAAGGTAGGGGGTAATGTCAGTAGTCCGTGGTCAGTTGTCCGTTGTGACTCACTCCGTTCGCCGCACAGCGCCAAGCGCACAGCGTATAGCGTGTTGTTGCCATCTATTCATCCGTTAGGAGCTTTTTGCAACGGACCACAGACGACGGACAACGGACTTTATGAGCGAAATTGCTTGGCGTAAGCAGCCGCCTCAAGTCCAGCCACACAGCCCTCTCCCACCGCCTTGGCAAGCTGCCAGGGCAGGCCGCAGATGTCGCCGGCCGCCAAGACACCGGCAATGTTGGTTCTCTGCTTCTTGTCGGTGGCAATAAATTGGGGTGAATCAGTGTCCATGGCAACACCGAGTTCACTGGCAAGCTCGATGGCGCCTTTGGCCCCCAGTTCAATAAAAACTCCTTCGACATCCAAGCGTGAGCCATTATCTAGGAGCAGCCCTTCTACCTGTTCTTGGCCAATGATTTCTGTCACCTTGCGACCCTCATGCAGGGTGACCGAACTCTCCCTGATCTGATGGTCCAGAACTTCAGAGATCTCCAGGCGGTCACAAACAAGATGGACCTCGCTTGCATGGAATAGCATGGTGAGGGCACCGCTGGCTGCAGCGCTTTCATTACCGACCACTGCAACCGGCTCACCGCGAAAGAACCCCCCATCGCAGTCCACGCAGTAGCTCACTCCACGCCCCAGCAATTCTTTTTCTCTCGGTACTCTGAGTTTATTGCGGGAAATCCCCATGGCCAGAATAAGTGCTCGGCACCTGAGTTCCTCCCTGCTTTCATTTTGCACAACGAGCCACTGATCCTCCTGGGAAACTTTTAGCACGTCCTCATGCATGAAACTGGTGCCAGCTGCCTCTGCCTGCTGAATTCCCTGCTGGAGCAAATCTTCGCCCGCAGTTCTTTCCATGCAGCAGTAGTTTTCAATGTGGGCCCGGTGGAGACTGCTCTTGGCTGGTTTGCCCATAACCAATACTGACACTTTGGCACGAGCGGCATGAATGGCAGCCTGCAGTCCTGCCGGTCCGCTCCCCAAGATGATGACACCGTAGACCTTGCCTGTCATCGGCTTCTCCTTCGCTTGACGGCTTCGTAAATCCGCTTGAGGCGGACCATCTGTCCCGCCACGGCGGAATTGAACTTCATCCTTGACTTTGTTGACATCTGTCTGATTTCTCAATAATCTTATGGCCGGTCGGTGGCAGTGTCAACCGTAGGGTTTGCAATGAGTAGACTGAACCCTCGGATGTGTGACTTGCAGGGGATTAGCGAGCAGTTGGCTCTTGGGGCAGGAACTTCCAGAGGACGGCCGCAGTTATAATCATAGTCAGACAGAGAATCTGGCCCATGGAAAGCAGACCCCAGAGTAAACCAATCTGTGGATCAGGCTGACGGAAAAATTCAACCAGAAAGCGAAAGATTCCATAGCCGCCCAGAAATAGACAGACCATAGTGCCGGGTCGAAAAGACCGGTCTTTGAGTAGCCACAGTATGATGAACAACACTACTCCCTCAAGAGCGGCCTCGTAGAGCTGGGAGGGATGCCTTGGTTCCGGGCCAGCCAGGGGAAATACCATAGCCCAGGGCACGGTGCTGGGGCGGCCGTACAGTTCGCCATTTATGAAATTGCCCAAGCGCCCGAAAGCCAGGGCAATGGGGGCGGTGACAACTACAGTATCCGCGCCCTCCCAGAAAGGGATCTTACGACGGCGAGAGAAGATGAGGCCCGCGAGTATGGCGCCAATGAGCCCACCATGAAAAGACATACCGCCGTGCCAGATAGCGATTATTTCGAGAGGATGCTGCAGGTAGTAGGTGTAGTTGGAGAATTGGTAGAAAAGAACATAGCCGAGTCGGGCTCCGAGGATGAGGCCGATGGCCAGGGCAAAGATGAGATCCTGGAGTTGAGCCCCTACGAGACCTAAGTTGCGAGCCCGACGCTGCTTGCCGATGAGAAAATAGCATGACACAAAGCCGAGTACGTACATGAGTCCATACCAGCGCAGCTTGAAAGGGCCAATCTCGATTATGTTTGGTTTATCTTGGGATATGGAGCATAGTGTTGGTGCTGCTTACAGGCAGTTGTCTAATGACTAAGGTGGTAACAGTTCTAAATTATCTTTGGCCCAGTAGCAGTATCACAAGAGTGTGAGGCGGTCAACTGACGGTACTGTCAGTGGCTGTGAGATCAGTTGTCCGTGGTCCGTAGTCAGTTGTTATTTTTTTTATCGCAACCAAAGGTTGCTCCTACATGACAGACATCGATAAGGTGATTTCCGTAGGAGCAAGCTTTGCTTGCGATAAGAGGATGTGAGGTCACTAGGTTCGCAACGAGGACGTTTTTCCTCTATAAGGTATAAGGTCAACCGTGGATAGTATCAAAGAGACCATGAATTCTTCTGGTCGAAGAAGGAAGGACGGAGGGAACAGTCTATGCCAGCAGTACTTTCAATAGTAGGAAGATCGAAGGTGGGAAAAACCACTTTTTTGGAAAAGTTAGTTCCTGAGATAAAGAGCCGAGGCTATCGGGTCGGCACCATCAAACATGACGCTCATGATCATTTTGAGATTGACCACAAAGGCAAGGATACCTGGCGGCATCGGGAGGCTGGCGCGCAGGTAGTTGCCATCAGCTCTCCTACCCGCTTTGCTCTGACCAAAACGGTGAAGAGGGAGTTGGATGTGGGTACCATTGTCGCCACTTACTTTACGGAGGAGGATCTGGTGCTCACCGAAGGCTACAAGAGTGGCAACGAAGCGAAGATCGAGATTTGCCGAAAAGAATTGCATTCAGAGCCTCTCTGCAGCCAAGCAGATCGTCTGCTAGCAGTGGTGAGTGATTTTGCAATTGAGGCAGGAGTTCCTCGATTCGAGTTGGAGGATATATCGGGGGTGGCTACTTTCATTGAAGAACGATTTTTGGGCCGAAAAGATAAATCAAACGTGATGCTCAGACTGGATGGCAAGAAGCTACCCATGAAATCTTTTGTGAGAGAATTTGTCGTAGGCGGCATTTTGGGGATGATTTCCAATCTAAGGGGCTACGACGATCCAATGCAGGTGGATATATCCATCCGGCTCAAGAAAAATTGAACCTCATTGAATGAAAACGCAATTGTCCGTTATCCGTTATTTGTTATAGGTTATTGGTGTTAGGATAAAGATAATCAGAATGACAATGTGCCATTTCAGGATGGAAACTAACTATAGAGCGGTTTATGTTTTTCCCAATCACGAATAACAAATAACAAATAACTTTCAATTGAGCGTTATCGCTCAATTGAAGACCGAGGGTGAAGTGGTTGGTATGGTTGGGGTAGTCCTGGTGGGAGGAAAGAGCTGTCGTTATGGCCGCAACAAGGCTCTGGAACTCTTCCAGGGTGAACGACTCATTGATCGACAGGTACGGACTGTTGGGTCCCTGTTTTCTGAGGTGCTGGTTATCACCAACGAGCCAGAGCTCTATCTTCATCTGGACGTGACCATTGTCCGAGATGTCATTCCTGGACAAGGGCCTTTGGGAGGGATTTACACTGGGCTTCTCTTCGCTCAGGGTAAGAGCGTGTTTGTCACGGCCTGCGATATGCCCTTTGTCCAGCCCGCTGTTGTCAGACATATGGTGCAGTTGGCCAAGAACTATGATGTGATCGTTCCTGAGAAAATTGAGGGGTTGGAACCGCTCCACGCCATCTATTCATCCCGTTGCCTGCCTCACATAGAGAAAATGCTGGATCACGGCACGCTCCAAGTCATCAATTTTTTCCCTGCAGTGAAAGTGTGTCGGCTCAGCTCAGAAGAAATTGGGCAACTGGATCCCCAGGGACTCTCCTTTTTCAATATTAACACTGCCGATGATATGGACAGAGCCAAGGAGCTGCTGGAGGGGCTCGAAGAGAGTCGTGTCGACTAGGCACTAAGCACGAGGAACTAGGCACCAAGAGACTATTTCCAAATAATTCGCAGTAGTGGTTCGTATTATCTGCTGGTTGCATGCTGGCCGCTGGAAAAACGCCGAGTCTCCGAGTCCCTCTGTCTCCGCGTCGCACCACTCCGCGTACCTACTGAAAAAGATGTGAAATGGCGGTAAACGTGAACAAGCTAGTATCATTGGAAGAAGCACAAGGTCTTGCTTTGGCGGCGGCAGTACCTCTGGCCACGGAGAAAGTGCAGCTCGAAAATGGTAGCGGTAGGGTGCTGGCGGAAGAGGTTCGGGCCTTACGGGATGAGCCTCCTTCAACCCAGGCAGCCATGGACGGCTACGCGGTCCACAGTGAGGACGTGAACGCTGCTTCTTCAGAGAACAGCGTTTTTCTAGCCGTGGTAGGAACAGTTGGCCCCGGCCAGCAAATCGATCAACAGTTAAAGCGAAAAGAGGCGATACGGGTCATGACGGGAGCCATCTTGCCCGCCGGAGCAGACGCGGTGGTACCCCAAGAGATGACCGAGATTGTTGCCGAGGGAGTGGTGGTAAAGGCGCCTGTGGCGTCGGGAGACTACCTGATTCCTGCTGGGGCCGAGCTTCAGATGGATCAGCACCTTTTCTCCGGTTCCACGGTCCTGGGGGCCAAGGAACTGACGATACTGGCAACCCAGGGATACAGCACGGTAAAGGTGCGAAGGCAGCCTGTGGTTGCGGTTTTGGCAACCGGCAGCGAGCTGGTGGAAGTGGGCAAGTCCTTGGATCAGAAAGGGGTTTTCGCCAGTAATCTGCACACGGTGTCGCACCTTGTGAACCACTACGGCGGCAGAGCGAGAGCCCTGGGGGTTGCAGGAGATGAGGTGGAAAGGTTAGCCCGTTTTATCGAAAAAGGGAGCAGGGCTGATGTGATAACCTTTACCGCAACCGGAGGTAATAGTTCTTTTGCCGAAAAGCTGCTCAGCCAGTTCAGTTCTCTCGCTGGTGAACACCCGAACCTCTTGAGCGTTCTTGTCAACCTCCACACGTTCAAGACTACTCCGTTGTTGCAGTAGACCCTCTGATTTGAGAAAACCCACTGCCAAACTCTCAATATGAGCTCCTGTGCAAAGAAGGGTGACAATCTCCTGGTCATTCAAGAAAATGGTGATTGGCACTTCTCGTACCAAGGCAACACGGATTTGACGGCATTGATCCTTGGATACGCGCAAAACCTCTACTTCTTTTGTGAGACTATTCATGGTGGCTGCTAGCATCTTCTGTGTGAGGAATGTTCAGCATACCATAGGGCTAATCTGGAGAAGTACATCGGGATGTTAGGACAAATTTAGCATAACTAAAGAGCACTGCTTTGTCAAAAGAATCCGCCCTGCGGTCTGGGGTCGGGATCTGTTTCCTGACTTTGTTAGGGAGTCAACCCTAATGTTGCAGACCTACACCGAGGAAAAACGTGCCAGAGTGCGTCAGATTTGGTTGCGCACAGGCTCGGTCAGGACGAAGCGTACTTCACTGTACGTGAGATCCTGGCCGAGGCGAGCACAGCCGCAGATGGTGTGCTATGGCGCGAGCGCAGCGATTTTGTCCGGTTTAAGTTTGCAACATTAGGGTTAAGCTCTTGGGTGGCGGGATTTCACTCTTTCACCAGGGCTCGGGCAACTTGCCGAATCCTCGGGTCGTGATCATCCACATACGGGGCTAGCGCTTCTACAACGCGGGGATCAGAAATCTGAGCCAAAGCGAAACCGGCGGCGGCGCGAACCGCGGAGCTCTGTTTCTTGCGAAGCGACAAGAAACCTCCTGGTGCTAACATTCTTGCCAGTGGTTCAATGGCGCTTGGGTCAGCTATCTGCCCTAAGGCTCGGCAGCAAGCAATCAAGCGCTCAATTTCTTTGGAAGATTCGAGCAGTGATACGAGAACGTCTACTGCTCCTGCAGGTTTGAGTTTTCCCAAAGATTTGATGGCAACTACTGCCATCTTGGGATCTTCGTGGTTGGCATAATCTAAGAGCAATGAAGTCAGCCGTGGATCGTTCAAGCGCTCGGTGAGATGGAATGCTGCTCGCCTCACCTTGCGCCCTTAAGATTAGAA
>PVMK01126599.1_pt1 | contig 11579 bp, 11 predicted proteins | sample 1853481 | NCBI WGS metagenome assembly PVMK01 (sample SAMN08533507, study PRJNA380276) | Marine sediment metagenome, whole genome shotgun sequencing project. | reverse complement strand
GTTGACGGTGTATTCGGAGGCGGCATTCATGGTCTCATGCATCAGCCAGAGCAGGAAATCTCTGCCAAGCCACTGATTGGCTTCAATCTGTTCCAGCACGGCTTCGCTGCCGCTGCCGTTGGCTTTGGCAAGTGCCGGCCGGAGGTTGTCCTCGATGACCTGACCTGCTCGGGCAAAGGGGTGCAGCGGTACCAGGCGCAGGCCATCAAAGCTTTTTTTGAAATGATCAACAAAGAGGTCCAGGGTGTTGGTGCCGAGGCTGCTGAAGGTGACCAGGTTGCTGCGGGTATCCCAGATCACATCATAGATCGCCGGTGTCGGCAGGGTTTTGGCAAACAGGCTGCCACGTACTGCATCACGCAGATCTTCGCGCTGCTGTTTCGGTACGTGTTTGAACTGCGGGTTGGCCGCCAGCCACTCCTGTTCTGCTTTCAGCAGGTATGGTTTGACCAGAGTGGTCGGTAACTTGCGCTGGTCGCGGCGCAGGGAGAAGGCAAAGTAGTGGTCATGCTGAAAGGTTTGCAGACCTGCGAAGTCGCTTTCCTGGTAATCATCAAGCTGGACCCAGCCGATCGAGAGTTCTTCGCTGGTCTGTTCGATGGAACGGAAGCCGTTTTTGGTGAGGCCTTCGTTGACCCATACGGCTAGGTCCGTGGCTGGTGGTGTACCGAGGATCTGGAACTGGCAGATGCTGACAGTGTTGTTGAGGATGCCCATTTTTGTACTCCTGATAGGTGAATTTTTAAAGTTTTTTGTAGCCTGTTGGTTGGTCTCCAGCAGGCTGCTAGGTGTTACACTTTTTGGGCTTGGAGGGCAAGGGGAATCGCAGCATATTTTAATCTTATTCTTCGTTTTGATTCTTCCCCTTGTCAGGAATTACAAGAAAACTCGATATTTTCCCTCTGACGACCCATAACATTAGATAACACAACATATAGGACAGCTTCTACTGTCCATCACACATCCGTTAAATAACCTTGACTTCATCAAAGCCGTTATGGATGGAGGCATAGAACTGAAGGTTCTCCTCCCTGTCTTTCTGCTTATCTGCATGTGTAAAACGGCATAAAGATTAAACTTTGTTATAGTTTTAAACACACAAAGTTTTCTTTTGTTTTTGCATTGATAATCTAACGTAACAAAAGGTGTTTATGCGAATTGCAATGCTTTCTCCGATTGCGTGGAGAACACCGCCGCGTCATTATGGCCCGTGGGAAAGTGTCGTTTCTCTACTGACCGAAGGTTTACTAGCCAAAGGGGTGGAGGTGACACTCTTTGCGACTGCTGATTCCATGACAGCGGGGGCTCTTCGGGCTGTTTGCAGAGCCGGTTATGAGGAAGATGAACATGCTGATCCTAAGGTTTTGGAATGCCTGCATGTTTCCGAGATTTTCGAGCATGCTGAGCAGTTTGATCTCATCCATAATCACTTTGACTTTTTGCCATTAACATACAGTGGCCTTGTCTCTACCCCGGTAGTTACAACTATCCACGGTTTTTCATCTCCCCGCATCCTGCCCGTTTATGAAAAGTACAATCAGCAAGTCCACTATGTTGCCATCAGCGAGGCAGACCGGTCACCTAAGCTGGACTATATTGCCACGATCCATCACGGCATAGCTTTTGACGAATTCAACTTCAATGCAACGTCTGGCGATTATCTTCTTTTCTTTGGTCGGATCCATCCTGACAAAGGAGCGAAGGAGGCGATTGAGATAGCAATTGGAACGGGCCGAAACCTCATAATGGCAGGTCCGATCCAGGATGAAATCTACTATGAACGTGAGGTAGAACCCCACCTTGACACAAACGGCATCAGCTACGTGGGAAGCGTCGGCCCTGAAAAGAGAGATGAGCTTCTGCGTAATGCTCATGCCCTGTTACACCCCCATCAATTTCAATGAACCATTTGGACTGTCTGTCGTTGAGGCGATGGCCTGCGGGACTCCGGTGATTGCCTTTGACCGAGGAAGCATGCCAGAGCTTATTCGCAATGGCTTAAATGGGTACCTGGTGAGGACTGTAGACGACGCGATTGATGCGGTCAGAAAAATTGATGATATTGACCGATTGGCTTGCCACCGGTTTGTAGAAGAGAACTTCTCCATTGAACGAATGGTGAATGACTACCTGAAGGTTTACGAACAGGTTCTTGCGTTAACCAAGCGTGAGGACCACCGTCCTTGGGGTTTCTATGAAATTCTCTCTGATACAGCGGATCACAAGGTCAAACGTATTGTGGTACACCCCGGCAAACGACTGAGTCTCCAGCGGCATCGGCATCGAGATGAACATTGGTATGTCGTAGCAGGAGAAGCCTTGATGACCCTCGATGAAAAACAGCTGCAGCTGAACAAGGGGGATTCAATAGATATCCCGAGGGGGGCTGTCCATCGAATCGAAAACACGACTGAAGACGATATGACGTTTATTGAGGTTCAGAGCGGTGACTATTTTGGTGAGGACGATATTGAGAGACTGGAGGATGATTTCGGAAGAGTGGAGGAGAAATCTTGAAAGCATCTGTCGTTAAAAGATATGCCAAGAATCCTATTTTGACGAAAGAGCAGGTTCCCTACAAGGTAGAAACGGTTCATAACGCCGGGGTTGTCAAACACCAGGGGAAGTATGTGATGCTGTTTCGCTCCCATCTGCAAAACGGTCGATCGATTATCGGTCTGGCGGAAAGTGCGGACGGCTTTTCCTTTAGCGCAAGCAATGACCCTTTTCTGGTCCCCGCTACTGAAGGGCCGTTTGCCGAATATGAGGAGTTTGGTGTCGAGGACCTGCGCATCTGCGCCCTGCAGGGGGAAGATTACCTGCTCACCTATAGTGCCTATTCAAAACATGGGGTAAGAATTGCGCTGGCAAGAACGGCTGACTTCCGGCAGATAGAGCGGATTGCCATGATCTCACAGCCCGACATGCGCAATGTTGTCATCTTCCCCGAGAAATGGAACGGACGATATGTGCGTCTCGACCGTCCCCATTCGGAAATTTCACCCTGGTCAATCTGTATCTCCTATTCCCCCGACCTGCTCCATTGGGGAGATTCACGGGTGGTGATGAAGCCGGTTCCTTATCATTGGGACGAGATGAAAATCGGACCGGGGCAACGCCTTTCAGGACCGATGCCGGATGGCTGCATATCTACCACGGGGTCTTTGAGACCATGGCCGGAGCCGTCTACCGATGGGTGTTGCCCTGCATGATATTGACGATCCGGCCAGGATTCTGGGTGTTTCCGACGACTGGATATTGCAGCCGGAAGATCCCTGGGAAATCACCGGATATGTCTCAAATGTTGTCTTCAGCTGCGGTGCTGTCCCTGAAGAGGATGGCACGGTAAAAATCTATTGGGGGGGCGCAGACACCGTCATGTGTGTTGGGCACGGCCCAAATAGCCGATCTGGTCAAGATGTGTCTTGAAGGGTCCCGTCCGCCATTTTAGCCAATTCTCATCAAAAAACGAGTTAAGGGTTCTTCTGTGTCTGGCTTTCATTGCGGGTGGCGAAACAATAATACACAGACATTTATAGAGAGAGATAAATTATGTTTGAATTACCACTGGACGTTATGAGAAAAGAGGTGCGGTTTCAATCTGAACCTTCCCGGGTCATTGCGAAGCCCTATCTTCCCGGTGGCGAGGTGCGCATCAAGCAAATTATCAAGCGGATCCTGGATCTTTCAGAGGAGCAGACCAACCACCTCCTTGAAGATCTTGTCGCCGATTTTTCTCTGCGGCACAAAGATATTGAACAAATATTCAGGAATAATTTTGCGGCCGTCAAACAATGGATTCCAGAAAAAACCTTATTATCCGCTGAAAGACAATCTCTCATTGGTGCCTACTTCACGCACGAGTACTCCATACAGTCGGCCGCTTTTTTTAACCCTTCCATTGTCAGCCACCCGGATCAGAGCCAGCTCAAGGAGGGCTGCCTGCGTTTTATAATGAGCTTTCGCTCTACCGGTGAGGGCCATATCTCCTCGATTGAGTTCAGAAGTGGTGTTCTGAATGAGAATAATGACCTCACATTTGACCCGGTAAGCGGGCGCGTAGAGACTCCCGAGTTGATTAAAAACCCGACCTATAACAAACATGTGTTCTCGTTGAAACTCGAAGATATGGAGTCAAAACATAAAATTTCCGAAGAGATTCTCCAGCCCCTGCCTGATCTGTTTAAATTCAGTGAACTACAGAGTTCGATACAGCACGAACTTGACAACTATCCAGATCCACACCCTTTGCTTCACGAGACGATTGAAAAGATCTACTGGCTGGCCAAGTCAAATTATGAGTTGAAGTTCAGATCCGATCACCGCATCTCTGAACGGGTTATTTTCCCGGTTTCAGAAAATGAAAGTCGCGGCATTGAAGATGCCCGCTTTGTGCGGTTTATAGAGGACGATGGCGAAATAAATTATTACGCAACCTATACGGCCTATAACGGTTTTAATATTCTGCCACAACTCCTTGAAACCAGGGATTTCCTTCATTTCAAAATCCGAACCCTCAATGGAGTGGCGGTACAGAACAAAGGGATGGCGCTGTTCCCAAGAAAGATTGGCGGCAAATACATGATGATCTCCAGGCAGGATGGAGAAAACATGTACATTATGGCTTCTGACAATCTGCATTTCTGGCACGAAGCCGAACTTTTGCAGGTGCCGAAGTATCCTTGGGAATTTGTCCAGATCGGGAACTGCGGGTCGCCCCTGGAAACAGATGCCGGCTGGATTCTGCTGACTCACGGTGTCGGCGCAATGAGAAATATTGTATCGGTGCTTACCTGCTGGATCTGGAAGATCCGACAAAAGTGATCGGTCATCTGCCGGAACCGTTGCTAAGCCCGACGGAAGAAGAGCGGGAAGGATACGTCCCCAATGTCCTGTATACCTGCGGGGCAACAATTCACAACGATGAAGTCATTATCCCCTACTCTATGTCTGATACGGCCTCTGGGATTGCCGTGGTGCCGGTTAAACAGCTGTTGAGCTTGCCTGCAGGCGCAAGCAGTGCCTCTTAAAATCCTTCAGACCCGAGAGGACGCGATGCACAAAACAAAAAAATTGCCGTCATCGGCAACTATCTACCCAGACAATGTGGCATCGCCACCTTTACCACTGACCTGTGTGATGCTCTGTCCGGGCAGATACATAATGCTGATGAAAATCTCATCGCCGTTGCCATGGATGACACTGAAGTGGGCTATGACTATCCTGCGCGCGTAAAATTTCAGATCAGAGCGCACTCTCAGACCCGATTACCTCCGGGCTGCGGAGTTCGTCAATGTCCACAAATTTGATGTCGCTATCCTTCAGCATGAATTCGGTATTTATGGAGGGAAAGAACGGTGCTCACGTGATGCATCTGATGCAAAACCTCAGAATGCCGATTATTACCGTTCTGCATACGGTCTTAAGCAGACCCTCAGAGGACCAACGCATCATTATTCAGGAGCTGGCCAAATATTCAGAATTTCTTGTTGTCATGGCTCATCATGCCAAGACCCTGTTGCAAGACGTTTACGGAATCGATGAAAGAAAAATCACCTTCATCCCCATGGCATCCCTGATGTTCCCTTTGAAAGAGCAGATTCCTTTCGTAGGAAACTGGGCATTGAAGACAGAAAGGTACTCCTCACCTTTGGCCTGCTGAGCCCCGGCAAGGGGCTTGAAACCATGCTCAATGCCATGCCCGGGATTATCGCCGAGCACCCTGAGGTCCTCTATATTGTTCTCGGCAAAACCCATCCCCATGTCATAGGGGAATCGGGTGATTCCTACAGGCAGGCCCTTTACCAGCAGGTCAGGCGCTTGAAAATCGATAAACATGTTCTCTTTGAGAACAGTTTTGTCGATCTTGACACCTTGACACAATACATCCGATCGGCTGACGTCTATGTGACCCCTTATGTCAGTGAAGATCAGATTGTCTCAGGAACCTTGGCCTATGCCGTTGGAATCGGGGCCGTCACGGTTTCAACCCCTTACTGGTATGCGAAAGAGATTCTTGCCGAGGGCAGGGGGCGTCTGGTCCCTTTTGCTGACTCAAAGGAGATGACAAGAGAAATTAACGATCTTCTCGACCATGAAGATATCTCCCTCATTATGCGAAAAAAAGGCTACCAACACGGCCGTTCGATGGTCTGGTCAAAAGTGGCCCAGGATTATATAGAGCTTACGGCCAAGGCATTCGAGCGAACCGCCGACCGACCGATTCCCCAGCATTCTGAAAGTCCGGATGTCAGAATCATAAAAGAATTGCCTGATTTCAACCTGCAACACATGAAGGTCATGACCGATGATACGGGCATTTTGCAGCACGCCAAGTATTCCATCCCCGACCGGACTCACGGTTACTGCGTAGATGACAATGCCAGGGCCCTGATTGTGGTCAGCAAATACCATTGGCTGCTCAAGGAGAAAAGTGTCATCCCCCTGATTCAGACCTATCTCTCCTTTCTCCATTATTCGTTTAATCCTGAGAATGGCCGGTTTCGCAATTTTATGTCTTATGACCGGTGCTGGCTTGAGGAAGTCGGGAGCGAAGACTCCCATGGCCGTTCCTTGTGGGGGATTAGGGGTCGCCATCCAGTGCGCCCCGAATGACGCAATCCGCAACATGGCGGTAAGTCTCTTTTTGGAGGGCCTTCAAGCCGTTGAGGAGTTCATCTCTCCCCGGTCTTGGGCATTTGCAACAGTCGGGCTGCACGCCTATATGACCCACTTCGGTGGCGATGCCAATGCCAGACGAGTTCGAACACAGCTTTCAGAAAAACTTGTTGCACTCTTCAAAAACCGGACCCTGGATGACTGGCCGTGGTGTGAGGATACGGTGACCTATGCCAATGCCAAGCTGCCACATGCCCTGATCCTGGCCGGGCAATGGATCCCTGATGCCGAAATGTATGAAATGGGTATCACAGCGCTAAGGTGGCTGCTTGATAAACAGACGGCAACCGAGGGGCATCTTTCCATCATTGGTAATTCCAACTGGTGTAAGAGAGAGTGCAAAACCTCGCTTTTCGATCAACAGCCACTAGAGGCAATGTCTTTAATCGATGCTTGCGCAGAGGCGTTTCGTGCCACGGGAAATATCGAATGGCTTGAAGAGGGGCATCGTTGTCTTGGTTGGTTTATGGGTCGCAATGATCTGAACAAGCAAATCTGTGATTTTACTACCGGGGGCTGCTGTGACGGTCTTGAGGCGACAGGGGTAAATGCCAACCAGGGGGCCGAATCAACATTATCCTGGTTAATCTCTCTCCTGACCATGTATGAGATTCTGGAGCAGAAGGTCCTGGTCGCTAAATAGGAGCGACTTTTCCCTATTGTATTTCCTTCGTTAATTATGTTGCTCACGCAAACGTCAAGACGTGTCGGAACGAAGGTATTCGGTCGTGAGGAACAGAACAAACTGCGCGAAATAATCGAGTGCACTTATCGGTAGGTTATGGAACTTGTCAGGAAATGATCGCCCCCTCCCGTTCCATTTTTTGTGGGGATTTACACTGAATTCCAGAAAAGCTCCTTGGCAGGTGGTGTGGCTTCTTCAGCCGCGCGATTCAGCTTGAGTTCCAGATCATCCATCATGAACGACATGCCAATGGTTGCCAGCGCCGATTTGACTCGTTGTCGTTCAACTGTTATCCGGTCACGGAAACAATCTCGTTGAAGGTGGTCTGCCCCCCATCATTTTTTGAATTGCCAGCTCGCGCAGGGTGACCATGCCATCAGCTTTTGCCACAGCGTAGATCTCTGCCATGTTGGTGCGGTCGGTGATCTTTGCCTTCAGGCTGTCGGTAAACTCCAGAACCTCAAAGATCCCGGTACGCCCCTTGTAGCCTGTCCCCCGGCAGGCATCGCAGCCTTTGCCTTCCCAAACCTTATATTCTTTTTTCTCAAGATTCAGGTAGGTCATTTCATCGTCGGTCAGTAATCTTTCTTCCTTACATTCCTGACAGATGGATCTGAGCAGACGCTGGGCGATGATGCCGTTGATTGTAGTCGTAATCAGGAATGCCGGAATGCCAATGTCGAGCAAGCGTGTTATCGCTGTCGGCGCATCGTTGGTATGCAGGGTCGAAAGAACCAGGTGGCCGGTCAGGGCTGCCTGAACGGCGTTGTCGGCTGTCTCCTGGTCGCGGATTTCACCGACCATCAGTACGTCCGGGTCCTGGCGCAGGATATTTCGGAGAATAGTGGCAAAGGTGACGCCGATAGCGGTCTGTACGCCGACCTGGTTGAAGTCTTCCATGACCATTTCTATCGGATCCTCGACTGTGACGATGTTGATTTCCGGTGACGAAATGGTTTTCAAAGACGAGTAGAGCGTTGTTGTTTTGCCGCTGCCGGTAGGTCCGGTCACCAGGACGATGCCGTTAGGTTTCCTGATAAACGAACTGTAGAGTTGGTATTCGCGTTCATAGAAGCCGATCCGGTCAAGCTTCTGCATGAGGATTTCCGGGTCGAAAATACGAATGACCACTTTTTCGCCAAAGGCGACAGGCAGGGTGGAAACACGCAGCTCGATATCTTTGGCCAGATGCTGGGTCTTGATACGACCATCCTGGGGGCGACGTTTCTCGGCAACGTCAAGGCGTGCCAGCAACTTAAGTCGCGAGACAATCGCCGGGTGAAGATTCATCGGTACGGTGTGAATGTTGTGCAAAACCCCGTCGACCCGGAAACGGATCATTGATTTTTCACGCTTCGGTTCGATATGGATATCACTGGCACGCTGGTCGAAAGCATATTTCAACAGGAATTCAACCGCAGAGATGATGTGTTGATCACTGCTTTCAATTTCATCGCGACCGCGCATTTTGAAGAGCTGCTCAAGATTGGACAGCTCCGAGCCGAGCCCCATGTCAACTTGTGCAGCCCGTACCGAGGCCTGGAATCCAAAAAATTCTTCCAGGATTTTCAGAATGTCGCTGCGAGAGGCAAGGATCCGCTTGATCTGAATACCCAGGGCGTGTTGCAGGTCTTCAATTGGACGGATATTGAAGGGGTCGGCCACGGCAATGGTGACAACACCTTCCTTCTCATCGATCGGCACCACCAGGTTCTTCAGGGCAAAGGCCCTGGGAATCTGGTCGGTAACGACGTCAAGTTCCAGCTTGAGGGGGTCTATCTTGATATACTCAATACCGGCCGCCTGCGCAATCAATTCAGTAATAGTGTCTTCGGTCAGTTTCTTTTGTGTGGCAGGTATTTCCAGGCTGAAAGAGGTAATAACCTGAGCAGGTGAGGCCAGTTCCGCCAGGTAGATGTCTTTTTGGGTCTGGCTTTTGGGTAAGAGGCTGTTGAGGCGCGCCGCTTGAACTTCACTGCGTTTGAGGATCAGTTCGTACTGTTCATCGTTGATTCTGCCGCGCTGGTGAAGGAGTTTGGCGACGTCCTTGATCGTCAGCATATGTTTTTGAACTTTTCTGTCAGTGGATCGACGTTGAGGACGTGGTCTGTCTTTATCAAGCTTTTTGTCAGCGTGCGACATACTGGACCTCACGTAATAAATGGTGGGTGGCAGGTTAGATGACAGCCTGTCAGGCTCTCAGGCTGAAATAAGAATCATAGTATCAGGAAATAACTGAAATTGCTCAAGGTTTATCTGCAGCTATGTTTGAGAATTATCACCTGAATGCGTTGCCGAACAGGTTCTGTGGGTGTATCCTTCACTTTTACACGGAAATGAATGGTCCATAGTATTGGTTTTCAACTAAGGTAACTGTTCAGTATTATAAAGACTGTCCTTTCCGAGGGTGTCATCAGGAATCCAGATTTTAAAGCATGGATCCCCGATAGAATCATTCGGGGATGACAGGCGTTTTTGTAAACAATTCAGGTTGGGTTGAACAGGGACTAACTAAGGAGTTATTATGTCGGGAAATCTTGGAAAATTTAAGTTGGATGCAGAAAAAGCTGTACTTGTGGTGATCGATATCCAGGCACGCCTGGTACCAGCCATGCCGCAAGATGTTTATCTGCGTTTGCGGGATACGGTCGGGATGCTGGTTGAGGGAGCGAAACTGTTCAGTGTCCCGGTGGTGACCACAGAACAGTACCCTCAAGGGATCGGTCATACGGTTCCGGAGCTGGCAGCTGCCTGTGATGGAACTGTTGTTGAAAAAGTCAGCTTCGGCTGTTGCGGGGAGCCGAATTTTCTGGCAGCCCTGAAACAAACTGGTCGTAGTCAGGTCATTGTGACCGGCATGGAGACCCATGTCTGCGTCTATCAGACGGTGCTCGGTCTGCTTGAAGACGGCTACCATGTACATCTGGTTCGCGATGCTGTTTGCTCGCGCAACAAGTTGGACTACCTGTCCGGTGTTACCAGTGCCGTTCAGGCCGGCGCTGTAGCGACCACCGCTGAAACGGTATTGTTCCAGATGCTGAAGGAATCGACCCATGATCAGTTCAGGTCTGTGTCGAAACTGATTAAGGCCAGAGGGTAAAATCTGTGGCGCGTGGCGGGTAGCGCGAAAAGACAAAAACGCTTTTTCACGCTACTCGCTTCATTAAGTTCTTAGGATTAGGAGTTTTTATGGCCCGCAAGGTTTTTATTGCCGCAACCGGCCAGAACAGCGGTAAAACCACAACCAGCCTTTCGTTGATGTACATGGCGCGCAAAAAGTATGCGCGCGTTGGTTTTGTCAAGCCGTTTGGACCCAAGCCGACGGTTGCAGATAACGGTATGGTCGTCGATAAAGACGCGGCCTTGATGGCTGAGGTCTTTGGCCTGGAGGAGGACCTTCAACTGATGTCGCCGGTGGTCCTGATGCCTGGCGATACTCAGAAACTGCTGGATGGTGAATTAGCCGGTGCCGAGATGTTAAAGAAAATGCTGGCCGCCATTGCTGAACTGGACCGGAAAAATGATTTTCTGATCATCGAGGGGGCAGGTCACACCGGGGTTGGCTCGGTTGTTGGTTTTTCCAACGCACGGGTTGCCCGGCTGATCGATGCGCCGGTTGTTATGGTGACCGGTGGTGGTGTCGGCAGCGTGGTAGATGCTGTCTACATGAATCTTGCGTTATTCCAGAAGGAAGGCGCAGAAGTCCGTGCCATTCTTACCAACAAGATTATGCCGGACAAACGCGATAAGATTTTGCGTTATCTGGAGTTGGCCTTTTCTGATGAGCCGTTCAAGGTGATCGGTGGTTTCAATTATCAACCGATTCTGGCCAACCCGACGCTGCGACGCATCAGCCAGACCCTCAATGTTGAGTTGCAAGGCTCCCGGGAAACTGCCGGAAAGATTGTTCATCATGTACAGATCGGCGCCGCTGCAACCCAACGTGTGACTGAACTGCTGAAGGAAGCCTCTCTGGTTGTCGTTACCAGCAGCCGGGATGAACTGCTGGTGACCCTCGCCAATATTTACAATATTCCCGAGTATCGTCACTTGCTGGTTGTGGAGCTTGCAGATAAGCGGTTTAACTTTGACGCTATTGATGCTCTTCTTGGTTAAACTCCTTTGAGATCCATTAGTTTTTGCGTGAAATACTTCTATAAATATGCTCCACTTAGCGGATGTCGGACACTGATGATATTATAAATTGACGGGAGGA
>PVMK01122473.1_pt1 | contig 11580 bp, 12 predicted proteins | sample 1853481 | NCBI WGS metagenome assembly PVMK01 (sample SAMN08533507, study PRJNA380276) | Marine sediment metagenome, whole genome shotgun sequencing project. | reverse complement strand
TTCGTCCACGCCGGCATCCGCCCCGGTGTGCCGCTGGAGCGCCAGGGAGAGGACGATCTATTGTGGATTCGCGAGCCATTTCTCGGCTCGAGCGCCGATCACGGCAAGGTCGTCGTGCACGGCCACAGCGCGGCCCGGGAGCCCGAGGTGCGGGCCAACCGCATCGGCATCGACACCGGCGCCTGCTACGGCGGCATGCTGACCGCGCTGGTGCTCGAAGATACCCGGCACCGCTTCCTGCAGGTGTGAAAACCCGACCCGAGCCGGTTCAGGCGATCAGCTTGGCGATGTAGGGCGGCAGCGCGAAGGCCCCCAAATGAACTTCGGGCGTGTAATAGCCGGTCTCGATCGCGGCCGCCGAGAAACGGGACTCGAGGGTTTCTAGGGGAACGCGCCGGGGCGCCGGGTCGTCGCAGGCCCAGCCGAAGGCCATGGGCCCGCCGAAATAGCTCGGCACGGTGGCGAGGTAACAGGTGGCGTCGGCGAAATGGCGGCGAAAGTAGGTCAAGGTGCCGGTCAGCTCGGGGCCTTGGAGGAACGGCACGCCGTTCTGAGTCACCAGGATGCCGTCCGGCGCCAGGCAGCGCCGGCAGTTCCTGTAGAAGTCTTCCTGGAACAGCACCTCGCCAGGCCCCACGGGATCGGTCGAATCGACGATGATGACGTCGTAGCGGGCCTGCGCGCGGGCGACGAATTCGACCCCATCGGAGATCACCAGCTCGGTACGCGGATCGTCAAAGGCGTCGCCGCAGATCGGGCGCAGGTGCTGCTTGGCGAGATCGATCACGCCGGCGTCGATCTCGACCATGGTGGCCCGCTCGATCGCGGCGTGCTTGAGCACCTCTTCGAGCATGCCGCCGTCGCCGCCGCCGACGATCAGCACCTGGCGCGCCGCGCCGTGGGCCAGGATCGGCACGTGAGCCAGCATCTCGTGATAGATGAACTCGTCGCCTTGGGTGGTCTGGACGATGTCGTCGAGGGTCATCACCAGGCCCAGGACGGGATTTTCGAAGATCACCACCCTTTGGTGCTCGGTTTCGCTGTCGTAGAGAACTTTGCCGGCTTCGATCTTGAAGCTGAGGCCCTCGTGCAGGACCTCCTCGAACCAGCGAGTCACCCGGCCCGGCCTCGGAGTATTTCCTCGACCGCCAGGCGGTCCGGATTGAAAGCCGCGCGCAGCACCTCGATCGTGGCGTGCGGTTCGGCGCCGCCGCACATGAAGACGTCGAGCGCGGCATAGCCGTTCTCGGGCCAGGTATGGATGGAGATGTGCGATTCGGCGAGCACCGCGACCCCCGAAATTCCCTGGTTCGGCGGGAAGTGGTGCAGGAGGATATGCAGCAGGGTCGCCTTGGCCGCGGTCACGGCATCCCTGAGTGTTGCCTCGACATGGGCCAGGTCGTCGAGGCGCTCGGCGCCCCACAGGTCGACGATCAGGTGGGTGCCGGCATAGCGCGCACCGTCCCGCTCGATGAAGTAGTCCTTGGGGACCTCCCGGGCGATCGAGCCGTGCTCGCCGTCGCTCGCGAAGGTCTCCGATTGAAAGAGGGCCTGAATTTTGGACATGGCCCGTCCTCCCCAACCAGTGGATATCCGATTTTCGTGGAAGAGCGGCCGATATGGAGATTCCCCCGCGTTAATGCAAGCGAAATAACGGTTGCGGTGGCAAAAAATTTCAGCCCTCTCCGGGGCCGGCCGCCAAGCCGTGGTTTGCGGCGGTATTCCGGCTTTTGGAAGCGGGATTGGGAAGGGTTCCGCAACGCCTTTTCCTTGCGCCCGGCCGGTGGATGGATTAGGCGAACGGGCGGTGGGAAACGGAGGGAGAACCTAGGTTGGCCGAGATCGATCTGGACGCCTTCTTCGAGGCCGAGTTTGCCGAGCACCAGAGCGTCGCGGCCGCCAGCGCGGCCGCGCTGGCGGGGCCCTTCGGGCGCCTGGTGGACTGTGGTGTGCGGGCGATCCGCGGTGGCGGCAAGGTGCTCCTGTTCGGCAATGGCGGCAGTGCCGCCGATGCTCAGCACTTGGCCACCGAGCTGACCATTCGTTATATCCGCGACCGGGAGCCGATCGCGGCCATCGCGCTGACCACGGACACCTCGGCCCTGACCGCGGCCGGCAACGACCTGGGCTTCGACCAGATCTTCGCGCGCCAGATTCGGGCGCTCGGCAGGCCCGGCGACCTGGCGCTCGGCATTTCGACCTCCGGCAAAAGCCCCAACGTGATTCGCGGGCTCGAGGCGGCGCGGGACATGGAGCTGACGGCGGCGGCGCTAAGCGGCGGCGACGGCGGCGACCTGACCGGCCTCGCCGATCCCCTGTTGGTCGTGCCCTCGGCAACGACCGCCCGCATTCAGGAGATGCACATCACCCTCGGCCAGATGTTCTGCGGCGCCCTGGAACGGGCGCTCGGCCTGGTATGACCGGAAACACGGATCTTGCGGCCCAGCTCGAGGCCCTGTCCGGGGCCCGGGTCGTGGTCGCCGGCGACGTCATGCTCGACCGCTTCCTTTACGGCGCGGTCGAGCGCATCTCCCCCGAGGGTCCGATCCCGGTGCTGCGGATCGAGCGCGAGGCCGCCATGCTGGGCGGGGCCGGCAACGTGCTGCGCAACCTGGCGGCGCTCGGGGCCAAGATCGAGTTCCTGGCCGTGGTCGGCGACGATGCGGCCGGGCGCGAGGTCCACAACCTGGCGCGGGACGCCGCCGGGGAAGGCTGCCGCCTGCTGGTCGAGGCGGGGCGGCCGACCACCATCAAGGAGCGCTACATCGCCGCCGGCCAGCAGTTGCTGCGCGCCGACCGCGATCCCGGGTCCGCGATCCGGGCGGAAACCGCCGCGGCCCTGATCGACGCCGCGACGGCCGCGCTTCCCGGCGCGGGCGCCTTGGTGCTTTCCGACTACGGCAAGGGCACGCTCGAGCCAGACACCCTGGGCGCGCTGATCGCGGCGGCGCGGGCCGCCGGTTGCCCGGTGGTGGTCGATCCCAAGGGCCGGGACTATGGCGTCTATCGCGGCGCGACCCTGGTGACGCCGAATAAACGTGAGTTGCATGAAGCGACGGGACTGCCGACGTCGAGTGACCAGGAAGTCGCCCTGGCCGCACAGGAGATAATCGATAGTTGCGGCATCGAAGCGGTGTTGGCCACGCGCGGTTCGGACGGATTGACGCTCTTGGCTTCGGGCGAAAAAGGGACCCATTTGAATCTGCCCACCGAGGCGCGCGAGGTGTTTGACGTTTCCGGCGCCGGCGATACCGTGGTCGCGGCGGTTGCCGCCGCCCTGGCCGCCGGGCTTAACCTCGATGACGCCGCGCGGCTCGCCAATCTGGCCGCCGGTATCGTGGTCGGAAAACTCGGCACCGCCGTGGCGAGCCGGAGCGAGCTGCTTCAGACGCTGCACGCCTCCGATCTGATGGTTGCCGAGGCAAAGGTCGCCGACCTAGACGCGTCGGTCGAGCATGCGGCGCGGTGGCGCCAAAAGGGCCTGACGATCGGCTTCACCAATGGCTGTTTCGATCTGCTGCATCCGGGCCACATCTCGCTGCTGGCCCAGGCTCGCGCCGCCTGCGACCGGTTGATCGTCGGCCTGAACAGCGACGCCTCGACGCGCCGTCTCAAGGGCGACGGGCGGCCGATCCAGTCCGAGGCCGCGCGCGCGGCCGTGCTCGCGTCCCTGGCCAACGTCGATCTGGTGGTGGTTTTCGGCGAAGACACACCGCTCAAACTGATCGAGGCGCTGCGGCCCGACGTGCTGGTCAAGGGCGCCGACTATGCCCGCGACGAGGTGGTCGGCGCCGATCTGGTCGAACGCCACGGCGGCAAGCTCATTCTGGTCGAACTCGCACCCGGCCATTCCACCAGCGGCACTATCGGGCGGATGTCCGGCTAAACGCCGCCTTCAAGCCAGGATCGCCTACTTGGTTCAGGCGCTGTGCCGCGGTCTGGGCGAAACGCAGAATCTGGGCGCGCCGCCGCGCCGGGGCGAGCGGCAGCAAGGGCGCCTCCCGCAGCACCGCGGCGCCGTAGCCATCGGCGATCATCAGGCCGCAGTCTTGCGGCAGCACCTCTTGCGGGAAGCCCTCGGCGACGGCGAAAAAGAACCGGTCGCAATAGTCCAGATAGCCACGCCATTTGCGGTCGGCACGGAAGTCCTCCAGGCTCGACTTGATCTCGACGATGGTGAGCTGGCCGCCCGGGTCCAGGCCGATCACGTCGACCCGCCGGCCCGAACGCAGGGTGAACTCGGTCAGGCTGGCTTGACCCAAGTCGCTGAGCGCCCGGATGACTCCGCGCGCGAGCTTTGCCGCACTCGGGGCGGGCGCCGAGATAGGTTCGGGGGTTGCCGGAGCCATGGCGCCAATATAGCGCGTCGGGCCCCGGAGTCGATTCGTGGGAACTAAACGAAACTGATAAAGAGCAGGGCCAGGACCGGTGTCAGGCACAATGCGCCCAAACCCAGATACCACAGCAAATCGACAACCCGAGAGCCTTCGCCATGGCCGTGCAGGCGCGCGATGCCGCGCCGCTCGCGGCCGCAGAGAAACACCATGTAAAACCGCCGGCCGCCCGGCAGCGGCAAGGAGCGGCGCAGCTCGACCGCATGCTTGGCCATTCCGCGGCCGCCGAACATAGTCCAGATCGCCCGCTTTTGCGGGTCGGAAAAGCTGTCCGCCACCGCGGGATCGAGGCGCTGGAAGTAATGATCGAGGAAAGCCTGGTCCGTGGGGCGCCGGGTTCCGGCGCGCCGGCCCCCGTTGGGGCGCGTGGTCTGACGACTGCCGGCGGTCAACGAAGATTGCGACAAGGTGAACCTCACCGGTTCGTTTTTTTTACTTCCGTTCCTAGGGGTTGGTTGTGCCAGAGCGGCCTTGAGAATTTGTTAAGGCGAAGTTTATTCGCGCAAAAACTGTGGTTGTAGGTTGGTTTCTGCCTGGGATCCGGGCGCCGGTCCCGTGACGCCCAAAAATCGCGTTAGATCATGGACTCATCACCCGATGGCGCGCGGGATGATGTCCGCACTAGGGCCCAGCTACGGACCTACACCAGCGGTATCCAAAACAACCGCTTGTGACCCACAGGAGACAATCACCGACGTGCCGCGAGCCTCGTCTCCGTCACCAAAATTAGATATGCTGTCCTAACCTGTTGGTTTCGACACCGGCTGTAGAAAGGCCGAAGGTCATGCATGTTCGAAACATGATTCTCTACCTTGGCACCTTCTTCTTGCTTGCCGCCGCTTTCATATGGGCGACATATGATCCCGACTTGGCTTCTGGCGAGCCGTCCGAGTTGATGGAGGCTTACAACCGTTACAACACCCTATACCAGCAAGGCCGTTACTCGGAGGGCGAACCCTATGCCAAGGAAGCCTTGAGACTGGGGAACGAAGAGCTTGGTCGGAATGATCCGGCCATTGTGGCCCTTCTCGACAACCTGGCGAATCTCCATCGAGCCCAAGGCCACTACGCCGAGGCCGAGCCGCTCTACAAACGCTCTCTGGAGATCAAGAAAAAGGCTCTCGGACCCGAGCATCCGGATGTGGCTGAGAGCTTGGAAGTCTATGCTGCACTACTCCGACAGATTGCGCGCGCCGGTGAAGCAGAGAGCATGGAGACGCCCGCCAAAGCGATCCGTGCTGCGTATCAAGAGTTAGCGGCAAGTGATATCGTAAAAATAGTCACGACCTATCACGAAAATGAACCGATCTTCAAAAGTGACTATCTTGGAAAAACTCTCATGGCGACGATGTATTTCAACGCCGTCAGGGGGGCCGCGTTTGGAGGAGGTCATTTTGTGCGTTTCGACGGGATAAATGGTTCAGCTGGTCTAACGTGTCGATTTTCCAAAACTCTGCCAAATGAAATTGTCAATTGGGGCACGGGTAAGTCGGTTTATTTGACTGGCGTCGTGTATGACGTTGTACTTTCTACTCTTTATTTAAATAGATGCAGATTCAAATAAGAGCGCGTCCTAATAATCGTGCCGCGTCCAACGAAAGATCTTCTCAATGTTTGGCCAGCAATCTTTCTCTGCAACTAAGCGCCATCTGCTACGTCAAGAACAGTCCTTCTGGGAGGTATGATGGTCGCGGTGGCTGCTGATGATGCAATGGACAGATCCCAGCCGAGGGCATCGCAATGTCGTTAATCGTCGATGAACCTGTGGAGTGTTTTGAGTCCGTCCTTGGCTATTATCGCCCGTTCCGACCGACCCTCCAGCACGTCCGGTGTTGGCTCTAAAGCCGACATCGGCGGGCCGCCACTGACCCAATTCTCGTTTGTGAGGTCAGGACCTCGACTGCGTGAATCTGCCCTGCCGTATTGATGGCGATCGGATCAATCTCGATCCGGTTCAGTTCGTGCAGGTGATTTCCCGGAAGCCGTCGCAGAGGAACTGAGCGCAGATCCGGTTATCGCCGAGCACCACGGTCGGGAACAACGAGCCGATGTTCTCGTCGATCTTCCAGGCGGTGGCTTTGCTGAAGCCCTCGGCCCGGCACCAGGCCTGGGCCGCCGGCTCGCCGCAGTCGCCCTTCGAGGTCAGGCAGTAATTGAGCCGGTAGACCTGGTGCACCGGGTAGGCGAAGGTCTGGCTGGCGGCTCCGGCCACCACCTGGGTCTCGGGCAGCAGGACCGGCTCCAGCTTGGGCTGGCTCTGGGGGGCCGCCGCGGCCGCCGCCGCGGGCGCTGGCGGGACCGGGGCCGCCGCGGACGGGGCTGGCGGGTCCGACTTGAGTTCGGGCACTGGCTGCTGGTTCGCCGGCACCGGCTCGAGGGCCCGTATGGCCGCCGGCTTGGGCTCGGCAGCAGGCTCGGGGGCGGGCTCGGGCGTCTTGGCGATCACCGCGGGCTCGGCAGCAGGCTCGGGGGCGGGCTCGGGCGTCTTCTCTGGCGACTTGGCCATGGCGGGCGCCGCTTCGGCTGTCATGTAGGCGGTCAACGGCCCGCCCTGGTAAGCGATCTGCACCGAACGCGCCCGGTCGCGGAAATCGAAGTCGCCCAGCTTGGTGGTGCCCGACGCCAGGGACCCGCTCTGGAAACCGACCGCCTCGCCGTCGCATTCCGGGCGATCGTACAGCGTCACCATGAAGCGGTGCGGAGGGCCGCGATAGCGCTCGCTCAGGTCCGAGGGCGTGAGCAGGACCAGGCGGTCGGACGTAACGAAGCGGAAGGTCCGCGGGGCCGAGCCTTTGACCTGGACCTCGCCGGTCAAGTTGAAACAGCGCAGTCGTTCCGGCGCGGCCGCGACCGGCACGAAGATCCGGTTGTAGAAGGTCTTGTGGATCGCGCTGAGGCAATTCGTAGCCAGCGTACGCCTGCGGTTCATGAGCAACATGCCCGGCGGCGGCCCCAGGTCCTTGCGGAACAGGATCATGGAGGCGTAGCCGCCGGTTTTTTCGTCGGGCGCCGCGATCGCGTCGGGCGGCATGCCGTCGCCGCCGGGTTCGAAGCGCGCGGTCGGGCCGAGCCACGCGAGGTCGGGCCGGCTGTCACTGCCCAGATCGCGTGCGCAGCCGCGGTCGCGCGACGCGAAGAACGGACGCTGGAACAACGCCGCGCCGATCTCCGCGCCCATGCGCAAGCGCGCGATGCCGCCGTTTAACTCATCGCCGACGTAGGGCACGTACAGATAGGGAAGCCCCTCGGCCAGGGACCAGGCCTTGGAGGGACCGCTTTCGTCCGGGTTCGAATAGCCGATCACTTCGAGCGGGCCGGGCGCCTGCGCCTGCGCCGCGCCGGCGGCGAGGATCAGTGCACAGCAAATCCCTGCCGCCATGCGGAAATTTTCTGTCATGAACCGCAATCCCGTGACACCCGCCCCCGGTCCGGAGCGCGTCACAGTAGCAGGTCGGACCGCGCCGACCCAAGCCCGCCATTTTTTGCGCGCGCCGCTTGGCCGCGCGCGGGAGGCTTGTCATAGTGCGGAGTTCGATCTCGGAATCAGGAGCATCATGCCCGAACCAAAGCCCACCCGGACCGCGCCGCCTTGGCTCAAGCCCGCCGTCGATTATGGGCCGCTGATGGTGTTTCTGGCGTTCTATTTCGCCACTGATTTGCTCGCCGCCACCGCCGCGCTTATCGCGGTGACCGTGTTGGCCCTGGTGTTGGCATTTTGGATCGAGCGCCGGGTGGCGTGGATGCCGCTGGTCACCGCGACCGTGGTCGGAATTTTCGGCGGCCTGACCCTGTGGTCGGGCGACGAGATTTTCATCAAGATGAAGCCGACCATCGCGCAGCTTCTGTTCGCCGCCGTGCTGCTCGGCAGCCTGGCCATCGGCCGCCCGGTGCTCAAGCCGCTGCTGGGCGCGGCCTGGCCCATGGACGATCTCGGCGTGCGCCGCCTGTCGCAGCGCTTCGCGGTATTCTTCCTGGTCATGGCGGCCTTGAACGAGGCGGTCTGGCGAACTCAGTCGACCGATGTCTGGGTGCTGTTCAAGGTGTTCGGGCTGCTCGGCCTGACACTGCTGTTCTCGGTCTCCCAGGTGCCGCTGATGACGCGTCACAGGCTTCCCGAGGCGGCGGACGACTCATCGGAGCACGAATAACTCTCTGGTCGATGCGATTGACGGATGCGGCGTCATGGCGCAGACTTTCACGGAAATTGGATTTCACGCGCGGGAAATGATGTGAAATCGTCGGGCGGAGTCCGATAATCCGCCGCAATCAACATTAAAAAAGGCCGCAAGAACGGTCTTCGAGCCTCGAAGGGAGGGGAAAGTGATCCCAGCAAGCTTCGAATACCATCGACCGGGTTCGGTCGATGAAGTGGTCTCGCTGCTCGCCGAGCACGGCGAAGACGGCCGTGTGCTCGCCGGCGGCCACAGCCTCATCCCCATGATGAAGCTGCGCATGGCGCAACCGGCGCACCTGATCGACCTGAGCGGGGTCGAGGGTCTGCGCAGCATCGCCGAGGTCGACGGCGCCACCCACATCGGCGCCATGGTCACCCAGGCGGAGATCATCGCCTCGGACGCACTCGCCGCGCGTTGCCCGATCCTGCGCGAGGCGGCGGAGCTGATCGCCGATCCCCAGGTCCGCGCCTGCGGCACCATCGGCGGCAACGTGGCCAACGGCGATCCGGGCAACGACATGCCGGCGGTGATGATGGCGCTGGATGCGACCTGCCTGTGGCGCGGGCCCGGCGGCGAGCGCAGCGTTTCGGCGCGCGCGTTCTACCAGGGACCGTTCGAGACCGCGCTCGAGGAGGGCGAGTTCGTCACCGGCATGCGCATTCCGGCCGCCGGCCCGGGCCAGGCCTACTGCAAGCTGAAGCGCAAGGTCGGCGACTACGCGATCGCCGCGGCGGCCGTGGTGCTGGCCATGGAGGGCGGCACTTGCAGCCAGGCGGCGGTTGCGCTGACCAACGTCGGGATCACGCCGCTCTATGCCGAGGCGGCGGCGGCGGCGCTCGCCGGGACCGGGGTCGATGCGGCCGCGATCGACGCCGCGGTCGACGCGGCGATCGGGATCACCGATCCGGCCCCCGACCTGCGCGGCCCGGTGGAGTACCGCCGCCACGCCGCCGGGGTCATGACCCGGCGCGCCATCGAAACAGCGCTCGCCCGCGCCCAGGGAGGCTGAGAACCATGGCCAAGACCGACATCAAACTGACCGTCAAGGGCCAGGAGGCCACCGGCACGGTCGAACCGCGCACCCTGCTGATCCACTTCCTGCGCGAACAATTGGGCCTGACCGGCCCTCACATCGGTTGCGAGACCAGCCATTGCGGCGCCTGCACGGTCGATCTCAACGGCAAGTCGGTGAAGTCCTGCACCCTGTTCGCGGTGCAGGCCGACGGTGGCGAGATTCTGACCGTCGAAGGCCTGGCCGAGGGCGGCGAGCTGCATGTCTTGCAGGCCGCCTTCGCCGAACACCACGGGCTGCAGTGCGGCTTTTGCACGCCGGGCATGCTGATCCGCGCGCAGCGGCTTCTGCAAGACAACCCGGACCCGAGCGAAGACGAGATTCGCTGGGGCATCTCCGGCAACCTGTGCCGCTGCACCGGCTATCAGAACATCGTCAAGGCGATCCAATACGCCGCGCAAACCATGCGCGAAATGGAGGCAGCGCAATGAGCGAGACAAAAACCGAAACGGCGACCGAACGCGAAGCCGCTCTCGGCGGCATCGGCTGCGACAAGCGGCGCAAGGAAGACGCCCGCTTCATCCGCGGCCAGGGCAACTACGTGGACGACCTCAAACTGCCGAACACCGTGTTCGGCGATTTCGTGCGCTCGCCCCACGCCCACGCCCGCATCGTGTCGATCGACAAGGAGAAGGCCCTCGCGGTGCCAGGCGTGATCGCGGTGCTGACCGCCGACGACCTGAAGCCGCTGAATTTGCACTGGATGCCGACGCTCGCCGGCGACACCCAGGCGGTGCTGGCCGACGAAAAGGTGCACTTCCAGAATCAAGAGGTCGCCTTCGTGATCGCCGAAGACCGTTACGCGGCGGCCGACGGCATCCAGGAGGTCGACGTCGACTACGAGGCGCTGCCGGTCCTGATCGACCCCAAAAAGTCGCTCGAAGACGACGCGCCGATCCTGCGCGAGGACGCAAAGGACAAGGACGAAGTCGGCCAGGGACCGCGCCGCCATCCGAATCACATCTTCAACTGGCAGTCCGGCGACAAGGACGCCACCGACAAGGCCTTCGACGGCGCCGCGGTCACGGTCAAGGAGGAGATGTTCTATCAGCGCGTCCATCCGGCGCCGATCGAGACTTGCGGCTGCGTCGCCTCCATGGATCCGGTGGCCGGCAAGCTGACGGTCCACGGCACCTTCCAGGCGCCCCATGTGATACGTACCGTGGTCTCGCTCATATCGGGGCTCGCGGAGAGCAACATCCGCATTATTTCGCCCGACGTTGGCGGCGGTTTCGGCAACAAGGTCGGCGCCTACCCGGGTTACGTCTGCGCGGTCGTGGGCTCGATCGTGCTCGGCCGGCCTGTCAAATGGATCGAGAGCCGAATCGACAACATCTCGACCACGGCGTTCGCGCGCGACTATCACATGACCTGCGAGCTCGCGGCCGACAAGAACGGCCGGATCACCGGCCTGCGGGCGAACGTGCTGGCCGACCACGGTGCCTTCAACTCCCACGCCCAGCCCATGAAATGGCCCGCTGGCTTCTTCAATATAGTGACCGGCAGTTACGACATCCCGACCGCCCACGTCGAGGTCGACGGGGTCTACACCAACAAGGCCCCGGGTGGGGTCGCCTACCGCTGCTCGTACTCCCAACCGAGGCAAGACTGATAGGGGACTGCTCGGCCTTGATGAAGTTGCGCAAGCGAATCTCGGCCTTGTCGACGCCGACCTTCTGGGCGAGGACGTCGAGCATGCGCTCGAACAGGTATAAGGCCTCGGCCACGCGGAACGAGCAGCGGTAGGCGACCCCGCCCGGGGCCTTGTTGGTGTAGACCCCGTCGACTTCGACGTGGGCGGCAGGGATGTCGTAACTGCCGGTCACGATATTGAAGAAGCCGGCGGGCCATTTCATGGGCTGGGCGTGGGAGTTGAAGGCACCGTGGTCGGCCAGCACGTTCGCCCGCAGGCCGGTGATTCGGCCGTTCTGGTCGGCCG
>PVMK01121716.1_pt1 | contig 11580 bp, 17 predicted proteins | sample 1853481 | NCBI WGS metagenome assembly PVMK01 (sample SAMN08533507, study PRJNA380276) | Marine sediment metagenome, whole genome shotgun sequencing project. | reverse complement strand
TAATTACGGATGACCCTCTTTAAAAATACTAAAATAAACATTATAGTAAAGAGAATGGTGAGAGGTTAATTTTCCCCTAAAAGTTTTTTAAAAAGTTTAGATGACTTTATCTCAGGATATTCATTTGTAAATTCCTGTTTGATTTCAGGATCAATAGCAAACGCATTCTTCAAACATTCAAGAGCAGACCTGCGTTCTTCTTAAAAGAAAATTTACTTTCGCCATGCCGTACATAGAATTTGCGTCATCAGGTTTTATTCGCAGGCATTCATCAAACGCATCAAGTGCGTCAAGCCAATTGCCCATTTCAAAATAAGTCTCTGCTAAACTAAACCATATTTGATGATTGTCAGGAGTGATCTTTAAAGCAGCCATGTAACTCTTAACTGATTCCTGTAATCTTCCAATAGAATATTCCAAATCACCTTTAGCAAACCATGCTTCCATGTTATCCGAAGATATTGCAATAGCTTTATTGAAATCTCTTAAAGCAAAATGATATTTGCCAGTAGAATCGTAACAATAACCGCGGGCAAGATATGCTTCGTAATATTCATCGTTAATTTTTATTGCTTCCGAAAAATATTTTATGGCATTTACAAGGTCTTCCTGCTGCTCATACAGGTTCCCAATATTAAAGCAGGTTGATTCATCATAATTATCTATCTGGTATGCTTTTTTAAAACTTTGTAATGCTTCGTTTGTCCGTCCAAGTTCTACGAGTACATTGCCCCTGTTAAACCAGGCACTTACAAAATCATCCTTTAAGGCAACTGCAAGATCATAGCTGTTAACAGATTGTTCCAGTTTATTTAATTTAGCTAATACAATTCCTCTGTTATACCATCCGTTTGGGTTGTAAGGATCAAACTCCAAAAATTTATCATATACTTCAACAGCTTTAAAGTATTCGTTAAGATTTTCGTAACAGTATCCAAGTTCATAAAGTGCTTCACCATAAGTTGGATCTTGATTAATTACTTTCTCAAAGTAATGAATAGCTTTTGCAAAATTTTCTCTTCTCTGATTCAACAAACCAAGACTAAAGAGAGCATCTTCATTGTCTGGTTCATTGCTAAGTACTGAGTTTAAAGTTTCTTCGGCTTGAGAAAAATATCCAAGATTTTCTTCAATAGCGGATTTATCAATTAAGGTATCTAAATCCCCGGGGTTTAATGACAACGCTTTTCCAATGCACTCAATTGCTTGTTCATAATTACCAGCAGAATTTAGTAGCAGTCCCCTTCTTATTCCATAATTCCGAGTTGTAAGGTGAGAGTTCAAGTAAATAGTTTACGAAGTACAACCCATCTGTTATATAGCCGTAATCGATGCATTGGTTTATTACATCCTCAACTCTTTCAATTGAATTGTAAAGAGAATTGCTCTCAACTAAGTTTCGGCATGCATTAATTTCTTCATTTAAATGATTACTATCCTCTTCAGGATTTACATCATCAAAATGAGAATTGTAAAAAGACATTAAGTTCTCCGTAAACCGATTATTACTTTAATTAGCTACATACTAATAAATTATAAAAACAATTTGAAATCAACTTGATAATTAACAAATTTTTTATAATACCCTAAAATACAAATGCCGTGCCATAAGAGCACGGCAATTTTTAATTACCTAACCAATTTTGATGAATTAGTTCTGTAAAACAGCAGTAACTTTTTCTGCTGCATCTTTCAAACTTGATGCAACTTCAAAGTTAAGTTCAGATTCATTTAATAAAACACGGGCTTCTTTGGCATTTGTTCCTTCAAGACGAACTACAATTGGTATATTTACCTGCATCCACTTAGTTGCATCAATCACTCCCTGCGCAACTCTGTCGCATCTAACAATACCACCAAAAATGTTTATTAAGATAGCTTTAACATTCGGATCGGAAAGAATTATCTTGAATCCATTTGCAACGGTATCCCTGTCGGCACGTACGCAACATCTAAAAAGTTAGCTGGCTCACCGCCGGCGATTTTTATTATATCCATAGTTGCCATCGCCAAACCTGCACCGTTCACCATGCATCCTACATTGCCGTCAAGTTTTATATAATTAAGATTATATTTTGATGCTTCAACTTCCAAAGCATCTTCTTCATCCAGATCGCGGTAATCTGCTATATCTTTTAGCCGGTAAAGTGCGTTATCATCAAAATTCATTTTTGCATCAAGCGCAATAATATCACCTTCCTTTGTAACCACTAAAGGATTTATTTCGGTAAGAGATGCATCGGTTTTTTCATAAACATTGTAAAGTGCTCTTAAGAATTTAACTGCTTTCTTTTGCCGATCACCTTCAAAACCCAGAGCGTAAGCTAATCTCCTTGCCTGGTACGGCTGCATTCCTAATCCAGGTTCTATTATTTCCTTAATTATCTTCTCAGGGGTTTCGGCTGCAACTTTTTCAATCTCAACGCCGCCTTCTGTAGAAACCATCATAACATTTTTAGATTGAGCCCTGTCCAGAGTAATTCCAACATAAAATTCCTTATCGATGTTTATACCTTCCTCAATAAGAAGTCTCTTTACTATTTTGCCCTTCAGGTCCCTGTTTGATGAGTAACCAAATTCATTCCGATAATCTGATTTGCGTATTCCCAAACCTCGTGCAAGCTTTTTCGCAACTTTCACACCGCCGCCTTTACCACGTCCCTCCTGCATGAATTTGTGCTTTAACAACCCAAACATTTCCGCCCAAGGTCAGTTTTTGCTATTTTCACTGCTTCTTCTCCTGAAAATGCGACTCCGCCTTTTGGCACCGGGACATTAAATTTTCTTAATATTTCTTTTCCTTGATATTCATGAATTTTCATTTAACTACCTTTATTTATTCATTTTTACGGCTCATGTTCTTTGATAAGCCGCATTTAAATTATATTTTTTCACTCATTGTTTTTGCCTGCAAGGAACAGAAGCAAATAATCTCTTCCACCTGCTTTTGAATCGGTTCCCGACATATTAAAACCACCAAACGGATGAGCACCAACAAATGCACCGGTACATTTACGGTTGAAATATAGATTACCGATTAATAACTGCTCTTTTGCAGCATTAATTTTTTTACGATTTCTTGTATAAACTGCGCCGGTTAATCCATAAATAGTATTGTTTGCAATATTGAGGCTCTGCTCAAAATTATTGGATTTTATTACCGCTAAACACAGGGTCCGAATATTTCTTCCTTCGCGATTCGATGATTAGGTTTGATATCGATAAAAACAGTTGGTTCGATATAATAACCATTGCCTTTAGCTTTTTTACCGCCAACTAAAAGTTTACCTTCCCGTTTGCCAATTCTAATATAGTTAAGAATATTCTCTGTGCATTCTCATTAATAACTGCACCCATATTATAATCTTCTGCACCTGGACCAACCTGAATTTTTTCTACTTCGGTCTTCAACTTACTTACAAACTTTGGGTAAACTGCTTTATCCACTATTACTCTTGAACAGGCAGAACACTTTTGACCCTGGAAAGCCAAATGCTGATATTACCACACCTTTTACAGCATCATCAATATTTGTTTCCTTATCAACAATGATACAATCCTTTCCGCCCATTTCGGCAACAACTCGTTTTAACCAAATTTGTTTCGGCTGAACTATTGAAGCTAAATCATAAATGTGTGTCCCAACTTCCATCGAACCGGTAAATGAAATGAATCTGACTTTAGGATGCGCAACTAAAGTATCACCAACTTCACCCCCTGAACCCGGAAGGAAATTTATAACGCCATCCGGTAATCCGGCTTCTTTCATAATATCATAAAATATTTTTCCCATCATCGGAGAATCGCTGGAGGGCTTTAAAACAACCGTATTACCAGCAACTACTGCTGCCGATGTCATTCCGACCAAAATCGCAAAAGGGAAATTCCATGGCGGAATAGTAACACCAACACCCAACGGAATATATACTAGTTCATTCCTTTCACCCTTAACCGGTGTAATTGGTTGTTTGGAAGCATACCGTCAACATCTCTCTGCCGTAAAACTCAAGAAAATCAATAGCTTCGGCAGTATCGGCATCTGCTTGAAGATAGTTCTTTCCAGTTTCGTAAATCATCCATGCATTAATTTCAAATCTTCTTCGTCCTTGCAATTGCGGCTGCTTAAATAAATAACTTGCTCTTTTTTCTGCAGGGACATATTTCCATTCATCAAACTTATTAGAAGCTGTTTCAACAGCGCGGTTCGCTGTTTCTTTGGTGCCTTTATAAAATTTTGCAACAACTTCATCTTTGTTTGAAGGGTTGTAAGATATGATCCTTCCTTTAGACCTTACCTTTTTACCACCAATTATCATTTCATATGTTTTGCCGAATTGTTTCTTTACAGAAGCAAGAGCTTTTTGTTGTTTTTCAACATTTGATTTTTTTGAAAAATCAGTAAAAGATTCGATGCGGAAAGGTTTAACTGACATTAATGATCTCCTGAAAAAATAATTAAAAATAGTTGTTAAAAATTAACCTTTTTGATTTTGATAATCAATTTGTTGAAGTTTGGTTATTGTACGTGATTCATTAAGTTTTGTATGGACATCTTTTAAAAGATGTACTTTTGATTTTAAGTTAATGATGTTATATTATTTTTTACGAAAATTTACAAATTATTAGATAGCAATTCTGCGAGGGATTTTAACCGAAGACAGTGTTAAGAATTAATTTTAATAATAATATTACCGGGAGACGGAAATGGCATTACTAAAAGCATGCGATACAATTACTGAGGTTTATCGTTTTTTAACAGAGGAATACGGGAAAACCGTAGATAAAGATTTACTCAGGTATAAAGTTGATAATGTTTATACGGGTGTTTCATATTCAAAATTTAAAGAGGAAACTGACTCATTTGCATTTGGTCTTGCATCACTCGGTATAAAACGGAAGATAAGGTTGCAATAATGGCGGAGAACCGTCCTGAATGGGTTTATACAGATATGGCAGCACTTGCATTAGGCGCAATAGATGTACCCGCTTTATCCATCACTCACTGCTGCTTCGGTTGAGTTTATTCTAAATAATTCGGAATCGAAATGTATTGTTGTCTCAAATAAATTTCAGTTGAACAAGGTGCTGAAAATAAGTAACAAATGTAAATATTTGGATTTTATTATTGTTATGAATGAAAATGATTTCGATCCATCGGTGAAAAATCTTCATTCATTTAAACAAGTGCAGGAAATGGGTAATGAATATAAAAGACAAGAACCCAGATTTTTTAAAAGATAGTATGAACATGGTTAAGGAGAATGATGACTGCACAATTATTTACACCTCAGGCACAACAGGCGAACCAAAAGGAGTTGTATTAACTCACAAGAATATTATGTCGAATGTTACAAGTGCATTAGAAGCATTCCCCATCAACACAAGATGATGTGTTTTTGTCATTCCTTCCTTTGTGCCACATCTTTGAAAGGATGGCTGGATATTATACAGCATTTGCAAGCGGCGCTACGGTTTGTTATGCCGAAAGCATAGAAAAAGTTGCAACCAATTTAGGCTGAGATAAAACCAACTCTAATGACTTCCGTTCCACGTTTGTTCGAAAGGATTTATTCAAAGAAATTATAAGGAACGTTGAAAGCCAGCCGGAAAAGAAACAGAAAATATTTTACTGGGCAATGGAAACGGGAGACAATATGCTAATGCAAAAAGAGAAGGTAAAATACCGATAGCACTTTCTATAAAAGCATAAAGTGGCGGATAAGCTAGTCTTCAAAAAACTAAAGGGAAAGATTCGGAGGTAAAGATAAGGTTCTTTATTTCAGGAGGTGCAGCACTTCCACGGGAAATGGGAGAATTTTTTGAGGCATTCGGAGCCATAGTCATTGAAGGGTATGGATTAACTGAATCATCCCCGGTAATAGCTGCAAACAGAGCGGACGACTACAAATTTGGCTCAGTTGGTAAACCATTCCCCGGAGTAGAAATTAAAATCGCTCCTGATGGTGAAATACTTGCAAGAGGTCCGAATATTATGAAAGGTTATTATAAAAATAAAAAGGAAACGGATGCTACAATAAAAGATGGTTGGCTGTACACGGGCGATATTGGTGTATTTGATACAGACGGATTCTTGTTGATTACAGATAGGAAAAAACATTTATTTAAAACATCGGCTGGTAAATATATTGCTCCTACTCCAATCGAAAATACATTCCTCGGAAGTAAATACATCGATCAGTTTATCTTGATTGGTGACAGGAGAATGTTCCTTAGTGCACTTATTGTACCCGATTTTGAAGCCGTAAAAGAGTATGCTGATTCTCATAAAATTCCGTATGCTGATGAAAAAGATCTTGCACAGAATGATGAGATCTATAAATTGCTTGAAAAGGATATGGTACAGTTTCAGAAGAAGTTAGCAAACTACGAACGTGTTAGAAAATTTGTACTGTTAGATAATCCGTTTACTATTGATTCCGGTGAAATTACACCAAGTTTAAAAATAAAGCGGAAGGTAGTTGAAGAAAAATACAGCGAACTTATAAACAGGATGTATGACCGTCTTTCAAATTAGAGATGGAATTCTGATTAGTTATTAATTTTTTCCATTACCTCAATAATCTGTTTATGAATTTGGTTGTTGGAAGATAGTATTTTCTTCGAGAAGATATCTATTGAATTGCCATCAAAGTCAGTGACTATTCCCCCGGCTTCTTCTGCAATCAGTTTTCCTGCACATATATCCCAAGGATGTAAGTGGACCTCCCAGAATCCATCGAACGCACCTGAAGCAAGATAGCAAAAATCAATAGCTGCTGAACCAAGTCTTCTCATACCGCGAGATTTCTTTGTTAAAATTGTAAATCTTTCAAAGGCTTCTTCGGGATTTTCTGCGATATTATATGGAAATCCTGTAACGAGCAAACTATGTTCAAGTTTATTTACGTTACTTACATTAATCTTCACTGAGTTTGCAAATGCCCCGCATCCCTTTTCAGCAGAAAAAACAATATCTCGCATTACATCATAAACAACTCCTGCAATTGTTTCGCCGTTTTTTTGTACACCAATCGATACAGAAAATATTGGCAAACCGTGTGCGAAATTTGTGGTTCCGTCAAGCGGATCAACAACCCAAAGATAATCAGAGTCATTTCTCACATCGCCGCCTTCTTCGGCTAGAATACTGTGCGTGGGATATTTTTCTTTTATAAAATTAGTAATCAGTTCTTCCGATGCTTTATCAATCTCCGTAACAAGATTACTTTCGTTTGTTTTGTATTCAATTTTGAATGTCGTACCAAATCCTTTTTTAATTATTGATCCGGCGCTTTTACAAATTTCTATTATGTCGTTTATCATCATACTTTGTAAATGTTGCAATTAAAAAAGATTTGTCTTGCTAAAATATATTCTCAAAAAATAATAAGCATTGTTTGAGGCAATTAAAATTCTGCCAATTCTAAGTTCCTTGAAAGCATTATGCAATTTTGGTATATTTTAGGTTGGATAATACGCAAAATAAAGGAGTTTTTTATTTGGATCAGATTAACAAAGCTGAAATTCAGACATCAAGTGAAGGATCATTTATCGATGATATGCCCGATACACTTCCGATTTTACCGCTTCGGGATATAGTTATTTTCCCGTATATGATATTTCCCGTACTTGTTGGAAGAGAACAGTCAATCAGGGCTGCTAACTTTGCTACGGAAAAAACAAAATATATTTTTCTTTCCACTCAAAAAAAATCTACAATAGAAGATCCGAAGCAGGATGATATTTATACAGACGGAACAATTGCCAAAATAATTCAGATATTAAAACTGCCAAACGGATTAATGAAAATTCTGGTTGATGGTTTAATTCAGGCAAAGATTGTTGGGTTTACTGACAGAAAAGAATTTTTTGAGGGTAAGTTGGAAATAGTTTTGCCTGAACTAGTAAAAGATCATGAGATGAATGCAATGGGAAGGCAGATGTCTCAATTATTTAAGGAGTATGTGAAGATCAGCAGAAATATTCCGGCAGAAACATTAAGTGCTTTTGAAAACATTGTTGAGCCGGATAGAAAACTATTTTATGTTGCTGCAAATATAAATCAGCAAATAGATATTAAGCAGTCAATTCTTCAAAAATACACATTAAAAGAACAGTTTTACGAAGTGATCAAAATTTTAAATTCTGAAATTGACATACTCAAAATAGAAAAAGAAATCGATAACAAGGTTCAGGAAAACATCGCCAAAACACAACGCAAGTTTATAATTCAGGAACAAATAAAAATTTTGCAAGATGAATTGGGAGAAGATGAAGATGCATCGCCGGAGTTTACCAAGATTAGGCAAAAAATAAAAAAAGCAAAGATGCCTAAAGAAGCTGAGGAGAAATCATTAGAAGAATTAACCAAACTTAAAAAAACCCCTTCAATGTCTCCCGAATCTACTGTCATCAGAAATTATCTGGATTGGCTTACTGATGTACCCATGGTCTAAAAAGACAAAAGATAATCTGAACATAAAACATGTGCAGAAAATTTTAGATGAAGACCACTTTGGATTAAAAAAACCGAAGGAAAGAATTATCGAGCACATTGCAGTTCTTAATCTTGTAAAGCAGATAAGAGGGCAGATACTTTGCTTCGTAGGTCCACCGGGAGTTGGTAAAACATCTTTAGGTAAATCTATTGCAAGAGCTTTGGGCAGAAAATTTGTACGAATAAGTTTAGGCGGAGTTCGTGATGAAGCTGAGATTAGAGGTCATCGAAGAACATACATCGGCTCAATGCCCGGAAAAATAGTTCAATCTATGAAAAAAGCAGGCACAATAAATCCTGTTATCTTATTAGATGAAATTGATAAGATGAGCGTTGATTTCAGAGGGGATCCTTCTTCAGCAATGCTCGAAGTTCTCGATCCTGAACAAAACCATACCTTTAACGATCATTATCTTGAAGTTGATTACGACCTACGAAATGTTATGTTTATTACAACTGCTAATGTTCGTTATAACATTCCCCTTCCACTGCAGGATAGGATGGAAATAATTGAACTGCCAGGTTACCTCGAATATGATAAATTAGAAATTGCTAAACGCCATCTTGTTCCAAAGCAGTTAGAATCTCATGGTTTGATAAAAAAGAACGTTATAATAAATGATGATGCTATAAGAAAAATTATTAGAGATTATACAAGAGAAGCCGGCGTTAGAAACCTGGAAAGAGAGTTCGCCTCCATTTGCAGAAAAGTTGCTAAAGATATAGTGATGAAAGAATCATCGAATGGAAAAGGGAAAAAGAAAACTAAATATACTATTGATGAAAAGAAGGTTGAAGATTATCTTAAAAATCCAAAATTTAGAACCAAGCAACATGAAAAAACTGAAAAAATAGGAAGCGTTACAGGTTTGGCATGGACAAGCGTTGGCGGAGCTTTACTGAATGTTGAAGTTACGATAATGAGCGGTAACGGTAAGCTTAGTCTTACCGGACAACTTGGAAATGTAATGAAAGAATCTGCACAGGCAGCACTAAGTTATTTACGTTCTTCGGCAAAAAAACTTGGGCTAAGCCATGATTTCTTTAAAGGTAAGGAAATTCATATTCATGTTCCGGAGGGAGCAATTCCGAAGGACGGACCTTCAGCAGGAATTACAATGGCAATGGCAATGTATTCTGCTATCGGTAAAAAACCTGCTTCAAATAATGTTGCTATGACTGGCGAAATTACTTTAACCGGTTCCATTCTTGCAATCGGCGGATTGAATGAAAAACTGCTCGCGGCAAAACGAAATAAAATTGAAACGGTTCTTATACCGAAGGAAAATGAGATTGATTTGAGTGAAATATCAAATGAAGTTAAAGACGGTCTGAAAATTATTCCGATTGAAAAAGTAGAGAATGCAATACCATATGTTTTTCCTGCAGTAAAACGAAAAAAACCTTCTGCAAAAACAACCAAAAAAGTTACAAAAAAGAAATAGTGATTTTGAAAGAGATAGTTATAACTGAGGATATTAATTCTTTGGAAGAAAAATATAAACTGTTAATAAAACAGCTTAAGGAATTACTGAATCGGAATGATCATGAACTATCCAATCTATCCAACCTAACTTCGGCACTGAAACAAACATTCAATAAAATCAGTTGGGTGGGATTTTATCTTTACGATAAAGAAAAATTATATCTCGGTCCGTTTCAGGGTAAAGTAGCATGTACAACAATAGAAATAGGCAAGGGAGTTTGCGGAACAGCCGCAGCAAAAAAAGAAACCATTGTTGTTCCTGATGTTGATAAATTTTCAGGGCATATAGCTTGTGATTCAGATTCGAAATCTGAAATTGTGTTGCCGATAATTAACAAAGATGGTGAACTCTTCGGAGTGCTTGACCTTGACAGCAGTGAATACAATTCGTTTAACGAAACGGATAAAATTTATCTAGAAGAAATTTGTAAGTTTTTGGTTGAAGAAATTCTTATTTAGAAATTATTAATTATACGATTATTAAAAAAATGGCTTACCTGGTAACAGCACGAAAATGGAGACCGCAATTATTTGAGGATGTGGTCGGACAGGAACACATAACCGAAACTCTAAAAAATGCTATAAAAAATAATAGGATTGCACACGCTTATTTGTTAACAGGACCACGCGGCGTAGGTAAAACAACAACTGCAAGAATATTTGCAAAAGCACTCAACTGTGAAAACCCTGCTGATGCTGAACCATGCAATAAATGTGATATGTGCCTTGATATACAAAACCTTCAATCGATGGATATCATAGAAATAGACGGTGCCTCGAACAGAGGGATTGATGAAATCAGAACACTGAGAGAATCGGTAAAATATGCACCGACCCGTGGAAAATATAAAATTTATATCATTGATGAAGTTCACATGTTAACTAAGGAATCATTCAATGCATTCCTTAAAACTTTGGAAGAACCGCCTGAACATACAATATTTATTTTCGCAACAACTGATGTTCACAAAGTTCCACTCACAATAATCTCACGCTGCCAACGATTTGACTTTCGAAGAATTCAGATGGATACGATTAAAGAAACACTTGCAAAAATAGCGGAAGCCGAAAAAATAAAGATCGATGATAAAACTCTAACTATAATTGCAAAAAAAGCTGATGGAGCATTACGTGATGCTGAAAGTTATTTCGATCAGATAGTTTCGTTTTGCGGGGATGATATTGATTCTGAAGTCGTTGCTAAAATGCTTAACCTGATTGGAGATGAAGTTTACTTTAAAATTTCTGATTCAATTTTAATAAGGAATTTAAAACAGTTTTTGAAGTAACGAATACTATTTACGAAAACGGTTGGGATTTTATCGATTTTATTAATGGACTCGTTGAACATTTTAGAAACATAATGACTATCATCCTCACCGAAAATACTTTGCTGATAGAAACGGCTGATATCTATAAAGAACAGTATCTTAATTATTTGGGAAAATTCTCCAAAGGTGATTTACTACGTGCTATGAACTATTTAAACAAAGTTCAGCAAGAATTGCGGTTTTCCCAAAATCAAAAACTAAAAATAGAAATTGCACTTACACATTTGATTGGGCTTGAGAAATCTCAAACAATGACCGAATTAATT
>PVMK01187514.1_pt1 | contig 11582 bp, 5 predicted proteins | sample 1853481 | NCBI WGS metagenome assembly PVMK01 (sample SAMN08533507, study PRJNA380276) | Marine sediment metagenome, whole genome shotgun sequencing project. | reverse complement strand
GAACTTTTCATTGGATATCAGTGCACACCGTCCGCCTGTTCCGGCAGGAAGGGAAGGCGGAACGGACGGCCATGCCCGCGATGTTGTCACCAGATACCGTGTGACCAATACCGACACTATGCGGCGAGAGCTCACACTGGCCCTTGCCATCCGCCCAATGCAGGTCAACCCGCATACGCAGACGCTGAACCTTGTGGGGGGTGCTAGCAGGATTGAACAGATCAGTTGGGATAGTGCAGCGTTTCAGGTGAATGGTGACTGGTATGTGTATCCTGACCTGAAGCCAGACCACGTGTCCCTGGCAGCCTTTGAAAGGGCCGGTTTTCCGCATGTGCAGGATGCCGCGGCAAGCACGGTTGCGCAAAGCCTGGTGGCTCCGGGAGGTTTCGGTTCCGGCGTCATGTATTTTCATTTTGATCTGGAGCCGGGTGAGGTTCGCGATGCTACTGTCGTCACTGTGCTCGGTGATGATGGTGGACGTACGCCCGACTTGGACCGCGAGGCCATTGATGCCGCCGAAATGGCAGCAGCCGATGAATGGCGGGAGATCCTTAACCGTGTGGAAATTTCGGGCCCTCCTGAATCCATGCCGGTTCTCAATGGCCTGAAAACCGCGTTGGCTCATATGATGATCACTCGCGAAGGGCCTGCACTGCGTCCTGGGCCACGTTCCTATGCCCGTTCGTGGATACGTGACGGGGCAATGATGGGTGAAAGTTTCCTGCGTCTTGGGCACAATGAGCCTGCGGTTGATTTTGCCCGCTGGTATGCACCTCACCAGTTCTCCAGTGGCAAAGTTCCCTGCTGTGTTGATAAACGTGGCGCTGACCCGGTTGTTGAAAATGACAGCCATGGAGAACTGATTTTTCTGATAGCGGATATTTACCGTTACACCAGGGATCGTGCCTTTGCCGGGGCAATGTGGCCCTATGTGGACAAGGCTGCCGCCGTCCTCGATGAACTGAGGCTGTCGGAACGGACGGAGCGTAACCGTCAGGGTGACCGCAAGGCACTCTATGGTCTTTTACCGCCCTCGATCAGCCATGAAGGCTATTCGGACAAACCGGCCTATTCATTCTGGGATAATTTCTGGGGTCTGAAAGGGCTGAATGATGCGGCTTTCCTTGCTGTTGAACTGGGGCACACTGACCGCGCAGCCGAAATCAGGGCAGATGCCGCCGAATTTGCCGGAGATATCGGGGCCTCTATCCGGTTGTTGGGTGAAGAGCTTGGGCACGTGCCGGGGGCAGCCGACCGAAAGGATTTTGACCCGACATCCACGACGATCGCGCTTTCGCCTACCGATGCGGCAGCCGCCTTGCCGCGGAAGTTGCTGATGGCCACGTTCGAGAAAGCCTGGTCCGAGTTTGTGGCGCGGCGCGATGGCAACAAGGCGTGGGAGGTCTATACACCTTATGAATTCCGCCAGGTGAGCGCTCTTGTGCGTCTGGGAGAGCCTGAACGTGCCCATGCCCTGCTTGACTATTACATGCAGGATCGCCGCCCGGCAGCATGGAACCAGTGGAGCGAGGTGATCAGCAGACTTGAACGGGAACCGCATTTCATTGGTGATATGCCCCATACATGGGTGGGATCGGATTTCATACGGGCGGTGCTTGATCTTTTTGTCTATGCCGATACAGAAACCGGCTCACTGGTCATCGGCGCCGGTCTGCCGCGCTCCTGGTTGCAGGGTGAAGGTATCCGGGTGCATGGGCTGAGAACCCCTTATGGTGAGGTTTCCTATACGGCGCGTGATGAAGGCGGGCAGGTGCGCTTTGCTCTGGAAGGATCGACCATGCCACCTGGCGGCTATGTCCTGCCTGCTTCCCTGAAAGGTGACATCAGGGTAACATTCAATGGAAACCCTGTGGCCGTCCCCGTGACATTCCCCTAAAACCGTCTGCGGCGATCCAAATTATTTTCAGACATTTTATGAAAGAGGACGATAGTACATGAAAAAGAACTCTACCTTTCCTGACGGGTTTCTCTGGGGTGCGGCGACATCGGCCTACCAGATTGAGGGTGCACCGCTGGCAGATGGTGCAGGCCCAAGCATATGGCAGCGTTTTGCCCACACACCGGGACATACCGTGAATGGCGATACCGGCGATATTGCCTGTGACCATTACCATCGCTGGCGCGAGGATATCGCCCTTATGAAGGAGCTGGGGTTGCAGGCCTATCGGTTTTCTGTGGCTTGGGCGCGTATTTTCCCCGAAGGCAAGGGAAGGCTGAATGAGAAAGGCCTGGGTTTCTACGAAAAACTTGTTGACGGTCTTCTGGAAGCAGGAATTGAACCACTCCTCACGTTGTATCACTGGGATTTGCCGGAAGCGTTGGACGATCGTGGCGGGTGGTTGAATCCTGACATAGCACACTGGTTTGCAGACTATGGGGAAGCCATGTACCGGCGACTGGATGGCCGAGTCAAAAAATGGACGACACTGAATGAGCCCTGGGTGGTGACCGATGGCGGCTATTTGCATGGTGCATTGGCTCCCGGGCATTCCTGTCACTACGAAGCACCGGTTGCCGCGCATCATCTGATGCGTGCCCATGGGGCGGCGGTTCAGGCCTATCGGGCTGTTGGGGCGTATGAAATCGGTCTTGTTGTGAATATCGAGCCGAAGTATCCGGCTTCGAATGATCCAAAGGACCTGGCGGCCACCAATCGCGCGGATGCCTATATGAACAGGCAGTTTCTTGATCCCGCCCTTCTGGGATCCTATCCAGAGGAAATGAAGGAAATATTCGGGGACGCATGGCCTGAATGGCCTGCGAAGGATTTCGACCTGATCCGTCAGAAGATCGATTTTGTCGGCCTGAATTATTACACGCGTGCCGTCACCTGTGATAAGCCGGACTCCTTGCCTGTAAGGGCCGGAAGCGTACGCCAGCCGCACAAGACCTATACGGAAACAGGGTGGGAGGTCTATCCGGACGGGCTTTCTGATACGCTGCTGTGGCTCAAAAACCGTTATGGTGAGATGCCGCTGTATATCACCGAGAATGGCTCGGCATTTTTTGATCCGCCGAAATCGATGAATGGCCGTGTTATTGATCCGCTACGGATGCATTATTTGAATCAGCATCTTTGCGCGATCCGGACAGTGATTGAGCAAGGCGTGGATGTGCGGGGATATATGGCCTGGTCTCTGATGGACAACTATGAATGGTCTCTTGGGTATGCCAAGCGATTTGGCATCGTGCATGTCGATTTTGAGACCCTTGAGCGAACGCCGAAGGATACCGCCAGGTATTATTCGAAAATCATCGAATCCAATGGTGCGGTTCTGGACGAACCCTTCCTGCCTCTTTCACTGTATACGCGTCATGGCTAGTCTGACCCTGAGAAATATTCACAAGAGTTTTGGCAACACTGCTGTGTTGTCCGACATTGACCTTGATGTCGCGGATGGGGAGTTCGCGGTGATTGTCGGCCCTTCAGGATGCGGGAAGTCAACACTGTTGCGGACGATTGCGGGCCTTGAGGATCTCGATGAGGGAACAGTCACAATCGGTGAATCGGATGTCACGAGTCTTCCGCCTTCCAAGCGCGGGATTGCGATGGTGTTCCAATCCTATGCCCTGTACCCACATATGACTGTCTATGAAAATATGAGCTTCGGGATGAAAATTGCCGGAGCTTCTTTAGAGGAAATAGACCGGGCCGTGCGCGAGGCTGCCGAGACGCTCGGCCTGACCCCGCTGCTTAATCGTAAACCGAAAGAACTTTCCGGTGGAGAGCGCCAGCGCGCCGCCATCGGCAGGGCGACAGTCAGACGCCCAAGCATTTTCCTGTTTGATGAACCACTTTCAAATCTGGATGCCTCCCTTCGTGTGAAAATGCGTCATGAATTTGCACGACTGCACGAGACGCTTGAGACAACCATGATCTATGTTACGCATGACCAGGTAGAGGCCATGACACTGGCGGATCGCATCGTGGTACTCAGGAATGGACGGATTGAGCAGACGGGTTCGCCACACGAACTGTACACGTATCCTGCCAACCGTTTTGTGGCGGGCTTTATCGGATCGCCGGCCATGAATTTCCTGGCCGGGTCCGTGGTCGAAAGCTGCCCAGCTCAAACAATTGTCCGACTTGCAAACGGCACGACAATTCAGATGAAGCCCGGCTCCGGAGAGCTGTCTACGGATTCTCCGGTCACGCTTGGCATTCGCCCGGAGCATCTGGCATCGGGAGGCGCTCACAATTGCATGGAGACAAAGATCATGCTTGTGGAGCCCCTGGGCAGCCATTCCTATGTCTATCTGGACACGCGGGATGCTGATGAACCGCTCGTCTTTCGTGGTTCCGGTGATTTCCGTGGCGCGAAGGGAGACAAGCTGACGGTGTGTATTCCGACAGACCACTGTCATCTGTTCGGGGAAGACGGCAAGGAGCTTCGGCAAAAAGCTTCCGGAAACCTCACGACAAATCAGGGAGATCATTGATGAACAATCACAAGAGAAGCGTGTTGTTGTTTTTGGCTGCCCTTGTCCTGCTGTTGTTGCCCGTGACACCAGCGCTGTCGGCATCCGACATACCGCCAAAAACCGAATGGCGTGTTTCCGCGTCCTCGATCCAAAACGATAAATTCAAACCGGGTTACCTGGCTGATGGTGACACCGGGACCCGCTGGTCCAGTCGGCCAAAGGATAAGGAATGGGTTCTCGTTGATCTTGGAAAGGTGGTTGGGATGACCGGCTTTACCCTGCACTGGGAGAACGCGTATTCGAGAAAATACAGCCTCCTGGTTTCTACCGATGCCCGGGAGTGGACTACGGTGTATAAAAACGACGACAGCGACGGGCAGATGGATGATATTTATATCCAGCCCGTTTCCGGGCGATATGTCCGGCTGGAGACAAGGGTGAGAGCAACCGCCTGGGGGAATTCCCTCTGGGAACTTGACATCAAGGGGACTGACGACCTTGTGGAAATCACAGTGGTCGCCGGTAGTGGAGCTGATGCCCCGGCCATGATGGATGGTCGTACGGATACCGTCTGGAAAAGCGGGGCTGTTGACCGGGCGGAATTGCTTCTGGACCTGCGCAGGTCCAGGACTATTTCCGGATTGCGTATTGACTGGGACCAGCATTATGCCGGTTCGGTGGCCATGGCGATTTCGCTGGATGGAAAGGAATGGAAACAGGTCTCCTCCATCTCCATCTCGGGAGCACAGGGGCAATCCGATTTTATTTCGCATGATGCATCCGAGGTACGCTATATCAGGCTGGTGTTTGCTGACCCTGTGACAGCCGGAGGCGGTTTCGGGATTGGCGATATATCGTTGCGTGGCCCCACGGAAGCCTTCACCCCTTTTGTCCGGTATCAGTTTAATGCCCGGAAGGCTCCTTTCGGGGATTATCCTCCACATCTGAGGGGATACCAGACCTACTGGACCCTGGTCGGCCTTCCAAGGGATAGCGAGGAAAGCCTGTTTGATGAGTTTGGCAATCTGGAATTCCGGCGCGATAGCCCCATACTGATGCCCTATGTCAAAGAGGGAGATAATCTGTATTCGGGTGCCGTTGCTGCAAAAATAACCCAGGAATTGCAAGACGGTTACCTGCCGGTTCCCGCAGTGCAATGGGAGACGGGGAATGGACTTCAATTCAGGTCCGAGGCCATTACCAGCGGCCCTGTCGATGCAAGCATGACCTATGTGCGACATACGCTTGAAAATCGCTCCGATACTGTACGGCAGGGGGAAATCATCGTCACTATCAGGCCCGCCCAGATCAATCCCAAATGGCAACATGGCGGACTGTCGCCTATCAATTCAATCAGGTACGAGCACAAAACCGGGAAACCGGTGATAATCAACGGCAAGAACAGCTACATATCTCTTTCGCCTGCCGAAAGTTTCTTTGCCCTGCATTATGCTCACGGGGATATTGCAAACGGTCTGCGAGGCAGGGTAGCGCCGGACGTAAGGGCAGACAGCAAGGGCGATACCACATCTATTGATGACGAAACCGGGACCGGTCTGCTCTCGGCAGCCTGGACATATGCATTTGACCTGAAACCCGGTGAATCCAGGGAGGTTGTAATTGCGGCTCCCCTGCATGAGACCCTGTCAAATATGAAAACTGCCGGGGAATTCGGGGAGTTGCGGCAGGAGTATGTGACATTCTGGACCCGCAAGCTTGACCGTGTGGGATTGGAGCTTGCCAACAAGGCGATCGTCAATACCGTGAAGTCGCAGGCAGCATATATTCTGTTGAACAATGATGGCGTGGTCATCCAGCCCGGTGCGCGCAGCTACAACCGGACCTGGATGCGGGATGGCGCGATGATTTCCTCCGCTCTCATGCGGCTTGGTTTTTTCGAGGAGGTAAGGGAATATCTGGACTGGTATGCCGAACGCGTTGCTCCCAATGGCCTCGTGCCCCCCATTCTCTACACCAGCGGTAAGGTGTATGACGGCTGGGGAAGGAATATCGAATGGGACAGCCAGGGTCAGTTCATCTATGCGATCATGGAGTACTATCGCTTTACTGGTGACAGGGATTTTCTGGAAAAGCATTTTGATTCTGTTCACCGGGCGATGAAATTCCTTGTAAGATTGCGGGAGCGTACGCTTGATCCGGAATATTATGGAAATCTTGAGGCCGGTGAACGCCTGAAAGGCATATTACCACCGTCTATCAGCCATGAAGGTTTCATTACCCCGGTACACAGCTATTGGGACAATTTCTGGGCCATTCGCGGTTGGGCGGATGGTATTGAAATGGCGGAGACCCTGGGCCGGGAATATTTAGCTGGCTGGGCGAGGACCGAGGGGAAAGCTTTCAGCAACAGCGTCAGGGAATCCATTGAAAAGACCATTGCCTGGAAGTCCCTCGACTATATCCCTGTAGATGCGGACAAGGGCACTCCTGATCCAACCTCCATTGCCATAGCCCTGTTTCCCACTGAAGCAAGGCATGTCCTACCGGCAGATGTCCTGGACCGGACTTTCCGGGACTATTACCGGATGGTGAAGGAACGGGATGCCGGGCCGGAACCCTATGCCTATACGCCTTACGAAGTGCGCAATATTCTGGCTCTGGCAACCCTTGGGTATCGCAAGGAAGCATTCGACCTGCATGAAATCCTGTTGAGGGACATGCGTCCGGCCAACTGGAACCAGTTTGCCGAGGTTGTACTTTCCGACAGCCGCAGGGGTGTATATATCGGTGACATGCCACATACATGGGTCGGGTCGGGATATGTCAATTCTGTCCGGGGTCTCATCCTGATGGAAGAGGACAAAAGTAAAACCCTGAACCTGCTGTTTGGTACTCCACGCGAATGGCTTGTGGACGATGGTATTTCCCTTTCGGATTTTCCCACACATTTCGGAAACCTGATGATGCGGGCGAAGTGGGACGACAGCGACCAGAGACTGAATCTGGATGTGGATATGCCAAAAGGCACTGCCAGGAAAATTTATGTTCGCTGGCCAATCCACAAGGATGGAAGGCCTGAACAGGTTACAGTTGAGGGTGATGACAGCTACCGTATTGATGATCACGGTATCTGGTTTTCAGGCACTAGTTTCAAGTTGATGGCCAGATGGTAAATGGTCGGTATGGTCAATGTGACAATAATATGAGACGAGGGGAGATGGGTTAATGGTGAGGGCGTGGCCTATATGGAAGGCAAGAAGTCGGGCGATAATCGGGATGCTGTGTGTGATGGTAGTGGGCCTGCAAAGCATCGCTTTTTCGGAAGCGAACACCTTGCGTCACGCAAAAAATCTGAGCTTTCCGTCACAGTGTGCGGAAGAAGATAACGTGAATATTCCGATCTACGGCGGCTATGTGTCCGACTATCAAATCACCGCGACCTTTCCAACCTATTTCCCACTCACAACCGGTCAGAAGGATCTCTGTCTTTCCGACATGACGAATTGCGAGCAGGCGTGGGACATGCGGCCGACGGCGCAAATCGCATACTACGATGCGGCTAAACGGAAGCTGAAATTTGCCTGGCAGTCGCCCGGCTCCTATTGGTATCCGATTGAAACACCTGACGTGGTCAATGGGGATGTGGGGCAATATGTGTCGCTAGCGTATCCGCCGACAGACAGGCATTGGGTAGGCTTAGCCGCACCACCGGCCATGGCCTATTATGACGCCCTGAACCACAGGCTCATGTACATTGCCAGGGATACAAAGGGGAACTGGGGGGAGCCGGAGATTGTCGATGCAAATGGGGATGTGGGGCAATACGCCTCGCTACGCATTAGCCGGGACAGAGGGCATCACGTCGTCTATTACGATGCGGATCTCGGGGATTTAAAATATACGTATAAGAGCAATCCGGATGCGGTTGGCGGATGGGCAACTCCAACGATCCTGGACGCGAACGGCGATGTAGGGCAGCATGCAGCAATGGCGATAGACCCAGTTGGCAGGCAGCATGTGGTGTACTACGATGCGGACGCGAAGGATTTAAAATACGTCACCAGCGATGACACGCATGGATGGTCGGCGCCAGTGGTCATAGATACCGTCGGGGACGTCGGAACATACGCCTCAATGACTGTGTACTATGAGGGCCGCAAAGAGAAAATGAACGGGGCGTATGAAGGGCGCTATCCGCATATCGCGTATTACGATGCGAGCAATGGGAATTTAAAATACATCTACCGGGATGAGCAGGGATGGTCGACGCCGGTGGTGTTGGATGCGGTGGGAGATGTCGGCCAATATGCCTCGATGGCGTTTGGTCCGGATGGGGCTCTGCATATGGCGTACTATGATGCCACGAATAAGGACTTAAAATACCTACACAAAGAAGCCACCGCGGCACAGTGGTCGGTGGGAAACGTTCTGGATGCGGCAGGAGATGTCGGCCGGTTTGCATCGCTGGGGATGTCGGCAAGAGGGTATCCGAATATTGCCTATTACGATGCGGACAACCAGAGTTTAAAATTTCTGTCGAAGACAAAAAAGACTACGCCGCATTGGGACAACGTCCAGGTAATCGCATCAGGAGGCGCCGTTCAGTATGCGAGTTTAGTGACGTCGGGTTTTGTGGACCTTGTCGATCTCCAAGGCATGGACCTGTACGACGACGGCGATGTGGCGGTTCGAGTCATGGATGTGTCCGGGTGGCCATATGAATCGGGGATGGCAGTCCATATCGTGGGGGGACCTTCGAGGCCAGACCACGATTACATCCAGTTCATCAAACGGGCGGACGACGACCACGCCCCCCCGCAAATATTTGTTCTCTATGCCAATGGATACGCACGGATCATACCGCAACCCCCGGCGGGGCGGGAGGAGCGGGTATGTTTCGGGGCATCGCTGATCATTGGGCCGGCGGCAGAGGACCCCTTGTTTCCGATCACACCGATCGACAGGCTGGATATCGATCCGCAAAAGATGACCATCAAGGTGCAGTATTCAAACGGGTCGTCAGCGGTGTTACAGCTACAAGCAGAACCGGGCAAGACGACGGTGCGAGTGACGGATGTGACGTATGACACCTTAACCGCACCGTTTGTCACCCTGCGGTCCATGTGGGTGGCAAATGATAATTCCGACATCGCCCGGATCCAGGCGGCATCGTCACCCGGGGTCAGGCAGACGTACACGATCGATCCGAAACATGAGGAATGGACAACCCTACCGAGCGACTCTTGGTTGTTTTACCGGCCAACCTATTCGCGGCACAATACATCGAGCCCGGATTTCAAGATCGACGTGCTGGGACCAAAGGGGTATCTCGTGACCAAGCAGGCGGAGGACTATCGCTCGGGCACCTTAATGAAAACGCCGCGCAAGACCGCGTCCAGGGGATATACGGTACGAGGGACGGGGGAAGCGAACTATGTGTTGAACCTGGCCGAGGACATTTCGAACCCGTACATTCACATACGATATACAAAGGGCAAAAGCGCTGGTGATGTGGTCAATATCTATGTGGATGGCCGACGCCAGTCGACGATTGAGATGGTCGATAAGGGCTCCCTAGGTGATTATGAGATGACACAAGAGATGCGTCTATTAAATAAGCTCCCTGCCGGTTCCCATACGATAAAATTGGATGTGCAATCCGATACGGGCGCATTGGAATTGGACTATTTTGTCATCCACAGCAATGTCGAACATCCGAGTCGGTAGGAACAAACGTAGATGTTTCACAGTATCCGATTACCGGGTGTTTTTGCCCGTAGGTGACCGGCCCCCAGTGATTGTTCCATCGTGAATGTAGGCTTATGCACATTTTTGGATAGACGCCTCTGGGGCTGGTTGTTTGTATCGTAAGGCGCTATATGGTTGATGGTCGTATGGTCAAAAAACTCATGCGGCTTCGCGAGAGCGAATGGGTTTGGCACCCAAGCCTTTTTCACCTTACCGCCAGATGAGCCATTCACCCTGCACAGGTCCCGAAGGCCAGTTGTTGACGAGTGGCGAAAGAATTCTCTAATAGTCGTCTGTGTGATCCCTAAATTCCTGAAGTTTGTGCACAAAATCCTTCCTGTCGTGGCGAGGGACCGGCGTTTTTGGAGTGATTCGTACATATCATGAAGATGCCGTTTAAGAGTCAGCTGCTCACTTAAGTCTAGGCACGAAGGGATAATAAAAAATCTCCACTGTTGGAATTAGGCAACAACGACTTCAAAGAACTCTGGCCACGGTCGTTCCATCCGAAAAGTTCTAAAATCGTCCAATAGCCCCAGCCTTTTTGCCTTTAACTGGCTAAAGCTAAAATCTCTTCGATTTAATTGGAATATTCTAGTTGAGACGTAACACAGAAGTTGCGAATCTCGTCCACTACGGTGAGCCATTTTTAAAAATGACAAAAACCTTTTCCGGTTTTTGTCACGGTTGAAAATTGGAAATCACGAATTTTGTCACGGTTAGCCCATGCTACGTGGTGCTACAACAACCAACAGGAAACAACGATTCACCCTGTCATTATTGATGATTCTGTGGTATCCCGTAGCATGATGTTGGTTGGTGTTGCACAACACGATCACCTTTGGGAGCAGGATGTCACTGAATTAGATTTTTGTTTAAATGCCAGGGCCCCTAACTTTTAAAATGAGCAGTGAAAATTCATTTATGGGGGCAACTTTGGGGGCAACAATAAAATTGGTAGAATAAGATTTCATTTAATATCAAATGGTTACATACGCTATTCGGTAGTCCTCACCCCACCAAATTCCGGATCATACAGAAAAGGTGGTTCCCGACTCTTTCATGTGGGTCACTGAAATGTTCGTCTCCCATGGTCCGACGCCTGCCGTCTGGCCCAAGGGAGGGACGCTCTCATAAGCTGGCGGGCCTTGTTTGAGCACTGCGAGTTGGTCCGCCCTCCCTAGGCTGGCGTCCATCTGCACCAATGAGGCCAGACGGGGCGTCAATGGTTTTGGGGCCTTTTGCCGGAACAAAAGGGCCTCGCCTGCCGGGGCGAAACCCGGCAACACAGAAAACTCTGTTGACACGATGATTTGGTGGCACAAGTGCGATTCGTTTAAGTGCCAACACTTTTTGCGTGGCAAAACCCAAGATAGATCCCCAATAAACATCGTAAAGCTGTAAGACCAGACCCATAAATTCTGTATGAT
>PVMK01137850.1_pt1 | contig 11586 bp, 10 predicted proteins | sample 1853481 | NCBI WGS metagenome assembly PVMK01 (sample SAMN08533507, study PRJNA380276) | Marine sediment metagenome, whole genome shotgun sequencing project. | reverse complement strand
GAGGCAATTTTATTCGCAGGTGAGGATGGTCGATGACGGTGTTGGGCAGGTGATAGCAAAATTAGAAGAGAAGGGCGTGTTGGAGGTCAGGAACAGGAAAAAGGGCTCGTCCTTATCAGCGTGGTCGTCGAGAAACTCGACGGATTTTTTCGTGAAGTAGTCGACGGAATGTTCTGGTGCAGTATGGTATTGACCATTGTCGTTCATCTCAACACCATAGAATGAATCCATCATGCCCTTTGCCATCGTGACCCAATGTTTGAAGCCGTTTTGCGGTTTATCGGCAAATCCAAGATGATATTTTCGATCAGGGCGGTGTGATAGCCCGCCTCAGCGAGCTTTTCTGGCAGTGTTTCAAATTCGGCGATGGCGTTGTAATTTTCGGGCCATTGGTCCATATGTCATCATCAAGCCAGGTGTGAACTCCGTGCTGTGAAGGCATGAGCCCGGTGAGCATGGATGCCCGACAAGGGGAGCACATAGAATTGGGCTGAAAGCATTGCGAAACAGCACCCCTTGGAAGCCAATTCGTCGAGATGGGGTGTGAAGATCTCATCGTTTCCATAACAACCCATCATGTTTGCAGGCTGGTTATCGACGAAGATCAGCAGGATATTGGGCTCGAGTGAACTCATAGATATTCCTCTCTTGAATAAAGATTATGCTACACAATGAAGAAAGCTGACTTAATACTCTGGGGCCCAGCTATCTCCCCAGGTTTCCTTCCACAAGAAGGCCGCGTGGAGTTGGACTTGACCGTGCCCCCCTTCCAGAGATCCCAGCGCGGATTAGCGTAATCTGAAAAGAATTCATTCAGACGGGCGCTGAGCTTTGCAACCACATCGGCATATTCGGGGTCTTGTGCCAGGTTTTTGCGCTCATCCGGGTCATTGACCAGATCATAAAGCTCGTGTTTGAAGTCGTATTCCGTGTTTTGGATGCGCATCATGAAGAGCCACTGGGATGTACGAATTGCCCGGGTTTCCTCTTGCTCCATAAAACATGCATTATCCCAGACAATATTTTCATTTTCAATTAACGGCCTCATACTTCTTGCCGGGCTTTCTTTAATAGGAGGCGTCTCCAAGCCGACATAATCTAAAATGGTGGCATATATATCTGTTGTGGCTACAAGAGAATCTACGACTTTTTGCTTATTTCCATCATCAGGTGCTTTAATTATTAACGGTATATGATTTGCTTCACGATGTGTATTGGATGGCCAGGTATCTTCCCCGTGCCCCCAAAATCCATGCTGTCCAAGTGACATGCCGTGATCAGATGCAAAAATAAACAGCGTATCATCAGCCAAACTGTGATTTTCCAATGCGTCAAGAACACGGCCGACACCATCATCGACGATGCTTATCTGTGAGTAGTAATTGCGAAGTGTGGGAAGATCATTGGGTATCTGAAGCATATAATCATATTCATCATCTATGCCTTTTTCTTTTAGAATCGATATCCAATCAATCATCTGTTTACTAACCGCTTCACGCGGCACAGATAGCATCGGGCTGTCACAAAACCGGTCTGAATAACGGTTTACGGGTTCACCTTGAATCGCAGGCCAGTGACCGTATGGTGCGGGATAGGTTAGAAAGAGAAAAAATGGCTTTTCCTTTTCCTCACTGCATTGATCGATATAGTCAATGGCTTTATCGGTAAAAAAGTCAACGGAATGTCCGGGGTGCTTATATCTCTCATCGCCATCGATGATATCATTTTCATAAAATGACTGGACATGGCCGATCTGCATCGTTACACATTTTTTAAATTTATCAGTAGCACTTTCTGCATTGCCCAGATGGTACTTCCCAATTAAGGCTGTATCGTATCCCTCACGAGCGAGTTTTTCCGGTAAAGTATCAAATTCTTCAATGGCATTCCAGTTATCGGGCCAATCATCTTTTAAAATACCCATCGATCCAGGTGTGAATTCCGTGTTGTGATGGCATTAATCCGGTTAGAACTGATGCCCGGCAGGGTGAACACATTGCATTGGGACTATAAGCCTCTGTAAAAAGCGTTGCATTTTGTGAAAGACGGTCTAAATTAGGAGAATAAGCCTCGGCATTTCCAGCACAGCCCATAACAGCACCGGGATGATTATCAACATAGATCAGCACAATGTTTGGTTTTTTTGTTGCCATTTACATTCCTTCAAATCCTGTTATTTTCTTTATTACTGATAGGATGTTTTCCTATACAAGGGCGCTGTTTGCAACAGCAAATGAAGTAGTTAGAATTCGGGCGTCCAATCGTCTCCCCAGACTTCTTTCCAAAGAAAAGGACGCGTAGAGTTGGATTTGACGGTACCCCCCTTCCATAGATCCCAGCGCGGGTTGGCATGTTGAGAGAAGAAGTCGTCTAAACGGTCGCTTAACTTTGCAACCACATCGACGTAGTCAGGCTGCCGCGCGAGATTCTTGCGTTCATCAGGATCATTCACCAAATCATATAACTCATCCTTGAATCCATATTTGGTATTTTCCAGACGTTTCATGAAAAGCCACTCTGATGTCCGAATTGCACGGGTCTCTTCTTGTTCCATAAAAACCTCATCTCGAAACTCCGTGGTTTCGCCACTTAGTAGCGGGCCAAAACTTTGACCAAAAACAGGCTCAGGAGACTCGAGTTCGCAATCTGCAAGATCAAGAATCGTCGCAAAGATATCTGTTGTTCCTACCAGGTTATCTACCTCCAGGCCCGCTTGTGCGAACCCCGGATAACTGATCAGCAGCGGGATACTATTCGCTGAATGGTGCATATTCGATGGCCAGGTATCTTCTCCGTGCCCCCAAAATCCATGATGGCCCACCGACTTACCATGATCGGCTGTATAAATAACAAGGGTGTTTTCCAATACACCTTTCTCTTGCAACTTCGCCAACACCTGCCCGACGCCGTCATCCACCATACTTACCTGGGCGTAGAATCGCCGCATCGCCGGTAAATTGTTAGGCTGCTCTGCAAGCCGCTTGTACCAGGCGAAATCTTCAGCAGGATATTTCTCTTTACACAACAATATCCAATCAATGAGTTCCGGACTCAACCCTTCCCGTGGAACCGAATTCATCGGTAAATCTGCATACAGGTGGGAGTATCGATGGTCCGGATCCGGGACATTTGCGTAGGGGGCGTTGTAAGTCAAACAAAGAAAGAAAGGCGGTTCGTTTGGGCTGGCATGTTTGTCGAGATAGTCAAGCGATTTTCTGGTGAAATAATCGACCGAATGTTCGGGTGCCGTGTGGCGTTGACCGTTGTCGATCATTGGGACGTCATAGAACGATTCCATCGTCCCCTTTTCCATCGCAACCCAATGCTTGAATCCGTTTTGGGGTTCATCCGCAAACCCGAGATGATATTTCCCGATCAGGGCGGTGTGATAACCCTTTTTCGCCAGCTTCTCCGGCAACGTTTCGAATTCGGCAATGGCATTATATCCTTCCGGCCATGTATCCATCAGGTAGTCATCGAGCCAGGTATGAATCCCGTGTTGTGAAGGCATGAGCCCTGTGAGCATGGATGCCCGGCAAGGGGAGCACATGGAATTGGGGCAGAAAGCGTTGCGGAAAAGCACACCTTTGGAAGCCAATTCGTCGAGATGGGGTGAGAAGATCTCGTCGTTTCCATAACAGCCCATCATGCTAGCAGGCTGGTTGTCTACGAAGATCAGCAGGATATTGGGCTGGAGTGTACTCATATGTATTCCTCTCTAGGATATTGGAAGTAGCAATCAATAACTATACTATAAGAGATAAAGGCTGAAGAAATTTCAATCTTCAGGTATTGAGTGTATCTGTAGAGTTGTTGACAACCACCATGCTGCAACAAGAAAAGTTGATCCAGGAAATGGCAGCGATTCTTGAAGAGGAACTGCCGCAGTTGATGTTTTTCTCTTTACTGGAATCTCACGGCATCTCTGAACGGCTTCAAGGTGTTCAACCTTCAGCCAATGACCAAGTAACCTGAAACATTGCTGATTGGACGCTCAAATAAGCAATAAAGTTTGAGTGGCAAGAAGTTAAAGTTAGGATTTTACTGGAGGTGGGCAATACCCACCTCCAGTAAAAATAAATCTTTATATGTCGTTCAGTTGGACAAAGGTCAGCGTGCAAGACCACCCTGTTTCCCCTTCACTGCATGAGTTAGATGCTTCCTTTAACAATACCCTCAAGCACGTGCAGACTCCGACCTTGGTGGAGGAGATTACGACCCGCTATGCAGTGGAAATGGCGAAAGTTGTGGCAGGCTCTCTCAAGACAATGTATTGGTTTAGTGACGAAAAATATATTGGAATGCGGACAGGTGCCCATGTCAACCCGAATATTGATCCCCAACATAAGGATGAAGCGATTCAGCCGATCTCATTCTGTGTGCGGGTTTCAGCGTTGGGTGCCAGCCAGAAAGCGACTGGCAGCATTTCATCATCGTTAGTTTCCTGAAGCAGTTCATACAAAGTTGGGTAGAACTTGCCATATTTTGCCCGGTAGGCTGCATCTTCGGCATCCTGGAGTGCGTTTATGGCATTCGCCTAGTATCATACTTTTCCGTTTTCTTGTATATGTTTTTAAGGTTCTTTCCGATAACTACTTAACTTCATGGATGATTAACAACGAATTTACCATCTTTTATCACATATCTGACATTATCTTTATCCAGAAGCACTTCAATGTCCGAAACTGGATCTTTTTTGACAACTAAAAGATCAGCCAGCTTTCCCTTTTCTACAGTCCCAACCTTATCACCGATACCGCATACTTCAGCGCCATGTTTGGTCGCAGCGGTAATGGCTTCAAGAGGTGTCATATCCAGGATATCAACCAGCAATTTTATTTCACTGATGTTGAACTTCCCGTAAGGTGTTACAGAATCGGCCCAGGTATCTGTGCCAAGTAGTATTTTTACACCATGTTTCTTGGCCCGTTTCAGGCTCCTTACCCAGGACGGCAGGATATCATCTTCATCTTCTTCCAAGTCAAAGTAAAAAATTGCCAGGGTGGGGGTAATAAAGATGTTCCTTTCAACCATTTCCCGGCACGTTTCATCATCCAGTTCAAAACCGTTATCATCGTCGGCGTGCTCAATAGACCTGACGCCAAGATCCACTGCAATCTTTACACTTTCAACACTTTCGGCATGGCACATCACCGGCAGACCGACCATCCGGGCTTCTTCCATAATTACTTCCATCTCAGCCCTGGTAAAATGCATATCGGTTGTCCGTTCTTTTTCCCATGCACCGCCGCCTGTTGCCCAGAATTTAATATGGTCAACATTCTGGCCGATGAGCTGCCGAACCGCTTTTCTGACCTCGTCCACACCATCAACAAGCAGAGCCTTGGGAAGATTATCTTTTACAAAGTTTTCAGGGAACTCATATATATCCCTTCGAATATAATCCCCATGCCCCCTTGAACGACAGAGTGCAAGTCCGCAAGTTAAAATTCTCGGACCGATAACGGTTCCTTCTTCAATGGCTCTTTTCAAAAATATATCGTACCTTGAACCAGCACTTCGAATCGTTGTAAACCCATATTCCAACAGTTTTCCGGCTTCAACAACCGTTCTCATCGCCTGAAGATAATTGGACTCGACAATATTATCCAGCAGTTCCGGACTTCCAACGCCTACCGGATGGACATGGGCATCAATTAAACCGGGAAGAATAAAATGCCCGTCAACATTAATTTCCGAGATATTGTCTTCAACAATAATTGACTCACGGCTGCCAACTGTCTTTATGACACCATTATCCACAAGAACCGTGGTGTCATTCAATGGAACACCGCCATGACCATCAATCACAGTAGCACCGGTGAGTGCATATGTACGAACAGGTTCCATCATCATAAGATCTCCTTTCAGAAGTCACGTAAAATATCTAATGAGTTTTTTACCAATACTTAGAAGCTGTTTCAAAACCTTAGATTATATTGCAAGAGCAAGGCTGCAGTATTTTTGAAACCGCTTCTACGCATATTTTTCCTCATACTCAGTAAGAATATCATGCCCCTCATCCGCAACCCAGGCTAATCTAACAAATCACCCACAGCCCGGCGCGATATCCTCGTCGTGCCCTGATTATCGGCAAAGCCGTTTAAATCGGTGTGCGCAAAAGCGATTCGGCCAAAGCGTTGTCCTGCGTCATACGATGGGAACGCCAGGCGTAGGCTCATCGGAACTACCACTGCCAAAAGCAAACCCCGGGTAGCATATAATTTCGGCGTGTCCCCAACGATTAATGGCAATTCCCTCGATGTCCTCTGCGGGATCAAATCCAGCATTACCAAAAACGTCAAGCAGCTCCTGCCGAATCAAAATTTCAAAATCTTCAAAAGAAGTACTATTCAATTTAGCCCTGGCTCTTTTGCACTGCTCCTCATAATCGCCCTCAAGCTGGGGATTCGGGAGTTGGGGACACCATAGGGTAATGCAATTGGCCTTTCCGGATCACGATTTGGGTCATTGCCCTCTTCAGTTATGCCATCTGCTATGGTAATGTAGTTGGCTATCCTCGGGTTCCAAATCCCGCCGGAATAACCAAAGTTCAGCTTATCCAGCGCCCTGGAGTTATTAATCCAGACATTGGCCACCATATAGGCAGAATAGCGAAATTTATCATAGGCCTCTTTCTGTTCCTGAGGCAGGTCCGCCACGATATGCTTGGTCATATACCCGCCACCGGCCATAATCACCGACTTTGCCCTCAGTTGATAAAGATTGCCCCCATGAGTGTAATTTATCAAAACATGTTCTGAATTTTCTACTGAGCCTTCGTGTCTCACATCTACAACAGTAGATTCCAGCCGAATTCCGATATTGTTTTCTGAGAGGTCAAGGGCAGTGTAGTCAACCTCACCGGTGATAATATCCCGCCCGTTTAGAGCTTCAGGGATGAGGGCGTTCACAAGATGACATGCAAACCCAGACATACCACCTGGCCATTTATAATTAACAGAATCGCCGCCGCCTGTGTAATTCCAAAAACCGCAAGCTGCGGAAAGGGTATCAGCCCCTGCTCCGTAATCCGACCGGACCCACATGTCGATTAAATGGGTCAATTGCGGATCCCAGCCATTCACATCCTCCATCCACTCTTTGAAGCTTATCTTGTCCCACTCAGCTAAGTCAGCCTTAACTCTAGGCCAGGGCTTCCATTTAAATGAGTTCATAAATTCCCAGAAAGCATCATAATCATCCTGAACCTGTTTCGGCCAGGGTGAAGAGGCGCTGTTGTAGCCTGTCTCCCAAAAATCCCTAATCCATTCGCCATCGATGAACATATGGTCTTGATAGGCTTCAGGAGCAAACGCAATCGATGAAAGATCTATTCCAAGATCAGCCCAGAGTTTTTTTTACAGCCCTGTATTCTGGATCAATTTTCCATTGATAATCACAGCCTTGAGTAACGATAATTCTCTGCCCTTTGACGGTTAATTCGTTGCGTTGGGCGTCACCGCCAAAATCGGCATGATTGTCAAGGAGTAGAATTTTCTCATCCGGTCTTTCATCGTGATAGAAATACGCTGCAGTGAGTCCTCCCAGCCCGGCGCCAACCACAACCAGGTCATATATTTCGCCAGTAGATTCTGCTCCTCGACTAAAATGCCTGCCATCGCGGACCTGGTGGCAAACGGACCGGGCGTCTTCAGTATTCCCGCCGAAATACACATTGCCAGACGGTGATTTCGGGTTCGGCGGCGAATTTAGATCAAAAGTCGGATCAGGAGTCAAACCAGAACATCCGGGAACCATAAGAGAAGCAGCTCCGACTGTTATGACCTTAATAAAATCTCTTCTCGTTATTGGCCGGTCAAGGCCCAGGCGTTTTTTTTCTTCTGCGTTCAATAGATTTTTTCCGTTTTGTTACTTTTCTGCTGGAAATCTATTTGTCGCATGGGAACCTCTTTCCAAATGGAAAAATTGTGGAGGGTTATTTAGTTGCGTTGAAAGATTCTTGATAATTCTTCAGGCAATTTTGGCAGACGCAAGTTTTTCGGTCCGCGTTCTCAGGTATTTTGGCAAGTAGCTCTTCAGGGAATATGACTGATTCGCACCAACACTCCGAGGCATCAGGGTCAGCTGCCATAGCACACTGGTTAGGTTCACCACAGAGCGGGCATTTGTCATTATCCAAAGTTCTTCTCACTGTTTTTTTAGGAAGTCAAATACCATTACCCGAATTTCTGCCACATCCATTTTGCGCCTCTTCCAAATATCCCCCGTAGTCTCCTTGGGCCGGCATATGGCACATGATGATTTACTACATAGTGGTTGGTAAACTCATTCGATTCTCCAACCATCAGGTCTGCGATGATACGACCAAACGTTTGTGTTGTCGGGACACCTTCACTCAAGCCAACGCCATAGTAGATATTTTTGTGATCGCCCACCACGCCAACGGATGACGTTTCGTCCAAGGTATAGGCCGTGGTGCCTCCCCAGGCATGTTCGATCTGCAAACCCTCTAGTTGGGGAAAGGAGGTAAAGAGATCCTTGGTGATGGCTTGAGATAACATTTTATCGTTACCTGAGCATAGAGCATCGTTATCATAATACGCAAACGACCCGCCCATAACGATTCGATTATCTTTGGTCAGAACCAAATAACTAAAGAGGGTGCGCATGTCAGATAGACCCTGTCGATTACTCCAGCCGATGGAATCTAACTGTGAATAATTGAGAGGTTCCGTAGCTATCTGGAAAACACTGATGGGAAAAACTCGGTTCTTAAAGAAACCCAGTTTATGGGCATACGCATTCAAGGCGACAACCAGGATGGGAGCCCGAATATCCCCCAATTCGGTATCAATGTGGTTTATTTTACCAGGCGTAATGCGTGTTACCACTGTCCTCTCGCGAACCTCAACACCAACTTCTTCCACAACCCGCTTCATTCCACGAGCAAGTTTCGCCGGGTTGAGGATCGCACCATAGGGGATGTCCAATCCGGCGATGAAGCGCGGCGATTTGATTTCTGCCTTCAGCTCCTCTCCATCGCGAAAGGTCGAATCGAGGCCGAATGATTTGAGCCAGCTCTGAAACTCTTCCAACTTTTGAATATGCTTATCACTTAATGCGACTTCCAACATCCCGTTTTCTTCTAAATCGCACTCGACGCCATACTCAGCGATCATTCTCTTTATGAAATTAAGCCCATAAAAAGAAACATCCAGTTTTTTTTGGAGGATATCAGGATCTGAATCCTCATCGATTTTTTCGATCAGGTCAGTCCCGATACAAAATCCCCCGTTACGTCCGCTGGCTCCATACCCGCAGCAAGCGCCTTCTAATAATACAATGTGTTTTTCGGGATATCTTTGCCGGATGTGGTAGGCGGCAGAAAGACCTGTGTAGCCGCCACCTACGATGACGATATCCGCGGAATGACTGCCTCGCAACGGCTCATTGATAACTTGGTTCTCAAGATCAACTGTTTTGAACCAATAGTTGTCTGTAAAATACTCATAGAGGTCAGGGGGTTTGAGAGTTTGACCACTGTTCCGTGGAGGTGAATAATATTTCATCGATTACTCCTTTGCAGCTGTCATGAGGAGATATATCATAGTTTTATAAAATCTTCAAGGACCCAGGGTTGTTAGCTCCCAAAACAATTGGGTCTCAGTCTCGAACATAAATTCGCTGATTTAAAATCAATTGAACTAATATCGATCCCCAATTGATCCAACTTTCCCCTTTGTTCAAATCCTAATGATGCGAAAAATCGCTCGATAGGTATATCAAGCGATTTTTGTGGCCCCGGAAGGACTCGAACCTATGACCTGGTCCCGACTTGCAGAGCCATGTCGGGGTGCATCCCGCATAGTTCTTACGGGGCTAACGATTGAGAGGCGCAGAGATAGCACCTATCCATGTATCTGTGTCTATAATCTCTTGCGTGTCTACCTAAGGGGTTAAAAGTGGCTATTGTATCTCAATTGCCAATAATTTCTATGCCAGTGGACCTGGGTTGCACAAGTCATATAAAAGGAAAGTCGACTCCTATTCCGTCTTCGAAATTGCTGACTTTAGCAATACCTTGCACCAAGGTATAATATATTCAGCATATTTATTTTTTATGTTTGGTGATGATACATATTAAAAACTCAGAATAAATATGTCGTCAAAAGATTGTGCAAGATATTCACGCCAGTTACTGTTGCTAAGTTCTTAACTAATTGGGCGGTTTGTAACAAAGGTGAAAGCGTTTTGGATATTGGCAATCGGGAAGGAATTTTTACAATCGAGCCTTATAAGCGTTTACAAGACCTGGAAGCTTATTCTGACCAACCTGCCATCAATCCATCAGGGTTAACAAATAGAATGGCAGAGACATGTCCCCACGTAACAGTTTCGACGAAGGAGTTAAAAACGATTTGACCATTGCAATGGATAACGAACAATGGCGACATGCTCTAAAGCTTTGTGGCTGGCTGCGCTACGCTCTTCGACAGCAAGACTCGTCTGACCCGGACGTAGATGGGGCACACCTCCCGGCAAAAGATGGGCTGGCAAAACAGTTGGTCAGAGAAAAAACAGAATACGAAAAACATCAAAAACAACGCCATCTGATCATGTATCAGATCATCTCTAGAGAATGGGAACAGGCGCTGACGTCGATAGAAGCCCATTACAAGGACGGAGCCAACCCTCAAGAAACGATTAACCTGTTACAGGAATTCAAGGGGCGAACGCGAACCGTGCTGACCGAACGTTGGCGGCAAAAAATCCGCAGGCAGCGGCACTGGGCAGGCAATATGACGACTCGTGGAACAAGTAGCAGGTGGTTCGAACAAGATCAAGAACAGTCTGCAAGGCGATTCTATCGGTGATAATTACTGATCCGAATTGCACAATACTGATACGGACATCGATATCATAAACCACACTCTGCAAATGACCTAATGAGACAAAAGGCGACTTGGAAATCATGCAAATAGATTAACATTTGACTGGAAACGCTCTCGGAACAGTCCCTCGAAACCGAGGATAATAGATAAATCAGCGGCGCGACTAGCTCACAAAGAAATATCGTATTGCAGAAAACAGGCAATTGGCAAAGGATGATTAATCAATGCAATTTACAGAGGAAAAACTCGCTGAATTACTTAACCGACCTACCATTTTAAATCTCCCATATTCAGATCTGACAGCGGCGGACCTCAGGGGAGCAAATATGAAAGGCGCCAACCTGTTTAAAGCAAACCTTGAGAACGCCGATCTGGAAGGAGCGGACTTATCCGGCGCGACCTTGTATAAAGCAAATCTGATAGGTGCCAATCTGACGGATACCAATCTGACTGGTGTAAATCTAGGTAGTGCAAATCTAGAACGCGCACATCTAGAAGGCGCGAATCTAAAGAACACAAAATTTAAGGGTGCCATCATGCCTGACGGCACTGTCCATAAATAATCATGGATGATTAACCTTATGGTGCCCATACTATTGAGAGCTGAAGAGAAGTTCTTCTCACCACACCACGCCAGCAGCAAACAAATCAACCGTTCACTGCAGTACACTAAGAATCCGGCAACCACTAAGCTGATATTATGGGTGAGCGGATGAGATTTTGCAGGGTG
>PVMK01122913.1_pt1 | contig 11588 bp, 13 predicted proteins | sample 1853481 | NCBI WGS metagenome assembly PVMK01 (sample SAMN08533507, study PRJNA380276) | Marine sediment metagenome, whole genome shotgun sequencing project. | reverse complement strand
GGCCTCATCGTCCGCCGCCGCAAAGACATGGACGTCATCTGGATAGGCGTCGACCAGATTGCTGAGATACATCTGGATTCCGCCAGGCTTCGGCGGATAGTCGTTCGTCACGATGAGAAGACGCACCGTCAGTTATCCAGGTGGGGCGCCACGTTGTATGCGGCGAGCACAGGACCCGATGGCGTCTGGCGGATCTGGGACATCGACGAGTTGCGCGGGATCGGGAATCGGTTGCGGTCCGGAAATGACAGACCGACGAGGTTGGTGACGTACGCTCGGATCGCGGCGCCGTGCGATACCGCACCGATGTGATCATGGCCAGTTCTCGTGGCCAGCGACTCAACGGTCGCGTAAATTCGCTCACCGGCCTGGGTGAACGACTCTCCACCACGACCACGGGGTGCGTCCTCGCCCCTGCCGTAGACCTTCTCAAAGAGCTCCGGATCGGCGATGGCTGCTTCGTCCGTCGTCATGTTCTCCCAAACGCCGAACGACATCTCGATGAGTCCCTCTTCGTTCTGCGGGGCGACGCCGATCGCATTGCCGATGATTGCCGCCGTCTCGACCGTTCTGCCGAGAGGGGACGTGAACAGGGCCTGCATCTCTGGTGCGGTGGCTGATGCCTCCTTGACCTGTTGACGGCCGAGCTCGGTCAGGGGGCTGTCCGTTCGTCCCTGCCACCGGCCGCTGACGTTCCCCTCCGTTTCACCGTGCCTGAACAGTGACACCGTTGCGCCCTGCGGACCGAACTGGGTCGGCACGGAGCCCAGGTGAGATGCATCATTGAAAACCTGAACCTGCATGTCGCCATCGTCGATTATGCGGATACGCGTTGATGCGGTGTTGTGCGAAGGAATCATCTTCGACGGCCCGTCACGACGTCCGATGACGTGTCCCATGATCGCCCAGATGACTCCGCCGTGGGTAACCACCGTTGCGGACTCATCGTCGTTGAGAGAAGCAGTGAGGTCTGAGAATGCAGAGATGACTCGCTCTCCGAAGTCCGACATGAGTTCCCCTCCACCAGGCGCTACGTCCTCACCCCTGAAGAACGCCTCGATCTGGCCGGGGAACTGATCAGTAATCTCGGCTGTCGTGAGTCCCTCCCATCCCCCTACGCCGAACTCCCGCCACTCTGCGTTCGGCGTAGGCACGCCGAGGACTGATGCCGTTCGCATGGTCCTTGGCAGATCCGAAGCGACAAGCAGATCGGGGCCATCACCGTTCTGTCGGTTCATGAGCGCGACCAACTGCTCTTCGCCAAGAGGGGAGATTCCCGAATCCTGGCTTCCCTGCCAACGGCCAACACGGTTGGCGTTCGTCTCTGCATGTCGTATGAGGGTGACCGTCTTGGCCAATGGACTCTCCAGGTGAGGCATGCGTAGGCTAGAAGCATGTTCGTGGCATCACTGCTGGCGCAGGAGACATCGACGATCCCAGACGCCGGGGGCGGCGCCATACTGATCTGGCTCCTTCTCGGTGCGGGGATTATCGGTCTCTATGTCGTGATCAATCGCACGAGGCGACGGTCATACCGCGAATACATGTCTCGCGCCGAGCGTGACGAAGAGCTGAAGGCCAACGACCCAGACATGCGGAAGCCGTCCGACGACTGACCTACCTGCGCCAGACCTCACGGTTGAAGAGAATCAGGATCGGGAGAATCTCCAGTCTGCCGACGACCATCAGGGACACCAACACCCACTTGCCCGCCCACGGGATGTCGAGGTAGTTCCCTGTCGGGCCCACATCGCCAAGTCCAGGACCCACGTTGCCCAACGAAGACGCTACGGCCGAGACCATCGTGACCATGTCGGTGCCTGAGTCGGCAATAGAAACGATGATCGCGAGCAGGAACGTCCCCGTCATGAATGCGAACATGTAGAGAAGGAAGAACGTCTGGACCGTCTCGACGACGACGTTTGGCACCGGAACCTTCCCCACGCGGGTCACGAACACACCCCGTGGATGGATGAGACGTCGCACATCGGTGCGCGACGCTTCGTAGAGGATGTGGAGACGGTCGGTCTTGATCGAACCGGAGGTTGACCCGGCCATGCCGCCGACAAACATGAGACCAACGATCATCACACCGAGTGCCGGAATCCACGCGCCGAAGTCAGCGGTCGCGTACCCAGTCGTGGTCACGATGGCGAACGACGTGAACACGGCATCCCTGATGGTGTCCGAGACCGCTCCTCCCCATGTGCCGATCGTCATAAGGACTGCGGCGCCAAGCGTGATCGCCAGATACACACGGAGCTCGATCGACCTGAGATAGGCCTTCCAATCCCGGCGCACAACCTTGTAGTGCAGAGCAAATGAGATGCCTGCCAGACCCATGAATAGGATCACGATCCACTGCGAGTAGGCCGAGAACCCTCCAAGCGAGCGGGCGTCGGTTGAGTAGCCACCCGTGGACAATGTCGTGAGCGAGTGGTTGATGGCCTCGAAGAGAGACATTTCGCCAACCCACAGCAGGACGGTCTCAGCGAGCGTGAGAATGAGATACACGAGCCAGAGCCGCTTCGCTGTCTCTCTGAACCGAGGCGTCAATCGGTCAGGCGTCGGACCGGGTGACTCTGCTCGAGCGAGTTGCAGCGCACCCATCCCGAGCAGCGGCAGGATTGCGATGGAGAGGACGATGATTCCCATGCCCCCGATCCACTGGGTCATCGACCGCCAGAAGACCACGCCGTGGGACAGCATGGCCGGGTCTGGGATGATGGAAGAACCGGTCGTCGTGAACCCAGCAGCAGCCTCGAAAACGGCGTCGGTCGGGTTGCCAATGGCCCCCGTGAACAGATACGGCAGGGCGCCGACCAGAGCGAGGGATATCCAGGCAAGGCCAACCGTTGCGAAACCTTCGCGTGTTGACAATTCACCAGGCCGGTCGAAGACCCTCCAGAGCCCCGCCCCGATTCCGAACGTAACAAGAGCGGCCGCGAGCAGTCCCGGTACATCCGACCACTCCTGATATATCGCAGCGACGGCGACCGGCGAGACCATCGCAACGCCGATGGCGGCGAGAACGGCACCTACGACATGGAGGAGATGGCGCCATGACATTGTTTCAGCCGGACAGCTTCTCTGCAGTGGGAATCGCTTCGGGCAGAGCGATGACGATCAGATGGTCGCCGACTTCGATCTCGGTGTTGCCTTTTGGCACGAAAGCGTTGTCACCTCTCTGGACACCTCCGACGATCAGCGAGTGAGGCAGTTTCAGATCGGCGAGCGTCCTGCCGATTGCTGGACTGTCTGCGCCAACCTCGAGTTCGATCGCCTCAGCGTCCGAGTCAGAGAACGTCGTGACCGAATGGATCACGCCGCGGCGTACGAATCTAAGTATCTCGTTTGCGGCCGAGATGCGAGAGCTCACCGTTGCGTCGATTCCGACACCGGGTAGCAGCCCAACGAGGTCGGTGTTGGTTAACCGAGCGATCACCTCATGAGCGCCAAGCGACTTGGCCACAAGAGCGCCCACGATGTTCTCACTGTCCCAGCCAGAGAGCGCCATGACCGTGTCGGTCGATTCGATTCCTTCGGACCGGAGGATCCTGGGGTCCTTTGGATCTGCACACACCGTGACGACGTTCTGGAGTTCCTCTGCGATGAGCCGGCAGCGATTCATGTCCGAATCGATGAGGGTCGTCTGGATGCCCCGATCTGCCAGCATCCGTGCCGTCAGCATTGCCAAACGCGTGCCACCGAGCACGATGACCTTCTTGGCGCCCTCACTCGACTTTCCGAGCCACTTGTACGCCTTCTCGATCGCGTCCTTGTGCGCCATCACCAAGACGTGGTCGCCGAGTTCGAGCGTGGTTGCGCCGCGTGCGATGATCGTCTTGCCATGCCGAATCACTGCCACAACGAGCCAATCCCATGCGTCCACGGTCTCGCGTAGGTCTGCGAGCGTCTTGCCGACGAACTGGACTCTGTTGTCGAGGTAGGCGCCGAGAAGCACGAGATCCCCATTCGCAAACGGGATTTTCTCCGCGACATCGCCACTCGTAGCGAGCCGGAGAAGTTCACGGGCGGCCGCCTCTCCAGGGTCAATGACGAGGTCAACGCCGAGCGCCTCGACTTCAGCCTTGAGCTGAGGGTCTTCGACCCTGGCAACCTTGCGGGGAATGTTGACCTTCGTGCCAGCGGCACACGCGAGGACGTTGACGGCGTCCGATGAGCTCACAGCGATGAGGAGATCTGAGTCGGCAAGGCCAGCGTTCTTGAGCGTCTCGGCAGAGGCTCCATTACCGGTGATGACAAGGCAGTCGATCTCGGACTGTGCCTCGGCGGCGCGGATCGGATCCGATTCGATGACTATGACATCCTGGCCCTCGTAGGCCAGCTTCTCCGCCAGAAACGACCCGACTGCACCGGCTCCAACAATGACGATTCGCATATGAACTCCAGACTAGGCCTCAGGTACCAGGTGTCGCGTACGAGGGACGCCCAGGAACTCGAACCAGATGTACGACGGCCTGTCCGACTACAGAATTCCGCCGAAGCTCACAAACGCAGACGCAAAGATCAGTGACACAATCGTCATGACCTTGATCACGATGTTCATCGCTGGTCCGGACGTGTCCTTGAACGGGTCGCCAACGGTATCACCGACAACCGCAGCCTTGTGAGCGTCAGAGCCCTTGCCGCCGAAGGCGCCTGCCTCGATGAACTTCTTGGCATTGTCCCACGCACCACCAGCGTTCGCCATGTAGATGGCGAGCAGGAAGCCGGAGACCAACGCACCGGCGAGGAGGCCTCCAAGCATCTTGACGGAGATGAATCCGACGATGAGCGGAAGCGCAACAGCCATTGCACCAGGGATGATCATCTCTCGGAGCGAAGCCTTCGTCGAGATGTCCACACACTTGGCGTACTCAGGTACGACTCCCGGCTTGCCCTCTCTCAGCCCGGGGATCTCCCTGAACTGGCGACGGACTTCTTCGATCATCTGGAATGCGGCACGGCCGACAGCCTGAATGGTTAGTGCGGCGAATAGATAGGGGAACATGCCTCCGAGGAAGAGCCCTATGGCGACCTCGATCTCGAGGATGTCGAATGACTCGGCGTTCACGGCCTTGGAGAACGTGAAGAACAGGGCGAGCGACGTTACAGCGGCTGACGCAATCGCAAACCCCTTCGCGACCGCCGCAGTTGTGTTGCCGAGCGCATCAAGCTGGTCTGTCGCTTCTCGAACGTCGGATCAAGGTCGGCCATCTCAGCAATACCACCTGCGTTGTCTGCGATTGGGCCGTACGCGTCGACAGACACCGTGATGCCGAGCGTCGCCAATACGCCGATCGCTGCGATCGCAACACCGTATATGCCGCCCTCTTCGAGCGCCTGCTCACCGGCCCAATACGCAGCTCCCATTCCGAAAGCAACAACGATGACTGAGTATGCAGCGGACTTCTTGCCCTCGGCGATCCCCGCGAGGATTACCGTTGCGGGACCGGTCTCGGACTGCTTCGCTATGTTCTTGACCGTCTTGTAGTGATCAGATGTGTACCACTCAGAGATCTTGCCGACAATGAGGCCAACAGCAAGACCGACGACAACAGCGCCAAAGAATCCCCACGAGTTATCAATTCCGGCTACACCGGAGAACATGAGCGGCGTCAGGGCAGCAACTCCCGCCACGGTGATCACGGCAGCAGACGTCGTTCCCATGTGGAGTGCCTTTGCCAGATGATCGCCCTTGGGCTTGACAAGGAACGATCCGATGATCGATGCTCCCATACCGATCGAGGCGATCATGAGTGGGTAGAAGATCAAGTGCGGGAGGAACTCTCTTCCTCCAAAGACGATCGCTGCAAACGCGATCGGGGCGATCAGGGATCCGACGTACGACTCGAAGAGGTCTGCACCCATACCGGCCACATCGCCGACGTTGTCACCAACGTTGTCTGCAATGGTGGCTGGGTTGCGGGGATCATCCTCAGGAATGCCTGCCTCGACCTTGCCGACGAGGTCTGCACCGATGTCCGCGGCCTTCGTGTAGATACCTCCGCCGACACGGGCAAAGAGCGCTATGGACGACCCACCGAGGCCGATGGCCGTGACGATATTGACCCAGTCATCCTCAAGACCCAAGATGTCCTTGAAGAACCAAACGCCAAGGGCGAATCCGAGGAGACCAAGGCCGGCCACGGTGAATCCCATGACAGCTCCACCACGAAACGCTACTGGGAGTGCCTGGGCCGTGCCGCCCTGCCGCGCGGCTTCGGCTGTACGCGCATTGGCTGCCGTGGCGATTCGCATACCGATGAAGCCTGCCGATGCCGACAGAACCGCACCGAACACATAGGCAACGGCGCCCCACGGCCTTCCCCAGTCGAGGAGAGCGTAGATCAGCGCTGCCATGATCGCGACGAAACCAGCAATCGCCGTGTATTCGCGTTTCATGAAGGCCATCGAGCCCTCGCGGATTGCACCCATGAGATAGACCATGCGGTCGTTTCCTGGGGAGACGGCGAGAACCTGGCGGCTGTAGACGGCTGCCACGATCAGTGCAGATACACCCATCGCCATGGCAACGTAGAGCCATACATCGGGATTCACAGAGATCACTCCTGGTGTTGTTTCGGGGGATATTGAAACCGGCGGCATTATAGGGGGAGCCGCTGTCAGACCACAGCAGCACGGCCCTCGCTTGGCTCTGCTGCGGGCGCCGAGGCAACGACACCGGATGTGCTGTTGATGCGAGTAGCCTGCTGGCCGATGCCGGGGACAAATCGAATTCTCATGGCCGCGATCGCGGTTGCACTGCTCGCTACGGCGTGCTCACCGGCCTCCTCCGGAGAGGTGACAACCACCACGCCGATCTCGACCACGGTGGCGCCTTCGACCACGACGACGACGTTGCCGCCACCGACCACGACGACGACTCCGATCGAAACCGTACGCGTTGTCGGCGACGTTCCCTCCGAACTTGCGCGAGCCGTTGGAGCGTTCCTGTCTGTTGTCCACGATCCTCGCAACGGTGCCGGTGACCTTGACGCTGACCTGGTCGAACACCACGCTGATGTTGCAGGACTCCTCGAATCTGAGTACTCCGGAACGACGACGATGCAGGAACTTGAGACCGGTGGATCCGTTGCGGTAGTCACCTTGGACACCGCGGACGTCGTGCTCCTCGCCGACGAAGGCAGCGGATGGGCAGTCGTCGGAGCGCACCTCAACTCCACCGAAACCGATCCATGGTTCGGCGAGTCGCCCCGACGGGTCCTTGTACTCGGATCGGATGCTCGTCCCGGCGGTGACCCGGGTGTCCACCGCATGGACTCAATCCATGTTCTCACCGCAGTTCCAGCCCAAAGTGAAGGCACGATTCTGGGATGGCCGAGGGACACGTGGACCGACACGCCGTACGGCGAGATGCGGGTGAACGCTCTCACGACAAGCGGTCGAGGCCCCGATGCAATCTTCACCCACTTCACCGATGCCTGGGAGATTCCCCTCGACGGCTACATCCTCACCGCGTTCTCCGGGTTCGAGAAGCTGATCGCTGCCTCCGTTGGCCGGCTCTTCATTGATCTCCCCATTGCGATCCCCGCACAGGTTTGGTGGCCGGGATTCCGCTCGGGAGAACAGACCCTCAACTCCACGAGAACGCTCGACTATGCACGAACCCGCAAGCAGGTAGCGGGCGGGGACTTCGCAAGATCGTTCCACCAGGGAGTCATCATGCTTGCAGTGCTCACAATGCTTCAGCAAGGATCGGTTGAGGATGTGCCAATGCTCCTCGGCGAGCTTGTCAAGTACACCGAGACGAACCTCTCACCGTCTGACCTCGTGCAGCTCGGTGTCGCTGCGTTCTATATGGATGTGGGCGAGATCACCAACGAGGTCCTGCCCGGCCACCTTGGACGTGCTGGCGGCGGTGCGTCCGTGGTCTTCCTCGAGCCCGAAGCCGATGACATCATTGCTGACGTCATCGACGACGGTATCCGGAACCCTTAGAATTTGGCCATGACACCTTCTCTGTCTGCACGTGGTTCGTCGCTCGTCAACAACTCACCGATTCCCGAATACATCGTGACCCACCACGAACGGGCCCTGACGGTCGACCCCAACGACCCGGAGGGGTACCTAGGATTGTGCATCGCCGAGAACCTCCTCATGTGGGATCTCCTGGAACCACAGTTGAACCGAGTCCGCGAGGTACAACCGGCATCGGTTGCGTATGGCTCGATGACGGGGTCAGAAGAGTTGCGAGAGCAGATCGCTCGTTTCGGCTCCGAGCATGTGTGGGGTCGCACCGTTGACGCTGACCAAGTCGTCGCTTTGGCGGGAGCGGGCAGCATCCTTGAGTCGTTGTTCTATGTGATCGCGGCACCCGGCGAAGGAGTGCTGATACCGACTCCGAGCTACGCGGGTTTCTGGTTCGACATCGAAACCCGTGACGATCTCACCGTGATCCCGGTCCACACACGTTCACATGACGGATTCCGGCTCACGCCCGAACTTCTTGAAGAGGCGTTCACGCAGTCCGCTGTGCCTGTTGCTGCGCTCATGTTGACGAATCCGGACAATCCGACCGGCCGGATCATGGCATCTGATGACCTCAAACGAGCAATCGAGTGGGCGAGGAGCCACGATATTCACATCATCGTCAACGGCATCTATGCCCTCTCGGTCCACTCGGGTGAGACGTTTGTCCCTGTTGCGTCAATCGTGGACGATGTCCGAGAGGATATCCACGAGGTTTGGGGCTTCAGCAAGGACTTTGCGATGAGCGGACTCCGTGCGGGCGTCCTCACTACTCAGAATCATGATGTCCTTTCGGCTCTCAACGAGATCGCGTATTGGTCGTGCATATCGGGGGACACGCAGCATCTGCTGGTCAACATGCTGACCGACAACGAATGGCTGACGAACTACATCGACACAATGCGCCAACGGCTTGCTGAGTCGTACCGCGCCACCGCTACGGCGCTCGATGCTGCCGGGATTCCGTATCTGAGTGGAGACGCTGGGATGTTTCTCCTCACTGACTTTCGACAATTCATGGATGAGGTGACGTGGGAGGCGGAAGACCTGCTGTGGCGCCGAATTCTCGACGAGACCAACGTCAATCTCACACCAGGGTCTGCGTGCCACATCGGCGAGCCGGGGTTCATGCGGATCTGCTTCGCAACGGCGTCGCCTGAGGTGGTCACCACGACGATCGAACGCATCGGCGCACTGCTGAACGCGTGAGCAACGCCGGTTCGGCGGGTCAGGGCTGAAGCAGAGCCGCTGGTTCGAACGTCGCGCGGGAGGTTGCCCGAACCTCGAACCGACCGAAGCCCAGGATCGTGATGGGGCGGGCAACAATGGTCGTCACGGTTCGTGTGGTCCATGATCGGTTCACGGGACACATGCACCCAATCAACCTCGTGCCATTGGCAGCTGCGAAGCGCGCCGCTTCCTGAGCGGGTGAGCCCCGAGCCCCGAACTGCCTGAACGTCACCGGTGCAGCGGCAAGCGCTGCGGCGTCGGCCGCGCCTGCGGCCTGCACATAACCAGCGACGCCAGCACCCACGGCACCAACAGCGACCGCGAGCATCAGAACCAGTACGAGCACACCCATCCCGAGCACGATCGACCCCTCCTCATCGCTCGACGCGCATCGTCGACTGTGCATGGAGCTCCACACTGAAGCCACCAAAGACCGGAGTCGCGACCGTATGCGTGAGCCTGACCGTGACCGTTGCCCTCTCCCCGAGGTGTGATGGCCTTCGCACGGTGACTCGAGCTGCACGACCCGCGTCGCCGAGGGCAGCACGCACCGCAGCAACGGATCGACGGGTGTCAGGGGAAGCGGCGGCCTCACGGGCACCCTCCCTCGCCGCATGGATGAGCTGGATCTCTGAACGTGCGACGACCGCGACCTCGACGATGCCGAGGAGCACCACAAGCACCAGAGGAAGGACGAGCGCGAACTCGACCACTGACGACCCGCGGTCTCCACTCACGCTCGGTCGGCAACGGAGACGACCTTCTGCATCACAGTGTTGAAGAACGACGGAAGCATGTCTGTGGTTGAGGCCCATGCGATCAGGGCGAGGGCGACCACCGCGGCGGCGACCATTACAAGTGCGTACTCGGCGGTGGCTTGACCCGCTTGTGCGGTGGAGGCGACCATCCGCCGGTTGAGGGATCGAATCGGTATGAGCATCTACTTCTCCTGTCTGTCGGCATCCGGCCGAAGCGGTGGGAAGTGATTGGATCGTCAAAGACTGAGCTTCGACAGCCCAGACATCAGTGGTGGCACAACCGTCAGCAGGACGAATCCGGGAAGGATCAGAAAGGCAAGGGGGAAGAGCATCTTCACCGGCAACCTGGCGAGACGCTCGCGCGACGCCGCTGCGGCGGCCCTCCTGCGATCGAGCGCCATCGCATTGAGCTGGCCGGCCAAGGGCATCCCAGCGCTCTCCGATGACTCTGCCGAGCTGAACATCGATCGGATCGCTGCAGACGTGATCTTCGGCTGCTGACCGGCAGCGACAGACCGCAGCGCCTGCGAGATCTCATCGCCGATCGGACCTCTGAGTTGATCCGCCGTCATCATCGCCGCGTTCCGGAACGGCAGGCCCGCGGTAACGCCGAGTCCGACGAGCTCGACGCCGAGAGCACTGTCGATATCGGCGTCCAGGGCAGCGGTACGAGAACTTCGAATGCTTCGCAGTTGGACCAGAGCCAGGCCACCGCCAAGTACTGCGACGCCGAGCAGTGGATGGATGATGAAACCAACGGCAGCAGGACCGACCAGTGCCATGGTCCGCTTCGGAGCGACCAGCAAGACAAACGCTGCGGCGGCGGTAGTCGCGAGCAGCATCAGCCAGATCCTGAAGCGACTTTGAACACGACCAGCGTTCCCATGAGCTGGAGAGCAATTCCGGCCACCATCGGCACGACGATTATTGCGCCGCCCGGCGAAGGAACTCCCTTGAGACCGATGAGCCCGGCTGACACGGCGACAGGGACGATGCCCACAACGACCGCAGAGAACTTCGCTTGTGCGAGTGAGACGCCCCTCTGCCTAACGAGTTCGGTCGCCTCGTCCGCTCTCTCGGCCAGCAAGATCAGGGCCGACGAGATCGCAGCTCCCGTGTGTTCTGAAAACGAACAGATGGCGCGCAGTGCCTGTCCATTGACCGGAAGAACATCAGAGAGAGCCGCACCGACATCAGCCATCGGCATCCCGAGCGTCGCCCTCCGGCGTGCAGACTCGGGAATCGCTGTGATAGTCGAATCCGCGATCGTCGTGCGAATCGTGGCACCAGCGGAAACCCGCGCCGCAATCTGGCGTAATAACTCTCCCTCACTTGGTGTAGCGGCCGAACGAGAGATTCTGTGGCGCACGACTGACACGGCTGCGAGAGCAAGCACGACCCCGACCATTGCCGCCGGGGGTAGGAAGGAGGCAACGACCAACCCGACCACCAGGAGCACGGGTACACCACCAACGAGGGCTCCAGCTCCGAGGGCTACGAGGAGCATCGGTACGCCTCTTCGAATCCGTCCGGCGTGAGACTATGGATCGAGTCGATGCGACGATCGGGCCCGTCACGGACGACGAACACCAGCACATCAGCCGC
>PVMK01189510.1_pt5 | contig 11592 bp, 17 predicted proteins | sample 1853481 | NCBI WGS metagenome assembly PVMK01 (sample SAMN08533507, study PRJNA380276) | Marine sediment metagenome, whole genome shotgun sequencing project. | reverse complement strand
TAAATAATACGGTAAACTGACAGATGAATAAAGTTAAACAAAAAGCAGCAGAGATATTTGTAAATCTAAAATTTAAAAAAGGTGAATTTGATAACCAGTCGTTTTCTTCTGCATTAATGAACTCTAGTTCATTTCTTATTCTTATGCCGGAGGATACTAAAGATTTTCAATATGCCGTTAATATTTTAGATTATCTTGAAGAACTAAAAAAAGATTATTCTATTCTTACTTTTGATTATCGGGTAAGTCTTTTACCAGTAAGATTTCGGAAGAAAGCAATTGGCCACGGAATGAAAGATATAAATACAATTGAACTGCCTTCGAGACGAATAACATCAAATTTAACAAAGAAAAAATATGATGCCTTGCTGGATCTAAACAGGAAAGAGCAATTGTTTTATACTTATATATCAGGGATTGTCAGCGCTACTGTAAGCATAGGTTTTACAAAGGTTTTTGCAGATAAAGTTTATAACATTCAAATTGCAAATAGCGAAACAAACCCCAAAATTTCTTACGAAAATTTATTAAATTGCCTTAAAATGTTATAGGATTTTTATAATGGATTTCGAAATAAAACGAAAAAATAATATTACCATTTTTAAATTGAACGAAAAACGTCTCGACACTAACATTTCCGGTCTGTTAAAAGGAGAGTTCACGCTCTTGCTAAAAGTTGAAGGAGCAAATAAGTTCATTCTTGATTTAAGCGAAGTTGAAAGCTGCGATAGTTCCGGGTTGAGCGCAATACTTGTTGCAAACCGAATACTGAATGTTAATGAAGGACATATGAGATTAGCCGCCCCATCAGAAAAAGTATATTCGTTAATACAGATTACTCAGTTGGATAGAGTACTTCCTGTGTGCAATACTGTTGATGAGGCGTTTGAGCAATTGCAGAAAATCAATTAGTACAAACTCAATTTTTAGTCAAACCGAATTACAATATTGTTAGTGTGTTTAAGAACCGAAGCATCCATAATAATCAGGATGCTGTTTTTATTTAGTTATCAATTTACTTTTCGTTAAAGAAGAATTATTCAGAGAGAATTTTTTCGCTGCAACTATTATATGTTTTATAATATTAAAACGGAATATTATTGGAAGCCCACACGATTGACTATATAATCATAATCACATTCCTTATTGGAATTGCCGTAATTGGTTCCTTATCTGGCGGGAAGCAAAAATCCGTTTCCGATTATTTCCTTGGTTCAAGAAAAGTTTCGTGGTGGTCGGTTTGTTTTGCAATTGTTGCGGCAGAAACAAGTACACTTACTTTTATTTCTATTCCCGGGTTAGCATATCTTACGAATCTCAATTTTTTACAGGTTACTTTTGGTTACTTGGTGGGCAGAATAATAGTTGCAAAACTTTTTCTTCCTGCATATTATAAGGGCGAATTGAAAACTGCTTACAGCTACTTGGAAGATCGATTCGGAAGAAAAACACGAACTACGGCATCCATTGTATTTATGTTTACGCGGATAGCTGCTGATGGTGTACGGCTGTTCGCAACCGCTATTCCTTTATATCTAATATTAAAAATAGATCCGATGATAGCAATTGTTCTTATTGCAATTGTAGCGTTGGTTTATACTTATACCGGCGGGTTAAGAGGGGTAATAAAAGTTGATGTGATTTTGATGTTTCTTTATATAGGGAGCGCAATACTTGCAGCAATTTATTTAATCAATCTTTTACCGAATGGATGGACAACTGTTCTACAAAAAGCAGCCGAAGGAGACAAATTATCAATTATTAATTTTGGTTTCGAAAACGGGATCTCTGGTTTTTTCAGCAATCCTTATACTTTAATTGGCGGGATATTAGGTGGTGCATTTCTTTCAATGGCTTCTCATGGTACTGATCAATTAATTGTTCAGAGGTTATTTGCAACTAAGAATCTTAAGAGCGCACAAAAAGCAATTATAGGAAGTGGAATTATTGTAATAGCCCAGTTTGCAATTTTTCTTGTTCTGGGAGTAATGCTCTATTCGTATTATGGTCCAATGGATGTTAAATCTGATGAAATATTTCCTCGGTTTATAATTGAAGTCCTTCCTCCCAGGTATAACCGGAATTATTATTGCCGGATTATTTGCAGCTGCAATGTCAACTCTTGCAGGTTCTATGAGTTCCCTTTCGTCGTCTTCTATGATTGATATTTTCTTCCCTTTTTATGGAGAAAAGTTTGATGATAAACAAAAATTAAAAATTTCAAGAATGCTTACTGTGTTTTGGGCAGTTCTTCTCATCTTATCCGCAATGATCTTCAAAGAAAGTTCGCGGGCAGTTGTTGAAATTGCATTAAGCATTGCTGCTTTTACTTACGGTGGGTTACTCGGTACTTTTTTACTCGGATTGTTATTTCAGAAAGTAAAACAAAAAGATGCGCTTATCGCGTTTGCCCTAGGCATTGTTGCAATGATTTTTGTTATCTTTTTTTCAAATATCGGATGGACATGGTATACATTAATTGGAGTGAGCGTAACTATTTTTTCAGGCGTATCCCTATCCCTGATCAAATTTAAGTAATAGATTACTTATCGCAGAACTTTTTAATGTAATGATATGCCTCTAGGTTTCCTTTATCGAAAGCAATTTTTAAATCTTTACAGCAGCCGCTAATATCCCCGGTTATTTGTCTAGCCAGTGCTCTTTTAAAATATGCAGATTCGTGATTGGGACTTAATATTATAGTATTACTAAAGTCTTCTATTGCTCTTTCATAATTTTCTTTTTCATATTCTAAAATGCCCTTCTGGTAAAAAGCTTCGGGATTGTTTTTTTCTATCGATACATAATGGGTAAAATCTAGCAACGCATTTTCGTTATCTTCAATTTTTAATCTTGCATAACCTCTTTGAAAGAAAGTATCAACGTTTTTTACTTGACGAAGCATGGCATCTGTAAAATCATCTATCGCAGCTCTGAATAAATTAAGTTCACTCTTTGCTATTCCCCTGTAATAATATGTAATGCCTTCACTTGAATTAAGACGAATTGCTGTATTGAGAAAGGGAATAGATTCCTCATATTTTTTCTCCCTTAAATAATGCAACACCTTTATTGTAATATTTTACGCTTTCGTCAGTTAATTTAATTATAGAATCATCTTGAATATTTGCATTGGGTGAATAACATCGAAGATTCTGTAGGGGGCATGCAGAAGAATCTTTGGTAGCAGGATTAACCGTGTGGGAGAATTAGCCCTTCTGGGAGGATTATTAACATCTTTTTCTGGTTGTTCTTCATTTTCCAAAATGGATTCAAGCTTTATACGGTCTTTATAATTAATTTTCTTATTACCTCCATTTATTAGCAGAAAAACTACTAAACGATGATCAGGGCAATTCCCGCAATAATTAAAATAGTCATGATTTTTTTAAGTAGTTAATAAATCGTAAATGAAATTATTTTCATATATTATGCCAAGTAAAAATTTAATTCCCTAACAAAAATATGCTTAAAAATTACAAAATAATAAACATTTTTTGCATGTGTTCTTTTATTTAGATGTGAAAGTCATAATTTACGCTCGGATTAAAAACGAATTTACTCAATTCATCAGTTTATGCCTGTCCGCCTCCTGTGGAATTTCTTATTAAGGTCAGATGGAACTCGTTATTTTCGCCGAAGATATTCTTCGGAAGTTTGAAAAAATCATGCCGTTTCATATAGAATTGGTAAATTAATACTCAAATATCGATTAATTTGTATTTTATACCTATAAGCTTTATAACACAATATTTTACAGGAATTGGGTGCGGTATTAGAATAATCTAACAATGTCTGATAAAGAAAGATTAAAAAATATTAAAATTGTAGTTTCCGATCTTGATGGGACTTTGCTCAAAAACGATGGTTCGGTTGGGATAGAAACTAAAAAACTTATTCGTGAATTACACAATTATGATGTGCTTTTTTCTTTCGCAACGGGCAGACTCCATTCTGCTGTTACAGATATTGCAAAAGATCTGGAAATCAAAAACCCTATAATTTCGCTGGATGGAAGTGTTATCAAAGATTATCCAACTGGCGAAACGATTTTTCGAATCTTTCCTGAAAAAAAAATATGTTGAAAAAGCAATAAAGTTTGCAGATGATTATTTGTTGAATGTTGCACTCTGTCATGCGAATGCAATTTATTTTACCGAATTTAATACTGTAATTCCAAACCTGTTAAATAAGTTCGGCGCCAAGTATAAAGAAGTTTCTTCTTACGATAATCTGCTGGATAAGACTTTAGAGATTGTGCTTGCCGGCGATAATAAGGAATCAATGGAATTTGTTAAAGATAAATTCACATTCCCATATGCTTTCGGTTGTAATGCTTCTTATTACCGCTCGCAAAGTAAGAGAGGATTGTATTATTTAGATATTAGAAGAGCAGGATCTTCTAAAGGAAAAGGATTGAAGAGATTACTTAAATATTTACATATCAAAACGCATCAAGCAGTTGTAATGGGTGATTGGTATAACGATATAAGTATGTTTGAATCAGATGCGATAAAAGTAGCTGTGGCAAATTCCATCCCGGAATTAATAAGAAATGCTGATCACGTAACTGAAAGATCGAATAATAATGAAGGACCGGCAGAGTTTTTAGAGATGATTCTCCGGGCAAAAAAAGATTGAGCAATGGCAATGTTATCTGAAAAATTAATACCCCGAAGTTTATTCTATAAAATTGCACTAGCGTTTGCAACCGTAGTACTAATTGCGATGATGTTTCCAAAGGGTGAATCTATTGAATCTGAAGTATCGGAAGGAACTGTTTGGCTTAACGATGACCTGATTGCAGAAATCAGTTTTCCTATCATCAAAAGCGAGGAGATTTACCAAAGCGAGTTGAGAGCCGCTGAAAAAAAAGTGTATCCCGTTTTTATTAGCAATTCCGGAATGATAGCGAAGAGCATTGATTCACTGAGAAACTACAGCAATTTTCTTATTGAAGTTTTAGACTATTCTGCCAACAATGATTCGATTGAAATAATAAATTCTACATTCCTAAGCACTTCTGCATTTAAAATATTTCAGTCTATAAGATTAAAGGAAAGAAACCTGATTAAAAGCGGTGTATATAAACTTAGAAATTTATTTAGTGCCGCAGGGTTTGTTTTAAATAAGGTTTATAAAAAAGGTGTTCTCAATATCAACAACGGGGAGGAAACAAAAGACAGCATTGCAATTAGAGTTGGTAACGTTGATGAGATAGCCCCTGATAGATAAATTTTTATTTTTTAACCGGGCAAGGGAAAAAATAGCCAGGGAAATAAAACGGTTTAACTATCCTGATGAATTAGAAGAAGCTTTAACCGAATACACAGTACATTTTCTTTTTCCGAATCTTGTTTATAATGAAGAATTAACAAACGAAGAAATTGAGCAGAAAATAAATAATGTTTCAAGATATTCTGGAATTGTAAATGAGAATGAGAGGATAATTGCAAAACATGAAAGGATTTCGAATGAAATAAAACTAAAGATTGATTCTTATAAAGAAGCTAAAGGTGATACAGTTGCAAAAGAAGGGTTGTTCCTTCAATTTATAGGAAAATTCATTCACATTAGTTTACTGCTTTCTTTGCTTACCGTATACATTATGCTTTTTAGAAAAAGAATTTTTTACGATAACAATAAACTTATACTTATTTCACTCATCTTTGTGTTTGTATCGTTCAGTACGTTTCTTATAAACCAAATAGAAGTACAGGCGCCGATACATTTTTTAATTTTTTTACCTGCCGCGTCAATGCTCTTTACAATTATTTTTGATTCGAGGATGGGATTTTACTGTACAGTTATTTTAGCGTTGATTGCAGGGGCTCTCCGTGGGAATGATTATACTTTTGCAACAATGAATATGATTGCAGGGGGACTCTCAGTTTATACGGTTAGAGATATTAAAAACCGGTCACAAATTTTCCGGTCGTTCCTTATAATTTTATTGGGGTACACTGCTTCAATAATTGCTTTCGGGTTGGAAAGATTCGCTCCAGTTGATTCGATGCTTGTTGAATTTGCTTTTGCCGGTTCTAATGCGCTTATCAGTCCTGTACTCACATACGGCGTACTTATTTTCTTCGAAAAGATGTTCCACGTTACCACGGACTTAACGCTGCTTGAATTATCCAACTATGACCGACCACTGCTGAAGGACCTTGCGCGGAAAGCGCCCGGGACGTTCAACCATTCGATGACAATGGGAACAATGGGGGAAACTGCCGCTGAAAGAATAGGTGCAAACCCATTGCTCGCAAGGGTTGGTGCGTATTATCACGATATTGGCAAAACCATAACACCGCAAAACTATGTTGAAAATCAATTGGATAATCAAAATGTGCATGAAAATCTAACACCCGAAGAAAGTGCACAATTAATTGTAAGCCATGTTGAGGAAGGTATTCAGCTTGGTATGGATAATAATTTGCCTCAGGAGATACTCGATTTTATTCCAATGCATCATGGTACAACTGTGATGACATATTTTTATGAAAGAGCAAAAAAACTTTACGGCGAAGACAAAGTAAAAATCATGATTACAAGTACCCCGGACCAAAACCTAACAGCAAGGAAACAGCAATTATTATGCTTGCGGATGGATGTGAATCAGCCGTAAGGTCCATTGAAGAACCGGATAGCGAAAAAGTTGAAAATGTTATTGATGGTATTTTTAAATCGCGTATTGATGACGGACAGTTAGACGATTCACCTGTAACTTATAGCGATATAACCAAAATGAAAGAAGCATTCTTAAGCATACTTTTAGGTCAGCATCACAGAAGGATTCGCTATCCTAAACAGGAAGAGATGGAAAAAGGTGTGAGCTGAAGAAAAGACAGAGTGATGGAAAGCTTTCCTGAAAGAATATCTTTCCGTTTTAAAACTTGAACGAAACCTCTCCAACAATACTATTACATCGTATAGGAATGATATAAGTTCGCTTTTGCGTTTTTTTGAAGAGAGGGAAATCAACGACCTATCGGAAATAAATATTCTGATTTAGTAGATTTTTTTAAGGTGCTTAATAAGATCGGATTAACAAGCACTACAGCCGCACGCTATTTTTCTTCTATTAAAAGTTTTTTTAGTTATTTGCACATGAGTAATTATCTGGTGGAAAATCCGGTTGAAAGACTTAGTTCACCCAAACTTGCCAAAAACTTACCGATTGTACTTAACGTTGAAGAAATAGATTTAATCTTATCCTCGCCTGATTGTAGCACCAAGCTGGGGTTAAGAGATAAAGCGTTGCTGGAACTATTATATGCCTGCGGAATACGTGTTTCAGAAATTATCGGTCTGAAAATATCTGATCTGTTTTTGACGGAAGACGTTATAAGAGTGTTCGGAAAGGGTTCGAAGGAAAGGATAGTTCCAATCGGCAGTTCTGCAATTCGGTGGGTTGAAGATTATCTATTAAAGAGCAGACCTTTATTAGAAAAAAGATTAAAAAGTGAAAACGTTTTATTCCTTAACAACCGCGGGACAAAACTTTCAAGAATGGGCGTATGGAAAATAATTGACAGGTACACTAAAGAAGCGGGAATTAAAAAGGAAGTCCATCCACACACTTTCAGGCATTCTTTTGCAACTCATTTATTAGAAGGAGGTGCGGATTTACGCGCTGTGCAGGAAATGCTTGGTCACGCCGATATTTCCACAACGCAGATATACACGCATATCGACAGGGATTTTATTAAACAGGTTCATAAAGATTTTCATCCGAGAGGTTAACATTGCCCGATCTTCAAGTAAGCGAAAGACTGATAAATTTTCTAATGTTTTTGCCAATATTTCTTCTTTCAATTTCGGTTCACGAATATTCTCATGCATTTTTTGCAAATAAATACGGAGATGATACTGCAAAAAAATTAGGAAGACTAACATTAAATCCTTTTAAACATATTGATCTTGTTGGAAGTGTAATTATGCCGCTTGCTGCTTTTGCATCGGGGTTTGCATTAATTGGCTGGGCTAAACCTGTTCCGGTTGACAGGAGAAATTATAGCGATCCCTTAAAGGATGATGCCGTTGTTTCACTTGCCGGACCGGTTTCAAACTTTATTCTTTCCGTTTTGTTATTTGTTTTATTTATTATCTCGGTAAATATTTTCGGAGAGCAGAACTCAATTATAAGTAATTTGCTTTGGTACGGTGTATTCCTGAATGTGTTTTTATTTGCATTTAACCTGTTGCCGATTCCTCCTCTCGACGGTTCACATATTTTATTCGATCTTTTCCCAAATAAATTAACCGCGAAGTATTTGAATCTTGGTTTGTATGGATCCTTGCTTTTGCTGGTTTTCATCTTCAGTCCGTTATGGGGAATTTTTATGGAAATCGTTAACTTCATTCTACAATTATTTTTAAAGATTGGCGGATATGTTTAAGCGGTCGGTAACATTATTTATTTACATTTCTTGTTGTTTGATGAGTTTCATTTCGTGTGAAAAAGAATCATCCGATAATGAAACCTTAATGAATTTTCAATCAACAGTTGAAACAACCGCGATCGAAAAATATAGAGAATTTATTCTTTGTTGGTAAAGCTGGAAGAGAAACAGGTTTGTATAAATATAATTTGAATGATAATGAATATGAACTTTTCTGGTCAGCAGCAAAGGAAACCGTTGTTCAGCTTTCGTATAGTGATAATCTTGAGTATGCATTTTTTATAACGGCAAGAAGGATTGGTACTAAGCGTGGTGTTTCTTTTATTAGAAGAATAAAACTGTACAGTTTAGATTTGGAAAACTCTTCTGTTGAACTGATAAGAGAAATTGGTGATGCAGTGCAGTTGTTAGCAACTGGCTTGATAATAATTACAAGATACAGTTAACACAGATTCGATATGAAAATCGCATCACACATAAATAAGATTAATCAAATCTACAGCCCGTTTGGGAAACTTATAAAAGAAGAAACAGAGATATTTCGATTTCATCAAAGATGGTTACCCGCAGTTTGAAATTAAGCGTACATCGTTAATTTCACCTTCCGGCAATTTCGGAATTACGCAATCAGCAGACTCGGTTTTTCTAAGCATCGCGGGTGTTGAGGGTAAAGTGTTTATCGATTCTACCGCAAAGCAAAATTAATAAAGTAAAATGGACTCCGACGAGAGTTATGTTTTTTTCACGGCAAACTCAATTAGCGAAAATAAATTTAAGAAAATACCATCAACAATTTATGTTTACGATGTTGTTAATCAAAAAACAGTAAAGAAGTGGGATAGTGAAGATAAAATGAACTTTATTATCGCGAATGAATTACTGATATTTGATACAAGCGTATATAATCAATCTTCTATAGTTGTTTATAACTTTAGTAACGATGAAGATGTTAATAGAATTCAGATAAGAGGCGGCTGCGGAATAATAAATATACCCTTTGAATGCCTATTAATAAATTTGAAAATTATTCTTGTCCCTGATGTGCTAAAAGCTTGAGGCTACCGAGGTTTTTTAATCTTTTTATAACAGGATAGAGAAAGATGAGAATTTTTCTTATCCAATCAGGATTCTGTTCATTTAGTTTAGCATCAAAATCCCAGTTACACATATCTACTCTTTCTTCCCATCACAGCCGGATGAGTATCGGAAAATCTTTTTAGATTTCCCAGGTCATCATAATTAGTTGTAGCTGTAGTAAATTCTCTTACTTCCTCATCAGTATGATACAGTTTGTGGAAGTCAAGTCTTTTCATCATTAAAGTCTGGGGGAGGTCTTACCCAGCCGTAATGATAAATCTCAGCATCTATTTCAACGGCTCTTACTGGCAAAGTATCCTTGTGTCTGAAATCCATCGCATCGCCCCATGATACAATATCCCTGTGATTTTTAATAACCCGCACTTCTTTGATGTACCAATTCCTGTAATTATCCTGGTAATAATCATAACTGCCGTAGAAATGTTTATATCTGAACCGCAGTCCTTCAACCTTGTCATTCAACAGGTATTCTTCCATAGCGGCTTTCACTGTCGGGATATATTTTTCGTGCAGGACCTCGTCAGCTTGAATGTAAAAACACCAGTCACCCTTGCATTCATTCAATGCTGCATTTGTTTCAACGGACAGGAGCTTTCCTCCTTCGCGCAGGCTCATATCCCAGGTTCTCTTGACGATTTTTATTTTATCACTTTTGATAGATTCAACAACCTGAAGAGTATTGTCATCCGAATAGCCGACGTTTACAATCACCTCATCGCATAGCGGCAAGATTGATTCGATTGCCTCTCTGAAAGGATAAAAATACTTAACGCCGTTTCGTACTAACGTAAAACCTGAAACTTTCATATTCGCTCATAGTCTGAATTGCATATCATAAAGTTTGCGGTAAAGACCGTTTAAGTTAAGAAGATATTCGTGAGAACCATGTTCAACAATCTTTCCATCACCTATAACTATTATTTTATCTGCATTCTGGATTGTCGATAGTCTGTGAGCGATAACTATAGACGTTCTGCCTTTCATTAGTCTTACAATGGCTTGCTGAACGAGCAATTCGGATTCAGTATCTAACGATGAAGTTGCCTCGTCCAGGATCAGTATCGGGCGGGGTTTTTCAACAGCGCCCTTGCAATTGAAATCCTCTGCCGCTCGCGGAAAGTTTTACGCCGCGGTCACCGATAATCGTATCGTAACCGTCCTTGAAATTCGGCTATAAAACTATGTGCATTAGCCGCCCTTGCCGCGTCGATAATTTTTTCCATCGGAAGCTCTTTTGAACCGTATGCGATATTGCTTCTGATAGTATCGTTAAACAAAATTGTTTCCTGCGTAACAATTCCCATTAAAAAACGAAGGGATTTCACATTTATCTTCCGGAGGTCAATCCCGTCAATGGAAATACTTCCATCGTTCACGTCGTAGAAGCGCGGGATAAGATCCACAAGGCTTGATTTGCCTGCCCCGCTTGGTCCAACAATAGCAAGCACTTCCCCCTTTTTTATTGAAAGATTAATATTTTTAAGTATTTCATCGGTACCGTCATAGTGAAAGCTCACGTCTTCAAATTCAATATTATTATTAAAATTTTCCAACACAACAGCATCTTTCACATCTTTAATTTCAGGCCTGGTATCTAATATGCGGAAAACTCTTTCGGAAGCAGCAATACCCTCCTGGATGCTGTTAAACATCTGTCCAAATAATTTTAAGGAAGGCATCATCTGAAAAAAGATACCGAGATAAACAAAAAATGCCCCCGGGGTCATATCGCTATTTCCCCTTACGATTTCAGTTCCTATAAAATAGAGAATGATTGTAATCGTAACAACGCCGATAAATTCCGTAATTGGAGCGGCTAAAGCTCTTCTTCTGATCAAAGCTTGTCAGCAGTGCAAAATAACTCTTCTCTTCTTCTTTGAATCTCCTTATTTCATACTGCTCCATTCCAAATGCTTTAACGATTCTCATCGCTCCGAATGTTTCATCAAGAATTGAAGTGATATCTGCTATTCTTTCCTGTGAGCTTATACTACGTTTCTTTAATGAGTTTCCGATCTTTGCCAAAATAAACCCGGTAACGGGAAGCAGCGCATAAATAAGCAAAGAAAGTTTCCAGTTAAATATGAACAGC
>PVMK01184475.1_pt1 | contig 11592 bp, 11 predicted proteins | sample 1853481 | NCBI WGS metagenome assembly PVMK01 (sample SAMN08533507, study PRJNA380276) | Marine sediment metagenome, whole genome shotgun sequencing project. | reverse complement strand
CCAGGCCGGCATTTGATAATTTGACGAGCAGTTCCCGTGTCGCCTTGATGCCATTGGTCATTAAAGTAGGCTGCATTCCCAAACTACTGATATATTTTACGAGTGCAATCAGTTCATCTTGTTGACGTAATGTGGGATCGCCTCCTGTTACCTGTACATTTGTATATGCACCATAGTGTTGATGAATCAGATCAATACGGCGAAATAATTCTTCTACAGGAATATCACGTATGGCTTCAGAATGTTCCGAGAGATAACACAGGGTGCAATCCAGGTTACATCGCTGCGTGATCTCCAATGCAACACAACCCAACATCCAGCGTCTACCCATTTGCTGATTGGGAGACCAGTTGTCGGTCTCTTTCATGCAGTTGCAGGTATGACGCAGGCTTGCTTCGGGATCATTCGAGGGACTATCGGGTGCTAAATTCTGAATCTCTTCCCTGCTTAATATCCCCATGACCTTATCCGTAAATCAATTATTGATTTTATTGTTTAGTGTCGTTGAGTGACCAATCGTATTCAAGAAACCTGATTTTAGTCTCTTTATTAGCGATTAATGTCTGTAGTGCTACATCATCTGTCATCCATGGTGCCACATAGGCATTGACTGAACCTGCTGATGCTATGAAATCCTTTTTATACCATTTGAATATTTTGGATAGCTCAAGCTTGTCATTTTCCGCATCAAAGCGATTCCTTTCCGTGTCCCTCAGGAAATTTGTGCTGGCATCGGCAAATTGTTGTTCAAGTTTATCTGCTAAAAAAGCCTCATTTATTAAAGGTGGGCAACTTATTGAGGCACAAACAAGGACAAAATGCAGACGAGGCTCTTTATAAACTTTTCGTAGAAGCTCGTGTTCAATGATGTTCAGCGTGGAATCTTTGCCAAATAATGTAAAAAATCTTCTATGCCAGGGACTGTTTACAATAAAGCCACCATAATCTTTTATTGAATCAACAGGATATTCTGTAAGAATTAGTTTAATGGTAAATGCGTTATATGCATTGATAAGAAAAGCCATTTGCTGTTCACGTGACCAGCTATCAAATTCATCTTTTCCGATATATTCAATCCCATCTGTAAATTCATCAAGCTTACTTGTGTCCGATTTAAGCTGTGTGTAATCAACAAAACTTTGGGTGCCTTTGACTGCAACTACTTGTTTCAGGATTTCGTCATAGCTTTTATAGGTATGGTCGTAGGCAAATGAAGAATGACTGCCGACTATGGCAATTATTAGTAATACTGAGCGAAGCAAAAGACTCACGATATCTCCTTATTAAATCCTGATGATATTGATAAGCTTTGTCAGTGATTGTGTAAGAAAAGTTCCTGATAAAATTAATTTAACTTTACCAGTCTAGTGACGCAGGGATCTCCGTCTGGTTACGTTCGTGGCGGTATTTTGAGCTGGTTTCGTACATTTTTTCCTGATGCGATTTAGTTGGCCAATTGAACAGTGTTCTGGAAGGGTGTTCCAGAGAGATTAATATGCAGCAGTCGTGAGCAGTTTTAATTAGAGACAAAAGAAGCCTATTGGTTTAAATTAGCGCTATCGCTATAATAATAAACTCGTGCTCATTTTCTTAGGCAGGTTATGACTAACAACACCTGCCGACGAGGGAGGAAAAGATATAAAAGCTCCGTTTTCTTTTTCAACACTGACTGGCTCAATCAAGTCTGGTTATTTTCTGTCCGGTGTGGTGGTAGCACTGCTTGTCTGGATCGTTGATCCTTTCATTGATGCTGTTTTTCTACAAGAAGGCAGTATCTACCAACAAATAACTCAACCGGATGCTTCCGAACTGTATTTCCGATCGGTTATTTCAGCTGTTATTCTCATCATGAGCTTCATGGCCAGTGTCTTATTGAACCGCTCCAGACAGGCGGAAGCCAAATTCCGTAGTGTTAACGTACGACTTAATGCAATTATCGAATCTGAGCCGGAATGTGTCAAAACGGTCTCTAAAGATGGAACACTTTTAAGTATGAATCCTGCAGGACTGGCATTGGTGGAAGCAGGGTCTTTTGATGAAGTGGACGGGATTTCTGTTTACGACCTTACTGCACCTGAACATCGTAATAATTTTATAGAACTTAATAATCGTATTTTTGCAGGAGAATCTAAGGTACTCGAATACGAAATTATTGGATTAAAAGGAGGACGCAAGTGGGTAGAGACCCATGCTACCCCATTACAAAATGATTCAGGAAAAATCATCGCTCACCTCGCAGTTACTAGAGACATCACCGAGCGTAGGCAGGCGCAGGAAAAGATCACACGATTTAGCCGTATCTTTGAAGACTCACTCAATGAAATCTATCAGTTTGATGAGAAATCTTTGAAGTTTGTGCAGGTGAATAGCGCCGCCCAACATAATCTGGGCTATACCATGGAAGAACTCCATGAATTGACGCCATTTGATCTAAAACCTGAGTTTACAGCTGAAACATTTGCAGAAAAGATAGCCCCCTTACGCACGGGTGAGAAGACAATGCTTGTTTTTGAGACTGTTCACAAACGCAAGGATAAATCACTTTATGATGTGGAAGTTCATTTACAGCTTTTAAAAGTTGACCGGGGAGCATTGTTTACTGCAATAATCCAGGACATCACCGAGCGCAAGCAGGCAGATGAGGAATTACAGAAACTCTCCCGTGCCGTGGAATACAGTTCTTCGGCCGTCTTCACTACCGACCTTGAAGGCAACATCGAGTACATCAATCCCAAATTTACTGAAATCACCGGTTATACAAAAGAAGACATTATAGGGAAAAATCCCAGGCTACTGAATTCTGGAGAGACCCTCGAAGAGGTCTATGATGACTTGTGGGCAACAATCACCACAGGCGGCGAATGGAAAGGAGAATTTCATAACCGGAAAAAGGATGGCAGTCTTTACTGGAGCCGTAATTCTATTTCAGGGGTCAAGAACAGTGAAGGGGTGGTAACACATTACGTAGCTATCCAGGAAGATATAACCCATGAGTATGAACTGAACGTGCAGCTAAGTTACCAGGCTAGCCACGACGCGTTGACGGGTCTTATCAATCGCCGCGAGTTTGAACGCCGTGCCGAACGGTTATTTTCGACGATTAAACAAGACAAAACAGAACATGCATTGTGTTATATGGACCTTGATCAGTTCAAAGTGGTCAATGACACCTGTGGTCATACCGCAGGTGATGAACTCTTGCGTCAGCTTTCGATGCTTTTGCAAAATGCAGTTCGCAAACGCGATACCCTGGCCCGCCTTGGAGGGGATGAGTTTGGGATATTGATGGAGCACTGTTCTCTTGACCATGCCCACCGGGTTGCAACAACTCTACAAAAGGCGGTACAGAACTTTCAGTTCGCGTGGGAAGGACATGGCTTCAAGGTTGGCGTCAGTATTGGTCTGGTAGCCATTACTGAGGCCATGCCCAATTTAACTGAGCTACTGAAACAGGCCGATGCGGCCTGCTACATGGCCAAGGATAAGGGACGTAATTGTATCCATGTTTATAGTGGCGAAGATACCGAACTGACCCGGCGTCATGGTGAAATGCAATGGGTGACCCGGCTTCAGCGCGCATTGGACGAGGACCGTTTCTGTCTCTATGCACAACCCATTGTGCCGCTTGATAGTCGTGCAGATAAACATTATGAACTTCTCATAAGAATGAAAGATGAAAAGGGTAAGATTATTCGACCTGGTGCCTTTCTGCCGGCTGCCGAACGTTATAACCTGATAACTCAACTGGATCGCTGGGTCATTGGGAAAGCTATCGATTTATTAAGAGCACATCCAGCCTTTGTCAACCAAATTCGTTTTGTCTCTATCAATCTATCTGGTCAGTCACTGGCTGATAATAATATTCTCAACTTTATCATTTCACAACTGGATGCATCCGGGCTTGAAGGAGATATGATCTGTTTTGAAATCACAGAGACAGCTGCTATATCAAATTTGATTTCGGCACAAAAATTTATTTCAACCCTTAAGGAAATTGGTTGCCACTTTGCACTGGATGACTTTGGCAGTGGCTTCTCCTCGTTTGGGTACTTGAAAAACCTACCTGTGGATTACCTGAAGATTGATGGCATGTTTGTCAAAGACATCGTCGATGATCCGATTGACCATGCCATGGTAAAATCGATTAACGAGATTGGTCAGGTAATGGGCATGCAGACCATCGCTGAATTTGTCGAAAATGATGAAATCAAGGGCATGCTGAGAGAGATCGGGGTCAATTACGCCCAAGGTTACGGTATTGGCAGGCCACTACCGTTTGATGAATTGCTTGGCCGGTCAAATAATGTTAGTGATATAAAAACAAAAGAGTAAATTTTATTCGATTAATATTACCAATTTAATCGTACCGGCACATCTGTAAAATTATTTTCATGACGATATTTTGAGCTTGCCTCATAGACTTCTTTTCTGATTCTATTGAGCTGGCCAATGGGTCTGTGCTCAGGGAGTGCATTCCAGGGAGAAAAAGACAGGTTTTCATATCTTAAAGCTGGTGCATATTGGTAACAGTTATCCATGCTAAAGATTTTACGACTTTTGTAGAACAAAATTGTTCATTAATTATTTTTAGCCTGAGGTACATCATTTTTCCTTTTGTATTTTCTATTGGGGAATAAACGCCGATTAAGAACGACAAAATGATGTATCCAGCGTTCCAGAAACGAGTCAATCTGGGCGGTGCGAAGATAGCTATAGCCAAGAATGGAAATAATCAGTGCCCCTATACTATCAATAATCAGATCGCTCATGGTATCTACCAGGCCGCCACCCTGGGTGTTCATACCCAAAAGCTGATCCAGTGCAAATTCAGTAATTTCCCAAAGAGTGCCCATGCCAAGGGCAAACATGAATGCAAACAAGGCAACGAATCCTGGTTTCATGTGCATTTCAAGATCTTCGTGTTCGTTGATAACGTAAACCAGTAAAAAACCAAATATACCCAGAATTAAGCCAGAAGCTGCATGCAGCAGCATATCCCACCACCAATATTTGAGGTAATAACCGTGAACCTCACCCAGGAACAGGGACGCATAAACAAAAATCACAGCAAGCAGTTCAAATTCTGGAGGGATACGGACATGGAAGCGATAGCCTACTAAAATAGGCAAAAATGCGACGATGACAATACCGGTGGTGGTAATTGCAATCAGCCAGTTTCCCTGCAGTGCTTCGAGGATGGCTCCCACTGCCAAGATAACTTTTAATAGCAGACTAATCCCTATGTCGATGCGATCTACAAGCGTATCAGGAATGATTGATGTCGTTGAAGAGCCATCCTGTTTTTCTGGCATCGATTCTTCTGGCATTGGTTCTTCTGGCATTGAATTTGATGTCCCCGCTTCTTTGCTGTGCAAATATTACTCTACCTGCCGGGAATAATCAGTAGGTACTATGGCATTCTACAGCTACCATTGAGTATAAGTGTGTTCATTAACCCTTTGACGTGAGAACTATTATGAACGAACAAATCAGACAGATACTTTCACAAATAACAGAGCTTGAAGATGATTTACACAAGCTTATACAGGAACAGCAGGCAGAGTTTAATTATCGTATTGAAGGAACAAAGGTATTATTTGAGAAAAATATCCGTAAGGCACAGCGGCAACTGAAAACCGGGTTTTTCAGGTTCATTCGACAAAGTAAGCCACGAAATGTCGTTACTGCACCTGTTGTTTATAGTGTCATTATTCCCCTGGTTATTCTTGATGTCTGGATATCCCTGTATCAGTTTATCTGTTTCCCTTTATATCGTGTTCCAAAGGTGTGCCGATCGAGATATATCGTCATCGATCGTCACAGCTTGTATTATTTGAATTCGATTGAAAAATTTAATTGTATTTACTGTGGCTACGCAGGGGGAGTGTTTGCCTATGCCCGTGAGATTGCAGCACGGACGGAACAATACTGGTGTCCTATTAAACATGCTCGAAAAATTCTAGATCCGCATCGACGTTATGCACATTTTGCCGATTTTGGTCAGGCTGAAGAATACAAGGAGGCGCATAAGAATTTACGTATGGATCTTCAGCACGAAAAAGATCAAACTGATCACTAGATGCAATAAAATTTAATCAATCAAATAAAACACAGGCACCTCTCCAACAAGCATGAAACTTCGTATAGTTACATACAATATCCATAAAGGAATCGGTGGTGTAGATCGACTTTATCGGCCTGAACGTATCATTGAGACGCTACAACACTATGATGCAGATATTATTTTTCTACAGGAAGTTGACGATAAGGTGCCTCGCTCCCGGTTCCATAAGCAGGTTGATCTTTTCGGTGATGCGCTGGAAATGCATTATCGGGCCTTTCAACACAATGTAAAACTTACCAAAGGACATTACGGTAACGCCATTCTCAGCCGCTATCCGCTGGTGGACGTAGAAAATATCAATCTGACGGTATCCATCAAAAAACGGCGTCGGGCATTGGTAGCACATTGTCAGTTACAAAACGTGCATCAACGAACTCTATTATTAATCAATTGCCATTTAGGACTGGCTGGTTTTGAACGAGTCATACAACTGCGAAAAATTCTGGATAGTCCTGTGATGAAACACGTGCATCATGCAACACCTGTAATTATCGGTGGTGATTACAATGATGTCTGGAATTCACTTGGCAAAAAAGTGATGATCCCCGCAGGATTTAATCCAGCGAGTAAAAAAGTGAACACCTTTCCGGCAATCATGCCGGTACGACAACTGGATCATATTTATTTTCGAGGCGAGCAAACATGTCTGCATAGTTTTCCAGGTCATAGCAAAACAGCACGACAGGCATCGGATCACCTGCCTTTGATTACAGATTTTGAAATAATAATCTAGCTATATTTTGAGCTTGAAACATGTTTGAGTGGTTTTACAATAATGAAACATTACTTTGGTGGCTACTGGTCGCATCCTTTATTACCTTCATTGCCACCTTGATTGCAGTACCTGTTATCCTGGCAAGGCTGCCGGAAGATTATTTTTCATTGCCAGACAGACACCGAGTTCCCTGGGCCAACCGACACCCGGTTCTGCGGATACCATTATTACTGGTAAAAAATCTATTGGGTCTTACGTTTGTGTTTGCCGGGGTCCTGATGTTGGCCCTGCCCGGCCAGGGTATTCTCACTATCATCATCGGACTGGCATTAATGGATTTCCCCGGTAAGTACCATGCTGAACGCTGGATAGTTAGCCGGCACAGTGTGTTGCGTTTGATTAACTGGATACGAAGAAAAGCAGCAAAGCCTGCATTGATCGTGAATTTTGATGACGATATTTAAAACCTATACCTAAAGGCTAATAGCCAACATCGAAGTCCAGATCCAGACTAATTGTAATCTCGTAGTAGCCGATAATTACCAGGACAAAAAACAGGAGCAGTATCATTTCGTGCTTGAAGTTGTGCTTGTGAAAGAAATCCCGATCTCTGTGACTCACCACATCCATCAATTCATCACCGAATCGAATCGATAGAAAAGTTCCAGTGCCGGATAACAGGATCACGGCCCAGTAGGGATAAGGTGTTGTTAAAATTGCATACATGAGTTTTGTTAAAAGTGTGGTGTTGTAATATTCATTAAAGTATAGCAATGCAATGATATTGATAAGGATTGCTATTCCCCATACCGCGATTTCAGAGAACACCATGCGGATGCCAAATAACAGGCGCAGCGGAAAATCGAGTAGAAAACCTGCATCTGCGATCGGAGTGCAAAGCACAAAAAAACTCCAGGTTATCAGTGATGCGATCCCACCTGTCATGACATCGTATTTATAGGTGAGATACGCAAAATAACCTATCAACAACAGGCACAGGAGAATAAATTTATAGGTTACCTGATGTTTGGGGCTGGATTCTTTCAATTTCATCATCAATAAATTTACCAGCCCTGCTTGTATTATTGCTGTTTTAGATACTCTATCGCTTCGTCCAGGGGTAATGGTTTTGTGTAGCAATACCCTTGTGCATAATCGCATTTCAATTCAGCGAGTCTGGCAAGCTCATCTTCGTTTTCTACACCTTCAGCAACAGTTTCCAGATCCAGTGCATGGGCAAGGCCGATTGAAGCCTTGACGATTTGCATACAGTCATAATCAACAAGCATCTGTCTGACGAAGGTACGATCGATTTTAATCATATTAACGGGGAATTTTTGCAAATGGCTCAAGCTTGAAAAACCTGTGCCAAAATCATCCAGCGATATCATAAAACCTTGATCTTGTAATGAAGATAATGTTTGCTGGGCATAATCTAGCTCACTGATCATCATGGTCTCAGTGACTTCCAGGTTAATGCGGACTGGGTCAACACCGGCCTTTTCAACAATACCGATAAATTTTGCTATATGTTCTGCGTTAGCCAATTGCCGAGCAGAAATGTTCACACTAACAAATAACGGTGATTGTTCGTATTCTTTTGACAGGGTTTTGAGGTCGACACAGGCTTTTTCCAATACCCAGAGACCAATGGAAAGAATCTGGTCGCTACTTTCTGCAATATCAATAAACTGCATGGGTGACATAATTCCATAAACCGGGTGATGCCAGCGGCTGAGCGCCTCAAAACCAACAATACGATTGTCTTTAATAGAATAAATTGGCTGGTAATGCAGTTCGAATTCATTTCGACTTAGCGCCTCAATTATATCTGAGGCAATTCGAACATGTACGATCAGGTTTTCCTGAGTCCTGTCAAAATCAACGTCTGTTACCTGCTCTGCGTCTTCCGGGAGAAGGTAGTCTTTCTGGGTCAATCTATAATGAGTTTTCCTGAAACGTCTCAGGATGAGGCGAAGCAAATGTTCAATAATTGGATCAACTTTGGTAAGTTTATCTTCCAGGGCATCACGAGATATACGAACCAGGCAAGTTTCATCAAGTGCAGTTGCGGTCGCTATACGCGGTTGCTTGTCAATTAGTGCCATTTCGCCAAAGAGATCGCCCACTGTAAGAATGCTTACTCTGAATGGTTGTTTTTCTCTCATAATGGATATTTCTACACCACCACGTTCAATCAGGTATGCGCAGTTGCTCACATCTCCCTCCTGAAAGATCTGATCTCCAGATTGATAAGTTATGCGCTCTAAGCCTTCGAACATGCTCCTATTCTATGCCTCAAATTAAGGTACAGCAAAACAAGAAACAAGAAATGATTATATGTATAATTTTCTTAATCGGGCATTGAAATTACTGATTCGTATTGCACAGGCATGAAAAAACCGGCAAAAGCCAGTTTTTTATTGTTTGGCGGAGAGGGAGTCCGTGGCAACGTGGTTCGAATGATAACACCAATGGTTTGCTTAGACAGTACTTCCCAAAAGGAACGGACTTATCGAAACATTCACAAAGAAAGCTTAATGCAGTGGCTCGTCAATTATATGAACGGCCACGCAAGACATTAGAATTTGAAACACCGGCAAGTAGATTTAGTGCGTGTGTTGCGTCGACCGGTTGAGATCGCACTGGATAGCAGACGTTCAGTTTCTAACGATTAAGCCCAGACGCGCCGCTTTTTGGCGTCGGCCGGATCGCGTTCAAAAACAACTTTGATATCTTCTTTAAAAATATCAAACATAAATCAGACCTGAATTGTATAGATACAATATTATCCCTGCTTTAATCGTTTATGAATTGAAAGCATATAGAGCAAGATGACATAAAGTAGTAGGCATTCATGGGTTTCGTCCCAGTCCACTGTGTAATCCCAATCGAACCAGTTTTCGAATCTATCGATAATGCGAAGAATAAAAGCGAATAAAGCAGAAGGAAAAATAATAAAGGTTGGCAGGATCCAGTATTGCCAGTTTGTCTTCGGATCAAATACCGTATTATTCTTACGAAACTTCAAGGCCAGAAAGATACCGCATATATAGATCGACCATTCCAGCCCTATCTTCGGCACAACACCAAATAAATTATGAACATTGTGCAGGTTGGTTTCATCTTGCTGATTGATATCACCCAGCCAGTCTGGAGTTTCCCATTGCATATAATGTTGGCCCCAGCTGATTTCTTCTCCGAGAATGTAGATGCATCCAGAAATGAGAAGAATGATATAAACATGATATGCCATAGATGGAAAGTTTGATCGTGTAAACCAAATGCGGCAGCCGGTAATGATTGCAAACACAGCAAACAAGGCAGTCAGGTTTTCAATCAGGCCAAGTTCGGTATCAATAATTTTATAGTATGTCTCGTATTCAAGAAGTTCCGCTGCGAGGAACTGAACCACGAGTAGAGCGATTGGAAAGTAACACCATGCCCATATCGGCATATCGGTACCATAGCCATGTCTCAATGTATTTGAAGTCATAAATTATTCCAGCTTACTCATGTCTGCTTTATACTGAAAGCAGACGGTTTAGTGCATATAATAGCTAATAGAAAACTAGCCAAAGCGGACGTTATGAAAAAGGCACGGTATTAACATGTTACCCCATGAAAATTAAACGAATAATTGGCAAAGTTGGCAAGGTTGTTTCGATAACTGTTGTCATATTTTTGTTCATAGGTATCGCTAACGTGTACTTTGAGGAAAATTCAGGGGCTATATCCAGGGTGATCGTTGTTGCCATGTATCTTGATGAGCCGGTAGCTGAAGCGCTTCAAACTGTTTGTATGGATGGTGCGTTCTCGACAGTAAATGGGCTACAAGATATCGGAGTCCATAGATTTGATTTGATTTATAAGAATCAAATTGTTGGTATTGAATTTAGGCGGAAGGATATGCACACAGTGTTCATTACGGCCTTGTTACCCGCTATTTACGTGAACTTCCCCTGGCGTTCAACTGCTGTGCCTGAAGGTGCGAGCTTAACATACGAATATGTGTGCACGGCAGATAAGGCGTTTTCTTCAAGGCTTACAGATTCAACAGTTCCTAAAAAGTATTTACACAATAATTTACGACGTCGTTTGTCTGGAGAATACTGAAAGCGGACGTTCAAGCATAATCAAATCGAATGACCGCTTAATACTGAAAACAGACGTTCGGGATGAAATTTATACTAGACAGCTTTCGGCTAGAAATCATGACCCCAGTTATGTTTTTACATCTAACCAACTCCCCCGCGTAAGAGGACAGCTGGTTAGATATAACTATTTAAGCTTATGATATTTTACGCTTTCTGGTCTTTTTCTTTGGTTTATTTAAGACTCTGTCTGCTGCAGAAAGTGCTTTACTGTAGGCCGCCAGTCGTCGACTGCTAACGCGTAAGCCAGACAACTCTTCGAAGTTGGCTGCTTTAACAATTTTATTTTTAGCAACTTCCTTTCTGATTGCAGCTAATTCTTTAACGACTGCTTTCAACGCATTCTTATTCGCTACAACAGGATCTTTCTTTGCTTTTGCTGCAGCTGTTTTACGACGTTTAATCAAGGTAACGCGTTTTTTGTTGCTCCGTTTTCCTTCAGCCGATGATTGTTTATTCTTTTTTGTTGCAAGCGCTAACGCTTTAGCTCCATTTGTAGTTGCTGTCTCCAGATTAGCCAGTGACGTATCAATCACTTTAACCAAAGCAGTATTTTTAATAACGGGTTTCTTATTTACAGCCATAATATTCTCCAATTC
>PVMK01120279.1_pt1 | contig 11592 bp, 7 predicted proteins | sample 1853481 | NCBI WGS metagenome assembly PVMK01 (sample SAMN08533507, study PRJNA380276) | Marine sediment metagenome, whole genome shotgun sequencing project. | reverse complement strand
TTGGCGCGGCATATCCTCTGTAGCCTTTACTGAAACTCCATATATAGCCATTGCGCAGACTGCCACCACCCTCCCACTCTTCTTCATAATATTTGGTCCCAAATACAGCATATAATACAGTTACCTGATCCCAACTAGAGCGACCTATGTTGGGTCCCTGATGCCATTCCAATTCGAATGCTCTTCTAACCGGATTATTTACAGGTGTGGTACTAGTAAGAGTCTCCCCAGTTATCATATCTCCTCCAACATGCGTAGTAACCAAAGTGCCAGGCCAGTTTTCAATGACATATTGAGATTGACCCACTAGCTCATGCCGCACAAGGTTAAACCCATCATTATGTAACCCACCCATTATTGTCAATAATTTCACTTTACTCTTTATAAGTTCGAAACCTTCAGGATCTTTCAACAGATTGTATAGGTTATTCAAAAAACCAACACTAATTATAACGACAGAATTGTCATCTTGAGTTTTAAGTAAATGTTTGTAAACAGCCACTGCTTCGGCTACAATATTATCAAACGGATCATGGGTCATATTATCCAAATCAAAATTATGTTCGCTACTGAAGTAATCGGATGGATCGGGCTCGACTAAATCTTGTCTATAAATACCAATGGGAATTGAACCGCGATTATAATAAGTGTTAATTACATCGATTACATCCGGTGCCAACGGATGGACTTCATTGTAGCAAACACCAAGAATGTTTACTTTTCCCTCAGTTTGCAACCCATGTAATACAGCCAGTGCCCCCACATCATCCACATCCAAAGTCATATCAGTTTCATAAATGATCGGGATTCCTACTTTGGCATCTGTATCCGCAACAGTTTTAGAATTCGAGTTTTTGTCTGAGCAGGCTAGAAATATTAAAAGTATCGTAACTGTAATTACGCATAAAGAATTATTTTTTTCTTTTTATTAACACCATTTTTTTAGTTTGTGCAAAATCCCCCACTTTCAGTCGATATAAATAAACTCCAGCAGTTACAGGATAGCCTTCATGATCAGTGCCGTTCCAAATTATTGAATGATAACCCACCGATTGATCTTTACGATATAGTTGTACTAATTCTTTCCCAAGAATGTCGTAAATAGTAATACTAACATCATTCTCTTTTGTTAATATATAACTTATTGTAGTAGTAGGGTTAAATGGATTTGGATAATTCTGTTCTAATGAATATTTATATGGTAAATATCCATTAATTTGAGCCAATTCTGATTTTGTAAATTCAATTTCAGAGATAGGACTAGGATTCCAACTCTGTTCTAACTTTGATGGTTCAATAGATTTGATAGGTATAACAAATTCTTTCTCACCATTAGCATTTTCCTCAACTCGTCCACCGGCTCTTTTAATAGCATCTACAGCTAATTTCTCACATAACTCAATTAGTTTTGGATAATTATATTCTGTGTAACTGAAATTAGTAAATACATCAATACTTGACTTAAATCTATCTGGCAAATTCTTGAATCCTCTGGTTGTAAATAACACACCAGCTGCATTAGAGGGATTACAATCTGAATCTTGGCCGCAACGCATTGAAATTATAATAGTATCATCTAAATTGCTGTTACCATACAATAGTCCCATAGCGATATAAGCACCATTAATTTTAGCATCGATGTTAAATTCTGGCCAATTATAAACTGCACATGAAAATCGTCTAAATTCTTGGTTCTTATGGTATTTGTTATTTATTAATTCCCATGTAGCTTCCCAATTATTTGGATTTTCAGTATGCCATTTAACGACATCACGAATTGCCTTAGCATATTGACTTTCCTTTGGAATACAATTTAATCCCGCCTCAATTAATTTTATAGGTTCATTTTCAAAAAAGGCTTCCGCATACATTCCACCAATAAACTGTCCACCATAGAGTCCATCACCATAATTCATCAAACGACCAAATTTCTCACCTAGTTCGATCACTACGTTAGGCAAACCCGGAGCAATTAATCCTGAATAATCAGCTTCAATTTGGTAATCTATATCATCAGAATGTGAATTAAAAAATGGATGACCAGAGTTGGGAGGGGCTATACCTTTTCGTAAATTATCTCTCCCCGCCTCATTGGCATGCCACAACATATATCTACTGTTCGCAAAATTAATTCCAGCTTGTTTTGATGAAACATCAAATCCATGCAGGTCTAGCGTGCGCAAGAATGTCATTTCTACGTAGAGATCGTCTTGATAAAATTGGTTAATCATCTCGGGATGCCATTCAGGTACTTGATCAATAGGAATTATCTGTCCCATATACTGAAATTCAGTCGGTGCACCCCAACCAACTCCAACCATTTGCCCAATCCAACCAGCAATCATTTTATCACGATATTCATTTAGAAGTATTCGACGTTCCCCATTATTAGCATACATTGGTTGAGCTGATAATAATTGTAGAATCATTAATACAATAATGACTGATAAGTAAAAAAGTGATTTTTCAATTCTATTTAACATTACCACCATATCGCATATATGACAGCTAATATTCCAATTATAAAGAAAGCTGTTATATTGAATGTTTTATCAGTTTTAAACATTGAAGTATCTAGTCTGATTGCATTTTTATCTATCCATCGATTTTCTATTAAAGATATAATAACTATTATCGCTGATAATATTAAAAATGCAAGACCCATTCTATTCATAAATGGGATTAAAGGTGTAAAATATTTTAATGCAACTGATAGTGGTATCGACAAAATAACAATCCAAAATGCTGCATTCGCTGATGTTTTTTTCCAAAACATTCCAAATAAAAAGATTACAACTACTCCTGGACTAATAAATCCAGTATACTCTTGAATATACTGAAAAGCTTGATCAAGGTTGCCTAATAATGGAGCAACAATAATTCCAACGAACAGACACAATGCGGCAACAATGCGTCCAATTTTTACTAAATGTTTCTCGCTAGCATTCTTAGCTGCATGTTTATAAATGTCTAAAGTAAATATTGTTGATGCACTATTTACCATAGAACTCAATGAAGATCCAATCGCAGCAATTAATGCAGCAAAAGCTAATCCTTTAAATCCTACGGTTACATAATTAGTTAACACCCACGGATATGCTTCATCGGGTTTCGTAATATCTGCTTGTAATACATATGCCGCTATTCCAGGGACAACGACAATTAGAGGTAGAATAAGCTTTAATATTGCTGCGAATGCCGTTCCCTTTTGTGCCTCCTTTAAATTTTTTGCCCCTAACGATCTCTGTATGATGTATTGATTGTTTCCCCAATAATATATATTCGCAATCCACATTCCACCAATAAGCACGCTTATTCCAGGGAGATTTTTATATTCGGCATGTGATTTATCAAGTATCATATCAAATTTTTCAGGTGCTCTTTCTAATAAAAGAGCAAATCCATCAATGAAATTTCCACCAATAGCAGATAGTACTAAAACACTTGCTACAATTCCTCCTATTATAAGGACTATTACTTGAATGACATCTGTCCAAACGACTGTCTTTAGTCCTCCAAATATTGAAAAGGTAGCTGCGAAAAGTGCTAAACCAATAATGCTATATATTAGTTTGAATCCCATTATATTGTTAAGTGCTAATCCACCTAAATAAAGTACCGATGTTATATTTACGAAAACAAAAAGAAGTACCCAAAATATTGCTAATCCTGTTCGCACTCTACTGTCAAATCGCTGTTCTAGGAATTGAGGCATTGTGTATATGCCCTTTTCTAAAAATATTGGCAGCATAAACTTTGCTACTAAAATTAGAGTTATAGCAGCCATAAGTTCATAAGATGCTATTGCCATACCCACAACATAACCCGAACCAGACATTCCGATAAATTGTTCAGCAGATATATTTGAAGCAATTAAAGATCCGCCTACCGCCCACCACGGTAATGATTTACTAGCTAAAAAATAATCTTTTGTATCTTTTTGTTTTTGTCGGAAGGAAAGCCACAATCCAGTGGCACTTATTCCAGTTAGATAGATGGTAAAAATGACAATATCAGTTGTTGAGAATTTCATTTATACTATATCCCATCATTTACATATTCATTGAATTGTTTTAACTCATTTAGGTAACAATAATTTATGGACAATTAGTGATAATATTTTAATATTAAATATAACTAAAATGCAAAATATACAATAATTAATTAAACCTAATACAAATTGAAGTTATTATTCGTTATTTAGATTCTCATTTTTAATTAACAAACTAAATATCAATTTATTTCGTCTTATGGATTTGTTAATATAAACTGATTTAATAAATTATAGTGTTAATAAATACTTCTAATTGCATTTTTGTGAGGAAATATATGCTATTTAAAAGATATCTAAGTTTAGTTATCATATCAATCAATATTGTAATTTTTATTGGTTGCTCTAATATTGATCGTAGTAAAACGTCTGAAGAAATAATCAATCAAAAGGTTGCAGACTTAATTTCAAAAATGACGCTTGATGAAAAAATTGGACAAATTGCTCAAGTCGATCGAAAATTTCTTAAGTCTGAAGAAGATATTAAAACTTACTTTCTTGGTTCATTACTAAGCGGTGGAGGTTCTACTCCACCTAAAAATAATCCTGTAGCATGGGCTGATATGGTGGATAGATATCAGTCCTATGCAATGCAAACCAGATTGGGAATCCCACTAATCTATGGTATTGACGCAGTGCATGGACACAATAGTGTAGTTGGTGCTGTAGTTTTCCCACACAATATTGGTTTGGGATGTACTAACAATCCTGACCTTGTTGAAAAAGCATCATATATAACTGCTAAAGAAGTTAAAGCTACTGGTATTCACTGGACATTTAGTCCTTGTGTTACTATGCCACAAGATGATCGCTGGGGACGTCAATATGAAGGATATTCAGAATCTTCAGATATTGTAAAAAGTTTGGGTAAAGCTTCGGTTTTAGGTTATCAAGGTAAACAGCTTGGTAAAAACCAAAATTCAATACTAGCATGTGCAAAACATTTCGTCGGAGATGGTGGAGCAAAATGGGGTACTGGATTAGAGAATAAAATTGATCATGGTGATTTGCAAATTGATGAGGAAAAACTTAGGGACTCACACTTGCAAGGATATATATCTGCGATTGATGCTGGTGTTGGGTCAATCATGGTATCATATTCTAGTGTAAATGGGGAAAAAATGCATGAGCATAAAGAACTCATAACGGATCTATTGAAAGAGGAACTAGGATTTGACGGAATAGTCGTGTCAGATTGGATGGGAATTGCAGAGATACCTGGTGATGATAAATCAGATATTGAAATTTCTATAAATGCCGGAATAGATATGATCATGATACCGGAGCATTATGAAGTGTTTCTTTCAACCTTAAAAGAATTAGTGCAAAATAATAAAATATCGATGGAAAGAATTAATGATGCAGTATTTCGAATCCTTAAAATCAAATACAAAATGGGATTATTTGAAAATCCTTATTCAGATCGTACCAACATTAAGGATATAGGATCAGAATTGCATCGAAATATTGCCGAAGAATGTGTGAGGCAATCAGTTGTATTGCTAAAAAACGAGAACGACATTCTGCCTATTTCCAAGGAAATAGAAAATCTTTACGTTGTTGGTCAAGGTGCCGATGATATCGGAATTCAATGTGGTGGATGGACAATATCCTGGCAAGGAGAAGTAGGTTCAATAACAAACGGTACAACAATATTTGACGGAATTTTAAAAACTGTATCTGATGAGACGCAAGTAAATTATTCAAAAAATGGGGATGGGATTTCTGATGCAGATCTAATAGTATTGGTAGTTTCAGAATTACCTTATGCAGAGATGTTTGGCGACCAGGCAAACCCAACTATTGAAAAACATGATTTAGAAGCGATTAATAATGTAAAAAACAGCAACATTCCTACTGTAACAATAATACTTTCAGGCAGACCTTTAATTATTGAGAATGAAATTAATGATTGGGACGGCTTAATTGCTGCATGGCTACCTGGAACAGAGGGACAAGGTATTTCTGATGTACTATTTGGTGAATTTAAACCAACAGGTAAACTGTCATACTCTTGGCCCAGATCGGCAACAGATATTCCAATCAATATCGGTGACATTGACTATGATCCATTGTATCCGTTGGGATTTGGTTTAACATATTGATCTATTTTATCACAATAATTAGTAAAAGGATTGCCCTAATTTATTTAGAGGGTTGTAAGCTGATTGCTGCTCCTCCACCTTCTGCCAGTTTTAGTGATAATTTATCTGCGCTATTTATCTCCCTTGTGTAAATATCTATAGCTGTAGGATTTTTATCCCAATGTGAATCTTTTGCATCTTTATATATCGTTGCTACATATGATTTTTCATCATCAAGAAATTCAAAATTAATTTCTATAATTCTAGTATTTTCATCGGTAGTGGCCCCCACAAACCAATTGTCTTTATATCTATCCTTCCGTGCCACAACAATAAATTCTCCTATTTCTCCATCTAAAACTCTTGATTCTTCCCAATTGATACCAACATCGCGTATAAATTGAAAAGCTGGGTGACCTGTGTAGTTTTCTGGTAAATCAGCTGCCATTTGTAATGGTGAATATAATACAACATACAATGCTAATTGATGAGCTAGGGTTGTATTGATCTGAAAATTTGGTTTATAATCATTAAATTTTATATCAAACACGCCCGGTGTAAAATCAATCGGACCAGCAAGCATTCGTGTGTAAGGCACAATTGTCAGGTGCTCAGGTGGATTGCCTCCTTTTGACCAAGCGTTAAACTCTTGACCACGAAGACCTTCCCTAGAAATCATATTAGGTAAAGTACGCCTAATACCAGTAGGTTTAATCGGTTCATGAGCATTTACCATAATATTATATTCTGCTGCTTTTTCTAATACTTTACGATAATGATTAACCATCCATTGCCCATGATGGTACTCACCTTTTGGAGCTATCTTACCAGCATACCCTGTTTTTGTAGCATTGATATCATATTTCTTACAAAGGGAAAAAGCACTATCTAACTGGTCTTCATACGTACGCGGTGCCCCGGCTGTTTCATGATGTATAATTAATTCAATATTTTTTTCTATGGCATAATTTGCTACTTCGTCCAAATCATAATCATCATAAGATTTTACAAAACTAAAAATACCTTCTTGGTCGTCGGTTTCCATCCATTTTTCCCATCCTGTATTCCAACCTTCAATTAGTACACCATCGATTTTATTGTTGTGGGCAAAATTTATATATTTTTTTGCATTTTCTGTTGTAGCACCATGTATACCGCTTGGCATATCCCAAGCACTTTTATCAATATGCATCTCCCACCAAATACCTACGTATTTCATTGGTTTTATCCAACTAGTATCCTTTAATTTATTCGGTTCATTGAGATTAAGTATTAAATGCGATTCAATTAAACCACCTGCGCTTTCCGCAATCTGAATTGTCCGCCATGGCGTAACAAAAGGCGTGCTAGTTCTAACTTTATACCCATCATCCGAACCAACCAACGCGCTTGTAAATTGATATTTTTCAGGATCAACTTTTAAGGTCATGCCTGAATAATCGGTTAGATTAGCCTCATGCAAACTAATATAGATTCCATCTTCAGTTCTCATTGTAACGGGTGTATTAACTGCATTATCTGGAATAAATGTCGCAATTAATGATGGATGATTTCTTTTTGATATTGCATCAATTTCACTAATTTTTGTTGAATTGTATAAATGTTCGTAACTATCCCAATCTCCAGGTATCCACCAAGTAATATGATTATCTGTAAAATTAAACTCTGTGAATTCATCCAATATTATGATATCTTTCAAATTATTCTGTTCGGGAAATTCAAATCTAAATCCTAGACCATCATCATAGACTCGGAACACAATGTTCATCATCCTTTTTAAGTAGCTATCTTCAAGGAGTTCAACTGTTAGTTCATTATAAGAATTTTCTATAATTCTTTGCTCACCAAGAATTGTTTCCCATGTTTCGGAGAAACTCTTATTTTTCTGCGAAAGTATTCTGAATCCATTTTTCATAGATGGTATAGTTTTAAAATCAAATCCAAAATTAGAATCATCAACAACCAATTTATCTTTATAATGTACAGAATATCCAGGCTGTCCACTCGACGATAACAGAAATTTTACCTGCACATTAGCATTAGGAGAATTAACCTCCAGAACTTGCTTATCGGTTAATGATGATTTTGTTTGGGAAAAAATTGTAACAATTGTAATAAGAAGAGTTACTATGTATTTCATTGTTTTACCTGTAATTATTTTTATTAATATTTTCTAATATAAGAATTGGTAGCAACTATTTTGGTAATGTAATAGAAAACGGTTCAAATTCATATTTCGTATCAGTAGGAATCCATGCTTTTATAACCCCATTAATATCAGGTTGTGGTCTTAAAATATTTCCACTACTATTATAAATATTTGGTGATAATCTACTCCAGCTTGGCAGAATTTCTTCTGTTGCATCCAATTTTTTTCCTACCGGATTAGATAAAGACTGATCGTGACTATAATACAGGTTATATTTATGCTCTATTGGTATATCGGGATATTGAAAGACCATCAAACTATCCGAAACGATGAAGATATTATTTAAAACTTTATCTTCTATCCCCTGGATTGCAAGTACCATATGCCATGATTTTGTCCATGGTAAAACACGTAATGAAGTATTATTTCTTATAGTGGAATGATTCAAATCATCATCCGATATAAACCACTTATAATCATCAGAGAAATTGCTGTGGATTTCGAGATAGTTATTGCCTCTTGTATCATCTAATGCCTCTGGTTCTAAAAAACCCGCATTTTCAATTGAAATATTATGGTGTATTTTAATATAATCAGCACCATATCCTATATGACCCGCACCCCACATAAAGCGGTCTATTTCGATTGCCCCCCCATCAAATCCACCGGATCCACCACCTTTATAGTTTATTACATAATTGTAGCTAATTTCGTCATTTGAACCCCCGGAAAAAATCCCAATAGGTCCCCAAAATGGTAAACACATACCTTTATTACAATCATGAAAATAATTCTGATAAATTTTGTTGTATTGTCCCTGAGACTGTACACCTATGGGATAATCCTCAAATTCACAATACTGAACTGTACAGAACTTAGAATCACGCGTTAAATTAACTGCTCCCATGTCATATACATTTTCATGCTTACCCTTGTTTTCTTCATATGGATGAGCAGCTCCATCCAAAAAGTGAAGTTTTTCTATTATTATATATTCACCGGATACACGCATTACCACTCCGTCCCAAGTATAATCCCAATTGGGATTACTCAATTTTGGTAAAGCTCCATTTCCATATGATGTAAATCGTATGGGATTGTCTGAGTTCCCTGATTCTGTTACTTTAAATCTCCCCAGCCATTTATCGCCACGTTTAAAAAGAATAGTATCTCCAGCTTTGAAAATAACAGAATCCAGTTTATCTAATGTTTGCCAAGGAGACGATATACTTTCCCCTGAATTATTATCATTCCCTGAAGATGACATAAAATAGTTAGTCCCTAATACAGAATTACTTAAAAACAAGAAAATGATGAAAGAATTAAGAACAGTAAGTTGCTTCATATTGTCTCCTAATATGGGGTAGAATTTACTAGAAATTAAATAAAAGTTAAGAGTTAAACAATGTGTCCACAATGGCTATTTTTTCTACTAATGGCTAATAATGCGCTTGTTAGTTCATCGATAATTGATGGTTTTTATACATAGCAGCTGTATGTATAATATGAAAAAACTATTCAACAATTCTTTGTAATTTAAATAATTTTAATGAGCGTAATTTTAGTAGCAAAGTTTTTATTCAAAAGGTTACGATGTAATTAACAAAGAAATAATAGGAGTAAGACATGTTACGATATATTTATTTTGTAATTATTATTTTTATTTTAGTGATTGGATGCACAAATACACAATATTCCAACCAAAATTATAAAAATATTGTTCATACATTTAATGAAGCTTGGAATACCGGGGAATTAGATCTATTAGATAAAACAGTACATCCAGAATATTTAAAACAAGAAGGTGATGAACAATTAAAGGGTGTTGAATCTTTAAAGAAATATGTGAAAAACTATCGAGAATCAATGCCAGATGTAAGTATCGTATATGTTGAAGAAATTTACGGAGCTAAAAAAGCTGCAATACGGTTTACCCTAGAAGGAACACCAAATGATACAAAGAAGAAATTTAAGGCAGAGGGAATTGTAATTTTTCAATTTAAGGACGGAAAAATTATTAGTGATAGAAGTGTATTTGATCAATTAACGTCCTTAAAACAGCAAGGGTATATTATTGTTCCTCCCCAATAATTATTTGAATTGAATTCAGATGTTATTCAATCACAATTATAAGAGGAAAGTAGAAGATGTTTAAAAAAGTATCACTTGTATTTACAATACTAATAGTGGGATATATAATTTTTCTAATTTTTATTCCAATAAATAACAATGATCATCTAGTTGGGGTATTGAAATTTTACAATGACACTCAAATCGTTAATCCTAAAACAGTTAATTTGACAGACGAAGGATTACTCGATTGGGCTCATTGGGGTTTTGGCGCCGAAGAATGGACTGACACCTCGCAATACACTCATAAAGCTGAAGTTAGTCCTCTAATAAATATGGATACAATAATAGTAACCAATAAACTCTTAAATGACAACCCTGCACAAGTTTATTGGTATGACGAACCTACCGATAATATATTTAAGTGGAATGATGGAACACCGACAAAAATTGTAAATAATCTTGATGCAGGTATTTGGATTGCAGGCGTTGGAAATGGATTTAGAATTTCCGTTCCCGCATATACAAAAAAACAATATATTAATCTATATTTAGGTGCTTGGGAGGCAAAAGGTAGATTATCAGCTTCCCTGAGTGACAATAGTGCTCAGTCTATAATCAGTGAGTTTGAAAAAACTGGAAATGACTATTCGAATGATAATGTTAGACTATATACATTGGAATTTCAATCCTCATCAGATAATGAGATTCTAACAATTGAGTGGATAGTTGAAAAATATTACGATATAGATGGATGGGGTAATATAACACTACGGGCAGTTACATTATCTAATTAAGCATGCTTCTAAATTATTAGTTTTAATGACTAACTAAGATATATTTCTTTTGTTGAAAAAGGGGAAATTTTGATGTGGAATATTAACCCAGTATATTTAGTTCTCAAATCAAGCATTTAGATTAATTTTCAGTATTAAATATGTCGTTAATAATTTGATTAATGTAGGAAAACAAAAAATTCAAAACCGTGGTCAAACTAAAGATAAATGTACGTCTATCTGCGATAAAGAAAGTTTTTCATCTGCTGACAAAATAGGTATTAAATGTGACCTGCCCCCCGAAAGTTGTACCAATGTTTAAGTTAGGGTAAGTAAAAACAACAGAGGAGTCAGGATATGTCAAGAAAGCACTATAGCCCGGAACCTCTGCTTCTCGTAGTTTATAGAGATGATCTGTTCCGGGCTATAGTGCTTCCTTGACATATCCTGCCCCCCGAAAGT
>PVMK01119899.1_pt1 | contig 11593 bp, 10 predicted proteins | sample 1853481 | NCBI WGS metagenome assembly PVMK01 (sample SAMN08533507, study PRJNA380276) | Marine sediment metagenome, whole genome shotgun sequencing project. | reverse complement strand
AGCAGGCCCTGCGAGACGACACCGGCGTGGACAAAGACATGATACGCCCTGACCTTGCGTTTAACGGCCTGCCGATAATCTTCTGATTCCCGATGAAGATACTGATTGTTATGATCTCGAGTTCATAACAATCATTATGTCGCGCCGCCGAATATGTGCTGCTCCGGCTGGTCTTACACTGATAGCATGGTTGACGAGCCGCTGAACAGCACATAATTTTCCGCTTACAGGGTGCGCAAAAACTCCAGGAGACTGGGCTGACGCCAGCGTTTTTTCGTCGGCGTCTTGTCGGTAATGGCACAGGTCGCTAAAGCCCGCGCCTTGGTTTCCAGATCTGTTTCCGCGTAGATGTTGGTCGTATTGATCGAGACGTGACCAAGCCAGCCACGAATGGTATTGAGGTCTACGCCGGCATGTAGCAGGTGTGAAGCAGTTGTGTGGCGAACCACATGCGGACTTACTTTCTTGCTCTTCAGCGAGGGCGCCTGAGGGTATGCCCTGCTGGCACAGCGGCTGACCAAGGCGTGGATTCCTGACCGGGTCATCGGTTGATGACAACGATTTAGAAACATCGGTTCAGAAACTGCCCGTGTACCGGCGAGATCACGCAATTCGTTGAGGGTTAAGGGCCAGAGGGGGCAACGACGCTGTTTGCCACCCTTACCGACAATCCTCACGCATTGGGCATGCCAATCGACATCTTCAATCTTGAGATGGACGGCCTCGCTAACCCGTGCCCCTGAGTTATACAGGAACAATAACAAGGTATATTCACGGCGTCCCTGAGACGTCTGAACGTCGGGAGCTGCCAACAAGGCATCCATCTCGGCCTTGTCCAGATACGTAATGGCCGGTTGGCTGGTCTTCTTGGATGGAATCAGGCGGATCTGGTGACACCAGTCGATGTGCTCGGGGCTGTGCAGTCCGATGAAGCGTGCTAACGCATGAATAGCCCCCAAACGCTGATTGCGGGTGCTGATCGTACAGTGGCGAGTCTCTTCCAGATAGGCAAGGAAGGAGCGGACCTGCGAAGCCGACAGATCAGTGACACTCAGGCGGTCAATTGGTCTGCGGATCTCGCCGGACACATAGGGCAGTAGCAGGCAGAGCGTGTCGCGGTAACTCTTCTGGGTATTGATGGCAAGATTGCGCTCGCCGACCACATATTCAAGTAAGAAACGCCGGACCCATGGGCCAAGCAAGGTTGAGTTAGTCATGGCTGGTCTCCATTGCATAGCGTTCGAAGCGTAAGCTCGCTTCGCGCAGCAGTTCGGGGGTTAAGGTCAAGTAGTGTTGCGTGCCAGTGAGGTTGACATGGCCAAGATACGTGGAAAGTTGCGGCAGTAGGCGCTGAAGATCCGCGCCACAACGGTACCAGGCAACCAGACGGTGAACCGCCCCGGTGTGACGCAGATCGTGGAGCCGGGGCTGATAGCGCCCGCCGTCCTGACGTGCAACCCCGGCAAGGCGCCGCAATCGCTGAAAAGCGTTTGAGACGGCACATCGGCCCAACGGGCGACCATCTCGATAGCAAAACAGCGGGGCGTCCGGTTGGTCAACGTGGGTGAGATTGCGTTGCTGCACATAGTGGCGCAGCGCCGCGTTCAAGTCCTTGCCGAGTGGCACCAGCCGCGTCTTATAGAACTTACTGGTTCGGATGCACAACACCGCGTCATCAAGGTCGATGTCCTTCATCGACAAATGACGGGCCTCACTGGGGCGCAGGCACGCCCCATAGGACACCAGGAGCAAGCTGCGTAAGACATACGCGTCGAAGGAAACACCTCGGCCGCAGGCCGCTGGGGTGGTGTCGAGCAACCGTTTCAGTTCTGCTCGCGAGTAGATGTAAGGGACCAGAGGCGGCGGCAATCGAGGACGACTGAGTGGCAGCGGTGATGTGGCGACATAACCGCGGGCCACAGAAAAGCGAAACAGGCCAGCCAGGGCCGAGTGCTTGTGTCGCCAATAGCGGGAAACGGGTTTCTCGCCGCTCAGAAAAGCCTGTACGCGATCGGTGGTGACTGCAGCCATGGGCATATCGCCCAGATCACGGCAAAAAGCAGCCAGGACGCACGCTTCAGAATCGAAACGCATACCCAGCGCGCGTTTATAGGTCACATATTCGGCAATACCGTCGGCCAGTCTCATAGCAGGCCCTCCAAATCGAGTTCCGCCACCTCTCGCAGGCCATCGAGATCAACCTTGGCATAGTGCTGGGTGACTGTGGCACTGCGATGCCCAAGTTGATCGCCGATCTGTTTCAGGGAAAAGCCGTTTGCCAGTAAGTGCTGCGCACAGGCATGTCGCAGGCAATGCGCGCCGCGACCCGGGAGATTCATGCCGAGGGCGACGAGTCGCGAGTGTACGATCGGAGTGATACTGGCCGGTCGCAGTGGGCGAATCGGCGCGTGAAGCGTCATAAACAACGCGCGGTGTGCGCTCCGTGGCCGGGCCTCCTGCAGGTAGCGCAGAATGGCGTTACCCACTGAGGCCACCAATGGGTACTGGTGTGTACACCGTTGCTTTGGCCGGGTCACGTGCAGCATGTCGTTCCGCCAGTCCACATCGTCCAGGCGCAGTCCCGCCACTTCGCCGCGGCGCAGCCCATAGACGGCCAGCAACAGTAAAATGGCGTGATTACGAATGTCGACGGCTCGATCGCCTGCTGTGCTGGTAATGAGTTGTTGAACCTGCACCCAGGTGGGCCCCAAGGGCAAGCTTTCTTGAGCGAACACACGCGGCGCCTCGATGGCTGCCGCGATTGCGCGGCACCACCCTTTTCCTTCGGCGTAGCGAAAAAACGTGCGAAGCGTACTTGCCAAGCAATGCAGCGACGCTCGAATCCACCCCTGATTTCCCCGATCCGCGAGATAGATATCCACGTCTTTGACAGATAGCGCGCTTAGTGTAAACGCAGGTCGCCAAACAGACTCGAAAAAGTTTATCAATCGCAGACGATAAATCGTCATCGTCACCGGTGAGAGTCCACGTTCATCACGCAGGAATCTCAAAAAGTCATCGACATAGCCCGAATAAGGCCTTGGCACGGGTTGAGCTTCCACGAAGCGGCCCCGGAATCGACACCACGCCTCGGCAAAATGGATGAACATCTGACGTGACGATGCGGCATGGTCGACGCCGTGGTGTCGCTGAATAAGGCGGGCCCTGTGGTCTACAGCAAATTCAATCTGCTGACGGGAGACTCGTTTCGACCGGCACAGGTCGACGTCTTGACACAGGACTGATATGTTGTGACCTGTCAATCGATAACTTCATTCTTTCATATTTTCCTCTCTCAGTAAGCCCTTGAGACAGAACAGGAGCAGTTTTTAACGACGGTTGATCAATCTGATATTCGCGGGTCGGAACCGCCTGACAAATCTTCGTCGTGGAGCTGCCTCTCTCTAGCGTCGAGGGTCATTCCGGTTGCCCGGATGCCTCTTAGTCCTCACGAGGGTTCTCCCACCTGACCACCCCTGTCCTGTACCAAAAGCTCACTGTTTTCTCTCCTGTTAAACGTCACTTTTCTCCGTTCCTTGTTCGACTACGCGTTTGCCTTTGCTACGTTTTTTGGCATCACCTCACAAGCAATCGCCCAGATAAATCCTGTCAGTTCTCGGGCGATCGCCGTGCAGGTTTTTTGCGGCAGTAAACCGCGTTTGCTCAAAGCCTGATATCGACCACAGAGTCGCTTCTGTGCCTTCCATGCGATAGCTTGTACCTCAGCAGAGGTTTGTTCAGCTCGCCGCTGTAACGGTGCGGTTTTACGTGCGGGAAACCGATAGCACCACGCCGCCTCCACCAGCACCCGCCGCACATGCCCATTGCCTGTCTTCGTAATCCCCCCGCGGCGCGTCTTCGGACCACTAGACGATTCGCTCGGCACCAATCCCAAATAGCTCATCAACTGGCGCGGTGATTCAAAACGCGTGATATCGCCAAGTTCCGCCACAACCGTCATCGCCGTAATCAAGCGACAGCCCCGCAGCGCCATCAAGCCTTCCACCACGGGGGCCAGGGTCCAGTCAGCCAGCGCCTCATGCATGGCCTGTTCCAGGTCAGCCACGCGCTGTTGCTGCTGTTTCACACTATCGATGTATTCCTGAAATACGGTTTGTTGAACCCGATGGCCAAACTTGATGCGCTCCAACCAACGCCAGTAGGCTTGGGTCCATTTGCTTTTCCCGCTGACGTACCTCTGGCCATGGCGCAACAAAAATGCACATAAGCGTTGTCGGGCCTGGCGCTCGAGGTGCTTCATATCCTCGCGGGCACGGGTCAGATCCCGTATCGCTTCCTGCTCCTGATCGGGCACCCAGACCGGGGTTAGCTCGCCCGCTCGATGCAAGCGAGCCAGGTTCTCACTGTCACGCCGGTCCGTTTTAACCCGGTCACCTGGCTTGGTCGGTATCAGCGAGGGCGCCACTACGCTGCAATCATGCCCCAAGTCGCTGATCTGACGGTAGATGCCGTACCCACACGGCCCCGCTTCATAGCAATAGGAAACGACTTCCCCGTTCGGACTCAAGTCCTTCATCAGTTTCGACAGTGCCGCGGGCGTATTCGCTATCTCACCGTAAAACCGCGGCTTACCGCCCGCGGCATCAGCGATGGCAACGGCAATCGTATCCTTGTGTGTATCCAGTCCGACATACTTGATAAACTGGTCCATGACCTATCCTCCTCAATTATGGCTCTGAGCCGAAGATGTACCGTCCTCAGCTTAATCCACGGCGTTGAGGACGGATAGGTCACTACATAATGTCTAGTTAACTGGCTTGAGGCAGTCGCTTCGAGTGCAGGCATTCAACGGGTTTATGTTCAAGCGAGAGAAACCAACAAACACGGCGTGGAGTTCTACAATAAGTTGGGCTACCGACAATTCGCAAAAGAGCAGCACTTCTATGGGGCAGAGTCACAAATAAGAATGGTTAAAAACCTGTGCTAGACGCCACGCTGCATATCGAGGTGCTCAACTACGCATCCTCCGGGCGCCGTATTCGTGGTTTCGCATCACTTTGACTAACGGCCAGGAATGTCATACTCCAGCTTGTCAGTCAATGTATATGAGCAAAATAATCTGGGCATGGGTAGGGTAATGCCTTGGGGGGAAATCTCTACTTAGAGCGAGACTCTGGATCACTCTGGTTAGTTGGCGAGGCTAGCTGGGGATAACCCTGGATCGGGGCTATTAGAAGCCCCTCGGGACTCGGGGGCAGATCTATTGGAGGACCTGGGAAAAAGTATGGGCCCACCCCGGGGAAGATGCCCCAGATCTACCATGAATGGGCAACTGCTGCGTGAAGAATAGATACTCGGCAACGGAGGTACGGCTTCCATCTGGTCGAAGCGGCTTGGCTGGGGCAGTGAGCAGGAGAAACAACATCTCTCATGCTGTCTGAGGGTTTACTCCGTCGGTGAAACGAAAAAGTTAACTACCTGATATTATTGATAAAGCACCAATTCGCCATGCACAGGTTGGGGTGGATGCCTGGCGTCGGGTTCGTCGAGTTGGGGGCGCATGGCGCTCTCAGGCCAGCCTCAGAGCAAGGGCGCCCGGCGGAGGAAAAACATCAATAGCGGCGATGTCTGTTACCGGATAGTGTTAATATCCTCTTTGATGACGCAATTTTCACCCGACGAATACTCGGCCAAGACGACGATCCTGCTTAATCTTGACCAGGCGCTAGACAAGTTCGGGCTCGATCCCGTGGCCGAGTTGCACAAGCTGGGATTCAAGCCTGCCGATTTCAATGACATCCAATTACGAATGCCCGTCAGTCGCGCCGCCGAGGTGCTGCTCCACTGTATCCAGATCACCCACTGCGAGCACTTCGTGTTGGAACTGGTCCAGTTGCAGACGGCGGCTATCGATGGCTATTTCGGTATGCTGTTACGCACAGCACCCACCTTGAGAGATGCGATTCGCATCGCGGCACGCGAACTTTACCTTCACCAGAAAGGGGTGGCCTGGTCGTTCCGCCAGGAGCAGCGGCATGCCCATTTCAGCCTTTCCTGGGACGCGAAGCTGCTCGCACCCAACCATCGTTTCGTGTTGGCGGAACTGGGTATTGCCCAGGGCTGGCTGGTGATGCGCAATCAGTGCCAGCGGCCGATAGAAGTGCAATCCGTGCAGTTTGTGCGTAACGCCCCGGCCGATAAGCGACCCTACCGTCGGTTCTTCAACGGGTCGGTGCAATTCAACTGTGATGTCGATCAGCTGAATTTTTCCGCTTCCCAGTTGGACACCCCCATGTCTCACGCCGATCCGCATCTGCACGAGGCAGTTCGCGAACTCATCAGGCTGAGTAAGACAGACGCGCCGCGGCCAACCCTGGTAGGGGAAGTGCAGTCCGTGATCCGTATGCTATTGCCCCAGGGAGACTGCTCCATCGAGCGTGTGTGCCGCTACCTCATGCGGGACAAGCGAACCCTGCAACGCCAGTTGCGCGATGGCTTTGGCCTCACCTTTCAGGACCTGCTGCAGGAGGAGCGCCTGAAACTAGTGCAGGTCTACCTCGTTGAAAGCGCGCAGAGCATCACCCAGATTGCCTATGCCACCGGTTACCGGGAGCCGGGCAACATGGCCCGGGCGTTTCGGCGCCATTTCGGTTGCACCCCCAGTCAATGGCGCGAGCGTCACCCGCTTCAGAGTGAAGCTCCCGGCAACGTTCAGGACCCCTGCAGCGAGTAGACCCTCTTGGCGGTATCGCTGAACAAGGCGCCTTTCTCACACTCGGAAAAATCGGCAACGATTTTCTTCACCCCGTTCCAGTACACCTGGTAGCTCAGGGAAAATCGGTCCATGGGGAAATTGCTTTCGAACATGCAGCGCTCGGAGCCAAAGCACTCCAGGGCGTGCAGGTACCAGGGTGACTGCGCACGGGCGAATTCATCGGAAGTCGGTGGCCGCTCGGCCTCGTGCCAGCCCCAGCCGTTGTCGGGCATAGCCATGCCGCCGAGCTTGATGACGGTATTCTCACAACGGGCGATAGCGGCAATATCATGACACCACTGGTCGTAGACTTCATCGCGCCGACCCGCCCACCTATCCACGCCGATCGGGTGACCCAGGTGATTGAGGATCATCAGGGTGTCGGGTACGGCGCGGGCCAGTTCCAGGAATTCCGGCAACTGGGTGTGGTAGTGCCAGCTCTCGTAGCTCAGGCCGTCCTGGCCCAGGCGGGCCAGACCCCGGCGAAAGTCGGGGTCTGCATAGAGGTTCCGCGGCCCCTGGATTTCTTCCGGCGCGAGCAGGGAGGCGCCTTCCGGTACCCTGACCAGGGCCTGGCGAATACCGCGGAACAGGCCACGGCCTGCTTCTTTATGTGCCGCCAGCAGCTCTGCCAATTGCTCCGGCGGCAGTCGCAGATCGGCGTAGGACACGATGCCGGCGACTGCGGGCTGGCCCCGATCCGCGCTGCGGCTCCGGTGGGCGAGGTCGGCCGCGAATGCCGTCTCGCCGGCGGGTTTCAAGTGCTCGGGACCCTCCTGGTGATAGGCTACGCCACATTCCACAAATACACTCTTGACGATATTGTGGCCGCTGCCGGTGTCATGCCAAAAGTCATCCAGCAGGTATCGGCCGATGCCGAAGTCCTCCCACAGGTGGTGATGTGCATCCACGATGGGTCGTTGCGGATCAATTGTCTCTTCCTGTATCTGGGCAAGCCAAGCCTGGCGTTCTGCCGTCATCGAGTTCATTGGGGTTACTCTCCTGTCGTTCGAGGGCGGGCAGCCCCAAAGTGCGGTGCACTGGGTGTGGCCAGCCGGGGTTTAGTGTCATACATCGAAAATTGCGTGGGCGTCGTAGACACCACAGGTACTGGCCACCACGCCGGCGATGCGCCAACCGCAGTCAGTGCGGCGCATGCGGTAGTGGTACCAGCCGGACTGAACCGGTTGCGGCGCCGGTTTGCCGGGGTCCTCCACCCGCTGGTAGAGCACCAGCACCTGGCAGCGCAGTTCCACCTCGGCACTGTCCGCGTGCACCAGTTCCAGGTTCTGGATCAGGTGGTGCACCTGAATACCGATCGCCTGGTGCTGCAGGTGGCGGGGCTCCAGGGCTTTGCGTATCTGCGCCGGTCCGACCACTTGCAGCAGGGGCTGATCGCCGTTGTTGACATAAAGCGTCACTTCGGCGTCATCTGTTACCATCGACAGCGCATCGTCCAGGTCAAAGTCATCGCAGCTGTTGTTGTAGCGGGCGATGACATCCTGGATAGCGAACCTGTCCAGGGCATCCAGCACGCCTATGTCGTGTCTTGAGTGCATGGGGATCACTTTGCGGTGGCCGGCAGGTTGATCAGGCCAAGCTGACGGGAGGTTTTGACCAACAGCTTCCTGAATAACATGACCGGTAGGAATCGCCTGCCCATGTCGACGCCCCTGGCGCCGTTACCCACGTAGACGACCGGCCTGTATTTCTTCACCGCGGACACCACGGCGTCGGCCACCTGGGATGGGGCTGTGCCCTGCTCACGGTAGTACTTGAGAATCTCCTCCAGCTGTTCCGGGGGTAGGTCGGAGGAGCCTTCCCGGTTGGTGATGTTGGTATTGATCGCGCCGGGGCAGATGGTGGTGACCTTGATGTTGCTGCCTGCCAGTTCACCGGCCAGCCCCTCGCTCAGTGAATAGGCGGCCGCCTTGCTGGCGGCGTAGGCCGTCATACCGGGCAGGGGGGCGGTAGCGACACTGGATGCGACGTTGACCAGGTGTGCCTCAACGCCCTTGTCCAACCACAGGCGGACAAATGCGGTCGAACCGTTGAGCATGCCGTAGAGATTGACCTTGATCAGCGCCTCCCAGTCCTCGAGCCCGGTATTGAGAATGCTCTTGGCGACGCCGATGCCGGCATTGTTGACAAGGATATCGGGTATTTGATTCCTGTCGGCGAGTGCACGGGCCAATGATTCGAATGCGGCTGCGCAGGTGACATCCAGCAGTTCGGTGTGGTATTGCACACCCAGGGCTTCCACCTCGGGCTTGAGCTTTTCCAGCCCTGCGGGCGCGATATCGGTTGCAATGATGTTGGCGCCTTCACGGGCGAAGGCCAGTGCCAGGGCGTAGCCGATGCCCGAGCCCGCGCCGGTAATCAGTACCTGCGCTGATTTGAGCTTGATAGTGGACATGGTGTGCAGTCTCCAGATTGATTAATTGTGGAGAGCTACTGTAATCGCCTCACGGGCTGATAACCTATCATTATACGACAATAGATATTCAATTTAGACAAACGGCTTTGTCATGATCAGGCACCTCATGATTGTATAATGTCGCTAAATGACAACCTAGTGAGCCCTGTTTTCCACAAAATACTCCACAGATGAAAAACACCCGGGCAGACCGGGACCTGACCCCTGGAGGACGAGTAATGCACACAGCAACATTGGATAGCAACGAGATTTACGACGTGGTGGTAGTTGGCGCTGGTTTCAGCGGCGTCTGCACCGGGATCAAGTTACGCGAGAATGGTATCGATAACTTCGTCATTCTTGAGAAAAACAAGGGTGTCGGCGGCACCTGGTGGCACAACCGCTACCCGGGGGCGCAGTGCGATGTACCCTCACACCTTTATTGTTTTTCCTTCGAAATGAATCCGAACTGGTCCCGTCGTTACGCGCCGCAGCCCGAGATTCAGCAGTACCTCGAGGATCTGGTGGGCAAGTACGACTTGGGTCGGCACCTGTGCAACGGCGTCGAGGTATTGCGCCACAGTTTTGATGACGCCAGTAAACTCTGGCAGACTCACCTGGCGGACGGTACCGTGCTACGCTCGCACCACGTGATTTGCGGCAGCGGCGCGCTGAATGTACCCGCTTATCCCAATCTCCCGGGCCGCGACAGCTTCCAGGGCACCAGCATGCATTCCATGGAATGGGATCCGGCCTTCGATTACAGTGGCAAACGGATAGCATTGATTGGCAGCGCGGCCAGTGCCATCCAGATTCTGCCCCCGGTATCAGAGACGGCGACCCAGGTGACCATGTTCCAGCGCTCGCCTAACTATATCGCCCCGCGCATCGATCCGATCTACGACGACCGGGCGCGAACCCGGCTCCGACGCTTTCCCTGGCTGATGAAGCTGGAGCGCGCGATACACTGGACGATACTGGAGACGATATTCTTCAGTGCCACCCGCAAGCGCTCCCTGCTGCGCAAGGTTCTCTCCAGTTTCATGATCAAGCACATGAAAAAGGCGGTCAACGACCCCGAGATGCAGCGGATCATGACACCGGACCACAAACTGGGTTGTAAGCGTCCGCTGATTTCCAGCAATTTTTACCCCGCGCTGAACCGCGATAACACCCATGTGGAAACGACACCGATCGAGGCCATAGAGGCCACTGGCGTACGCACCACGGATGGCCAGCTGCACGAATTCGACGCCATCGTATATGCTACGGGTTTCAACCTCAGCAAGGCCATGAGTCTGGATGTTACCGGTCCTGGGGGTTGCACACTGGCCGAACAGTGGTCCCAGGGGGCGGCCGCCTTCGAGGGCAACTCGATTCCCAACATGCCCAATTTCTACCTGGTTACAGGCCCCAACGTGGCTTTGGGCAATATGTCCTTCGTGTATGTAATCGAATCCCAGGTGAACTACATCATGAAATGCCTCAAGGCCAGTGGTAACAACCACCTGATGCGGGTGAGGGAGAAGGTCAGCAGTGAGTACAACGAGTCGATCCAGCAGGCGCTGGCCGACGAGACCATCTGGTTTGACGGTTGCAAGAACTGGTTTCTCAATGAGGCGGGGCGCTGTGAAGTCAATTATCCCTGGCACTCATTTACCCTGCGCCGCCAACTGCGCAAACTGGATCTCAGTAACTATGAGTTGATTGCAAAGTAATAACGGCAATGGTTACCGATGCCGCGGGGCGATTATGGGTCAGTCTGGATTCTGACGTTATCACAGTGACTCCAGACGCAATATGGCTAGTTCTTGTCGTCCAGTGAATGGTGGCTAACGAAAGCTTCGAATTAACCTGATATCAATAAGATGCGCCGATGACTGTTCGGCGACGATATGCGATATTGGGGAAAAATAGTTATGAAAGCTCGAGCTGCTGTCTTCACTGGTCAAGCCGACACATTAGATTTTTGTACGAACAGCCAGTGAGTTGGGGTGAAGTCTACGCACGTTTTGACTGGTCCTGGACCAGCGAGTACAACACCAGCTTCTCCGCTGATCCGCGACTGGAGCAGGACGCCTACAGTTGGGTGAACCTGCGTGCGGGAACTCGTTGGGATGCCTACGAACTGGTGGCCTGGGTGGACAACGCCACTGATGAAGAAGTGGTCAACTTCGATGCGGTGGTCAATTTTTACGCCGGTGATGGCAGTACCCGGAGCTTCCTGCAGGCGCCGCGGTCTTCCGGTTTGGCTTTCCGGGTCAATTACTGAGGGCATCCTTATCTGGCGGCGGCATCGCTACTGCGGTATTTCTACGAGTGGGGCCGCCGCTCGCTTCTGGCAGGACGTTAATTGAGAGAGCGGATTCTTATGATATCCTTAAAAGGCAAGATTCCAGGAAGTGAGGTGGCGTATGAAACACAGGCAGCAGGTACTTGGCGTACTGACGGTGGGCTTCATA
>PVMK01158788.1_pt1 | contig 11594 bp, 17 predicted proteins | sample 1853481 | NCBI WGS metagenome assembly PVMK01 (sample SAMN08533507, study PRJNA380276) | Marine sediment metagenome, whole genome shotgun sequencing project. | reverse complement strand
AATTGTGAATTATTGTTGACCCGAGCAATCAGTATGCGTACGGCCGAAAAGCCCCTTAATGGCTTCAGACTGAGTTGCTTTTGTCTCTGTTTAACAGCGAAGATCGATACAAAAGTTACCGCGAGAAGGTTCAAGGGTATCGGTCAATTATTTGGGTTGAGCCACTCAGCGGTAAGTCATGCTGTCAAATCGCTCAAAGCCAGAATGTTGGAAAATCAGGAGCTAACAGCAAAATTCAATGATCTTTATTCACAATTCAAGCTTTGACCCCACGCTCAATTGTCGTAAAATTTCGGTCAGTTCAAAGGGCTTTTCGGTAACGAATAGATCGCACAGACTATTCATTTTTTTCTATCTTGGAAAATTTTGCGCCTTTTAAAGAGATGTCAGCAATGAGACCCTTGGCATCAAAAACAAAGCCAACAATGGGGTCTTTTAAAGTCCTTGTATCCGCACGTCCGCCGGCTCCAATTGTGATTAAGGCAACATTACCATCTACACCAGCTTCCCAGCCCTTGCTCGATCTAAATTGTTTAAGGGCTTCGTCAGTCATAAACAAAAGGATAATATCTTTAGCCTCCCCTCCAATCTGCAATCCGATGGAGCCAGAGATGGTATTATAATAATCAACTGATTTTCCGCCGACTCGAAGAGCGCCTCATCAAGGAACTGTCCGGTGAAAAGGTGGATGAAGACCTTGTCCGCCAGGCCTTCGACGAGCGCTTCCAGGAGATCAAACTGCGCGCCCTGCGCGAGGACCTGCCGCGCCTGCTGCCGCCGGAAGAGCGGGGGCCGTTCCATGATCCCGACTGGGACAAGCGCGACGACCCGGTGCCGGGCTGGGTAACGATCGTGCACCTTCTCTTCATGGCCTGGACCATCGTAACCGCGCACTATCCGCAGCTGTTCATCGCCGGGATGCTGTTTTTTCTGGGCTTTTCCATCGTGACCGAGCCCTACCAGAATCGCATTAGTCTCAAACCGGCGCTGCTGGTGGGATTTTTCCTGGGCGGGCTGGTGTTTCACGGGGGGGGTGCAGGCCTGGTGGATTGCGCCGATTCTCGGCAGTCTGCCCGAAATCCCCCTGATGCTGGGGGCCACTGTCCTGACGGCGTTTAACGACAACGCCGCCATCACGTTTCTGGCCACCCTGGTGCCGGGTTTCACAGACAACCTCAAGCACGCTGTCGTGGCCGGGGCGGTCACCGGCGGCGGCCTGACCATCATCGCCAATGCCCCCAACCCGGCAGCGGTTTCCATACTCAAGAAATATTTCACCAACGGGATCGGCGCAGGGGGGATCCTGCGCGGTGCCCTTGTGCCGACGGTGATTATGCTTCTGATATTTTTAATAATTCGCTGATCAGATCCAGGAAAATCGCAAAATTTTGCACCTTTTTAAGACGCACCCAACATATTTGCGCTCTCTGCTTGTGCCTCTGACCGAAGAATAACCGGATGGGATTGATATGATCTCTTACCTTGACGATGCTGTGATGCTGGTGCAGCAGATCCGGGCACTCGAGATAACCGCTTTGCTTTGCGGGGGGTCGGAGGGTCTCAGGTCCCGGATTCAGGGCCCGTTGAGCTTCCGCTTTTTGAACACGGGCACATAGGTACCCGGGGGGATGTCGATTCGAATCGGATCGTTTTTACCGGCGGTCAAATAGTACCGTTTCAGTTTCCTCCGCAGTATGCTGGCATGGATGCTCACGATGGGGTCGATATGCCGGTCGAAGTCCGGCCCGCGGCCGAATACCTCGGCCGCCACGGTGTCATCCTTGATTACGCTGGCTTTGCCGGCCAGGGTCTGGTTCACGACTTGTCATATAGTTTCAAGTTGGGGAAATGGCGTATTTGGATAAAGAGCTTCTGCTTTAAGCAGTGGGCATTGTCATATGGGATACATGGTGCAGTCTGACATAGCCCTCCGAGTTGCGAACGACAACGGCGGCTTCTTCCAGGTCGATCAGATGCTCGTGCTGCATTTCCATCAAATCAAGGCGGACTTTCTCGGCTTTGAATTCATCATCAAAAATAACGACTAACAGATCGCTCATGATTACCTCCCTTAAATTGCTCGGTTGTTTTAAATTGAACCTAATACCGTTTTAGGCAAAACAACAGCCCCAAAACGGGGGACAGGGGGTTGTATAAATGGGGTATTTTTAATTAACTATCCATTTATGAGATCAATTCCAATATGCAGAATTGAATATATCATCAAAAGTTATAATATAATCAAAAAACTCTCTGTCTTTTAACGATTCCTGAGTTCCTTCTGTTGTAATCAGCGCTTTTTCAAAGGTGTAATTTTTATATTTGGGGTTATGATTTATAAATAGAGCAATTTTATCTTCAACGTCTTTTTTGATTTTTAAAGGAACCTTGCCATCAAAATATTTCATTTCACAAACAATAATTTTGCTGTCCTTCCTGATGAACATCAAATCAATCTGGAAACCGGGGATATCGGTGGTTAGCCTTCGATTAAAAAATGGTCCGGCCTTGTATTCGACATTACCAAAATTCAAGATGCGAGCTAAAATCCGCTCATTTTTCCGACACCACCTTTCAAAGGAAAATCCCATTGCTATAGCAAAATCCCGCGTATTTATAGCCGATAAAGGATTGCTTATATATTTTCCACTATTAATGGCTTGAATTTTGGATTTGATGAATTTGAAATAAAAATGCAAGTATTCATCTGATATGCAATAACGGGCTAGGCCGGTAGTGTTTTGTTTGGTATCGATAGGTCGATATTTTGAGATGAATCCAAGGGATTCCAAGTCATCAAGGAGCAAAGTAAAGCTTCCCCCTGGATGCCCTTTTTGGGAATTTATCTTTCCGGGTACAACTGCCCTGTATATTCCTTTCTGGTCGGCAAATTTTCGATTAGCCAGGAGGTCTATTATTTTTCGATAATATTTATTTTCCGAGAGCGTACTGACAAACACCTTGTCGCATTCAACAGAAAAAAACGATGTTGGCTCAAATGATTTATTACACAAGCCTGAATATATGGAAGGTTCACCTTTGATCTGTTTAAGATACTCGCATATGCCTCCTGTTGTGATGGCGGCAAGCATGACCTCTCTGGGTCCCTTCGGACTTAAAAATGCATTTGTTTCCATTAAATCAAATGGCGGTAAATGTATAAGGTTTTCCGACCGGTTATAGAAGGCCGTGTTCGTCATGAATTGCCCAACAACAAAAGAAGGTGAAGAGCCACAAAGCACAATTCTGAGTCTTTGATTTTTACGATAAATATCGTCCCAGAAAGGTTTGAGCTGAGCCAAAAAATCATCTTGGTAATTTGCCAGCCACTGTATTTCCTCAAAATAAAGTACCACATCATTGTTTTCTACGTATGGAGTAAGAATTTCAAAAAATTCACTCCATTGATCTATTTTAATATATTTGTATTCATGTTCTTTTTGGGCGTATTTACCAAGCCTCCTGAGACATTCACTTATTTGCTTTTTTTGCTCTTTTTTTGAATTAGCTCGAACTTTGCGGTTCGGTTGAATACCTTCAAATTTAAGGATATTACGTCCGTGAAAAAACTGCTCTATCAACTCTGTTTTACCAACACGTCGTCTTCCATAAATAACAATGACGGATGCTTCATTTTTTTTGTCAATTCTTTCAAGACGCTGCAGCCAGTAAGTGCGGCCTACAAACCCTGCGTTTTTTGTTGTTTTATAATATTTCATGGTTAAGCCTTGAAGATCCGGCAAACACATTTATCGATGTATCGGAATTTCTACAAATTATTGGAATCACAATATTTTTTCGGCCATTTTCTTGATGAACCGTATGGAATGATGGAATAGTGGAATGTTGGAATATTGGGTATGAAAAGCGGAAAACGGACTATCCTGCAAGAAATGTTGAATCGACAGTATTTGATGATGCCCGTCAGACATCCATTTTCTGCTTTTACCCTAATAAGTACCCCATCAAAACTAAACAATCAATGCTAAAATATGCGCTTTGATTTTTTCTTTAAACCCATCATTCCATTATTCCAACATTCCATTATTCCAATTGTGAGCAAAGCGAACTAACTTGATTTGTATTTACCGGTATCACCGCAAATTGTATATTAGCAAAAAATCTATAGCCCGCCGCATATCAATATAAATAAAACGGCGAAATACAGCAAATGAATACCGTATATCGCCGCACAACAATTCAATCAATACGGCGGAGTAGAGGATACAAATGGCATGTTTCGCCGAATAAGTCAAGTTCTATTTGGATTTGACGTTAACCATTAACCTTTGAACCCAGAACCACCGAACCCGTGAACGGTTACTTGAGAAATACCCCATTTATACAATCCCCTGTACCCCGTTTTGGGGGTGGTGCTTTGTCTAAATCGGTATTAGAGTTTTTCAGACAGCTAATTTCAAAATCCTACAATCAAAAGCTCGTCATTCCAATGGATTAACAGAGCACAGTTGTGAAAATTAATACCTGAAAAACTACAGGTTCAATTTGTCCATGAAAAGATAAATATGACAAAGTAGAACTAAATGAGCAAAAAAAATGGTTTGCTATTTATTGGAATGGTATTGGCAGTCGCACTGGTCGGCTTTGCCGGCCAGGGTCTGGTTCACGACTTGTCATATAGTTTCAAGTTGGGGAAATGGCGTATTTGGATAAAAAGCTTCTGCTTTAAGCATTTCGTGGAAATCATTTTCCCCTAAATGCCATTTGTTTATCCTAAATTTAGTGCACAGGCATCACCTTATCTTTTACAGATATCGATAAATCAATCAGGTCCATCTATTGTCAATAATTTATCTCTGACACATCACTTTAACCATTTTCCATTAAAGGAGACCTTCCATGGGCAAACGCGTTGTCATCGACACGGAGGAATGTACCGGTTGCGAAACCTGTGTGGAATTGTGTCCGGAAGTTTTCGAATTCAATGAAGCCGACGAGTTGGCTGTCGTAATCAAAGCCGAGGGCGGTCCGGAAGACTGCATCGATGACGCCATCGACGCTTGCCCGGTGGAATGTATTCACTGGGAAGAATAGAGCTCAGATCATAAAAGTTTAAGAGCCCCTGGCGGTGTCCTCCAGTGCTGCTGGATTCAGCGCCGATCTTAAAATATTGTGGTGCATCGCGAACCGGCTCTCGGCTGGGTCGTAGGACCACAACCAACGAAAAGGAGCTACCTTATGAAGCCCGGCACCATCGAAATCGTCAAAGCGACCGCACCAGTGGTCAAAGAACATGGTCTCAAGATCACGCAGCGAATGTACGAGATCGCGTTTCAATTGCGCCCTGATCTGAGGCGATTCTTCGCTAACACCTGGATGAAGAATCCCGAGGCAGGGCGCAAGCAGGCGGAACAATTGGCTGCAGCCGTTTACGCCTATGCGTCGCACATTGATGAACTCGAGAAATTGAGTAAAGGGGTGGAAAAAATCACGAAAGTGCACGTCGCTGTCAAGATCATCCCCGAGATGTATCCGGTTATTGGCGAATGTTTGCTTGCCGCGATGAAAGACGTACTCGGAGACGCGGCGACTCCCGAGGTGCTTGAGGCCTGGCAAGAAGCTTACGGAGCCCTGGCGGAGATATTGATCAACCGTGAGCGGGAAATCTATCAAGAACAGGACAGCGAGTTGTTCCCGGTCAAAGCGTCAGGTAACATATGAAAGTCTCAAAGCTGTATTCTACACGGGGCGTCAGAGAAACTTGAGCCGCAGTCCGGTTCTTAGGGGCCTGGGGATGGAGAAATCTCCACAATGGTTTTTTGACAGATGCGTACGGCATTGATTTATTTTCTTACATTTACTATCCCAGAACTAACCTGTTTTTATAGGAGTTGGCTATGTTTGAGAATCTGGATCCTACCTTTCTGGCCCGTATTCAGTTTGCTTTCACCATCGCATATCATATTCTTTTCCCGGCCTTTACCATCGGGCTGGCCAGCTGGCTGGCGGTGATAGAGTGGCGCTGGCTCAGAACCGGCAATCCGATCTACGCCGACGTTTATCGCATGTGGGTCAAAATCTTCGCGGTTACCTTCGGCATGGGGGTGGTTACCGGTGTGGTCATGCCGTTTCAGTTCGGCACCAACTGGTCGAGATTTGCAGACGCCGGCGGCAATATCATAGGGCCATTGCTGGGCTATGAAGTTTTGACGGCCTTCTTTTTGGAGGCCTCGTTTTTAGGGGTGATGCTGTTCGGCTGGAAACGCGTCAGCCCCAAAATGCACTTTGCTTCCACGGTCATCGTTGCGGTGGGGACATTGATTTCGGCCTTCTGGATTCTATCAGCCAACAGCTGGATGCAGACCCCTCAGGGGTTCCGCGTCGGTGCGGATGGTCTGCTGTATCCCACCAGCTGGCTGCAGATCATCTTTAACCCCTCGTTCCCCTTTCGATTCGTGCATATGGTAACCGCCACCTACCTGACGACCGCCTTTACCGTGGCCGGCATCGGTGCCTACTACCTATGGAAACAGCGCCATGTACAGCACGCCCGGGTAATGTTCGGCATGGCCATGATCATGGCCATCTTCGTAGCCCCCATGCAGATGCTTTTCGGTGACCTTCACGGGCTCAACACGTTCAAATACCAGCCCGCCAAGGTGGCCGCCATGGAAGGTCTCTGGGAAACCCGGCGCGGCGCGCCTCTGCTTCTTTTTGGCTGGCCGGATCAGGAAGCCGAGACCACCAAATTCGCCATCGAAATTCCCAAGCTATCCAGTCTCATCCTCACCCACGATCTCGACGGTGAAGTCAAAGGGCTCAAGGAATGGCCGGCAGACGAGCGCCCGCCGGTGGCAGTTGTATTCTGGGCCTTTAAGCTGATGGTCGGAATTGGCACGTTAATGGCTGCAACCGGGTTGATTGCGATTGTACTTTATTTTAAGAAACGGTTGTTCGACACCCGCTGGTTTCAGTACTGGTGCATGGCGCTGACGCCGATCGGGTTTATTGCCGTGCTGGCCGGCTGGTTTGTGACCGAAGTGGGGCGCCAGCCCTGGATCGTCCAGGGACTGATGCGCACATCAGATGCCACCTCCCCGGTGATCGGGACATCCATCGCTATTTCCCTGACCGCCTTTGTTATCGTTTATGTTTTCGTATTCGGTGCCGGCAGTTACTACATCCTCAGCCTGATCGGCAAAGGCCCCGAGGGCGAAGCGGAGGCCTATGGTGACCACGGCGTCGAAAAACCGCCCATCGTCACGGATCTTGCCGGTGAGAAGGGAGATCAGAATGTTTAGTTTTGAAAGCTTAGTGGATCTGCCGCTGATATGGTTCGGGATCATCGCCACCGCAATTTTCCTGTATATTCTGCTGGACGGCTTTGACCTCGGGGTGGGTATTCTTTTTCCGTTCGCACCGACCGACCGCTGCAGGGACCGCATGATGAATTCCGTTGCCCCGTTTTGGGACGGCAACGAAACCTGGCTGGTTTTGGGCGGCGGCGGCCTGTTTGCCGCGTTCCCACTGGCATTTGCCGTCATCATGCCTGCGCTTTACATCCCGATGATCATCATGTTGCTGGGGCTTATCTTCCGCGGAGTTGCCTTTGAGTTTCGCTTTAAAGCCAGCGGTAAAGTCCGTCGCATCTGGGATTACGCCTTTCATTTTGGCTCTCTTATGGCGGCTTTCATGCAGGGTGTGATTATCGGCGCCATCGTGCAGGGGATCAAAGTAGAAGGCCGCAGCTATGCCGGCGGGGCTTTTGACTGGCTCGACGCTTACAGTATCATGACCGGCGTGGCGGTGGTATTCGGCTACGCGTTGCTGGGCGGCACCTGGCTGGTGATCAAAACCGATGGTGAAACCCAGGCCTGGGCCCGCAAGAGCGCTTCCTATGCGATCGGTTTTGTGGCTGTATTTCTGGCGATTGTCAGCATCAGCATGCCGATCATGAATGCCGAAATTCGAACGCTGTGGTTCAGCATGCCCAACTTCTTTTTTCTTTTGCCGTTACCGGCCGCCAGTTTGATCATGCTGATCACTATTTGGCGCGATCTGCACGCAGGCCGGGAAGTTCGCCCGTTTTTACTGAGCTTCGGTGTATTTCTAACCGGCTATCTCGGCATTGCCATCAGCATGTGGCCGTATATCGTGCCCTTCGAGATTACCTTCCGCCAGGCGGCAGCCGCACCCGAGTCCCAGTCCCTGCTGCTGGTCGGCACGGTCATCATGTTGCCGCTGGTTCTCCTTTACACCGGCTACTGCTACTACATCTTCAGGGGAAAAGCCTCCCATGAACATGAAAGCGCTTACTGACAAACAGCGCCAGTGGTTGTGGTTTGCGGCGCTGTGGTGCGGCGGATTGACGGCCACATTTTTCCTGAGCTATCTGGTGCGCTGGTTGGTCTCCAACACTTAATCGCAGTGCAACAGGTTCGGGTTGGGTCCGACTTTCTTTTCCGTTTTAAACTTGATGAATTCGTAAAAAGTCGAATTCATCATGTGTTTGGTGTTTCGTGTTTGGTATTTGGTATGAAATAGATGATGCTATATCGGTATGTTAGAATACTAAACACTAAACACCAAATACAAAACACACTCGTAAAAAGTTCGCTTTTCTGACTTTTTACGAGACCATCAATTTTATTGAAATCAAAATTTGAGTATCTCTATTCTGATTCCTACTTTTTTGATGATGGAGGCGGAATAAGTAAGATAGATAGAATACCACAAATATTCAATCTTCAATTTTAATTTCCGGCTTAGCCGGTTTGGGAGGGCACTATGACAACTGATAACTCTGACGCCCTGGTTTTCTTTGGAGCAAAGGGAGACCTGGCTTATAAAAAGATCTTTCCGGCCCTGCAGGGAATGGTAAAACATGGAACTTTGAATGCGCCGGTCATCGGCGTGGCCAGGGGTGACTGGGGGATCGAACAGCTTCGGGAGCGGGCCCGCAGGAGCCTTGAGGAGTACGGCGGCGGTGTTGACAAGACTGCCTTTGACAGGCTCATGAACCTTATGCGGTATGTAGGTGGTGATTACGAGCGAGGACGCTCTACCTTCGAGGCGCTGCGCGACGCGCTGGGTGACGCCAAAACACCCGACGCACTATCTGGCAATTCCGCCCAGCATGTTTTCCACGGTCGGACAGGGACTGGGAAAGTCGGGGTGCGCCGACGGTGCCAGGGTCGTCATTGAAAAACCTTTCGGTCGGGACCTTGCTTCTGCCCGAGCACTGAATGAATCGTTGCACGATGTCTTCGACGAATCGTCAATCTACCGCATCGACCACTACCTCGGCAAAGGTCCGGTGCTGAATTTGCTCTACTTTCGCTTTGCCAACTCATTTCTGGAGCCATTCTGGAACCGCAATCATATCAGCTGTGTGAAGATTACCATGGCGGAGAGCTTCGGTGTTTCAGGCCGCGGGCGGTTTTATGAAGAAGCAGGCGCTATTCGGGACGTGATACAGAACCATATGCTTCAGGTCGTTGGACTGATCGCCATGGAGCCTCCCATCGGCGGTGATGATGATGCCATCCGTGATGAGATCGTGAAAGTTTTGAAAATCCATACGGCCGCTTGACAATCATAACCTGGTGCGGGGCCAGTTCAAAGGTTATCGCGATGAAGAAGGCGTTGCCTCTGAATCTGAAGTCGAGACATTTGCCGCTGCGCAGCTCCTTATCGATACGTGGCGGTGGGAAGGGGTGCCGTTTTACGTCAGGGCCGGCAAAAACCTGCCGGTAACTGTGTCCGAGGTTATTGTCGAGCTGCGCCCGCCGCCCCAAAGGACATTCTCAGGCCGCACCTTTGAGATCGGGAAGCCAAACTATGTGAGGGCCCGCCTCGGCCCTGACATTGCGATGGCGCTCAGTGCAAATGTGCTCAAGGGGAAAGGAGCGCGCGGACCTGAGGGGCAGGACATGGAACTGCTTATTACAAAGAGAACCCGGTGCGGAAGACATCGGCCCCTATGAACACCTTCTGACTGAGGCCATGGCCGGGAATGCACTGCTGTTTAACAGGGTGGACGGTGTCGAGGCTGCGTGGCGTGTTGTGGAGCCGATTCTGGGAGCCTCCACACCTGTGATTGAATATGAGCCGGGCACATGGGGTCCGAAAGAGGCTGATGATCTGATCTCTTCTCATGGAGGATGGGTTAATCCCGAGGCACGGAGGGGTGATATGGGTGATTACCTTTGACCAGCAGTGTTCAGGTCGTCAGGTCGTCAGGGTCATCGTTCTGGGAATTGCGAATTTAGGAATTTAGGGATTGGAAGCCCGTATGCTGTCGAAACGGATCTGAGGACGATTTGAATTCGCAGTACGCGAGGAGCGACGACATCCCAGCAATTAATTCTTGCTGACACCTGAAACCATCAGTTGACCGCAATGACAGGAAAAAGAAGATAAGCCGTGCAAACGAAAAACCGGGAAATACAAATTGTTGAAAATGGAGAAGCCGTAAGCCGTGCTGCTGCTGAAATGATGGTCAGCCTGGCCCTGGAGAGTTAAAGTCAAAGGAACCCTTTGCAGTAGCACTTTCCGGCGGTTCAACGCCGAAAGAACATGTTTGCCGTACTGGCAAATGATGCCGCCCTTCGAGAACAGATGCCCTGGGACAGGGTGCACTTTTTCTGGGGCGATGAACGTCACGTTTCGCCCGATCATACCGACAGTAATTACCGTATGACGAACGAAGCCATGCTGTCCAGGGTGCCGGTTCCCTCCTGAGAACATTCACCGCATCCGGGCAGAAAACCCTGATGCAGGCAAGGCAGCAGAAGATTATGAACAGGAGCTTCGGGGATTTTTCAAGCTTGAGACCGAACAACTACCTGCTTTCGATTGCGTGTTTCTGGGAATGGGGCCTGACGGACATACGGCATCACTTTTTCCCGGAACAAAGGCGTTACATGAGCGCAAACAACTTGTCGTGTCGAACTGGGTCGCTAAATTTCAGTCTTTTCGTATTACCCTGACAGCACCCGTATTGAACAATGCCGACACAGTGATTTTTCTCGTAAGTGGTGAAGAAAAGGCTGAACCGCTGCGGGTCGTCCTTGAGGGGCAAAAGCAAACGGACCGATTCCCCTCTCAGCTTATTGAACCGACTCATGGCAAGTTGCTCTGGCTTGTAGACCGGGCAGCTGCAAGAAAGTTGAGGGGAAAGTAAAGAATCCGGATACATAGGGCCCGTCTTTGGGCTGCCCCCTGAAGGGGCTACCATACTCTGTCCTCCTTGCTATATTCGGCTGGAGTGACTAAAAATTCCAAATCGCAAATCTCAAATAACAAACAAATCACAATGACCGAAATTCGAAATCCCAAACCTGTACATAATCTTAAAATAAGAGTGTTCCAAACATGTTTTGGTCATTGAATATTGGAATTTGTAATTTATTTGAGATTTGGTGCTTGGGATTTGTTATTTGAAAAACGGGTGCTTGGAGTTTGGGATTTCATAAACCATAGGAAGAGCAGGAAAGGAATTTGTAATATGGCAACCAATATAGTCGTCTTCCTCTTTGATGTTGACAACACGCTGCTCGATAACGATCGTGTAACCGCTGACCTCAGGCGGCACCTCGAGCAGACGGTCGGGCATGAGGGACAGCAGCACT